>JAABUJ010000329.1_pt1 | contig 100688 bp, 101 predicted proteins | sample 5559131 | NCBI WGS metagenome assembly JAABUJ01 (sample SAMN10711875, study PRJNA513366) | rock metagenome | isolation source: Antarctica rocks | place: Antarctica: Victoria Land, Mt New Zealand nord | collected 2016-01-07
TCGCCGACACCGCCCTTCTAACCGGCACGCACCCCATCACCCTCGCCGCGCGCACCATCATCCACCCACGCGCCAAGCTCGTCTCCACCCACGCCGCCATCGAGCTCAGCGAGGGCTGCATCGTGTGCGAGCGCGCGAGCGTCGGCTATCTGAGCGCCACCAGCACCCGCTTGACGGAGGGGGAAGCGGAGCGAGACGACGGGGAAGGAGCGGTGCGTCTAGGCCGAGGTGTGGTGATCGAAGCGGGCGCGATCGTGGAGGCGCGGTCGGTGGGCGAGGGGACGGTGGTGGAGGTGGGGGCGAGGGTTGGGAGGGGGTGTGTTGTTGGGAAGGTCTGTTCTCCTTTCCCTCCCTCCCCCCAGGGTTGCGTCTTGCGGCAGGGACGCGTGGGCTCAGAGATGGGAAATAGCACTGCAAGATCGCGCCGCTGGCTGCCATTGCACCGTATGAAAGCGTCCCGGATTGTACGGTTGTTTTTGGTGCGGGAAGGGGGCAGAGGAGGAGGGTTGATGGGTCGGGGTTCGCGGAGGCGAGGATGAGGGTTGGGGAGAGGCATGTGGATGTTCTGAGGGGGTTGGTTGCGGGCGGGGGGGCGAGGGGTTAGTGAGTGGTTGTTGTTTTTGCTCAGCTGGCGAGAGTCGGGGTTTAGTAGTCCATGTTCTGAGGCGCACGGTGGGCGGGTTGGTGGTAGGTATACCCATTTCGACGAGTTCTTATCGACGTCGTTGCTGCTGGCCTTTTCTTCCTTGAAACTGTGAGCGACGACAGCGGTTTTGGACAGCGTTAGACAGCGTGAAAGGGCTATGTGATATCACGTATGTATTAGGAGAGACAGGGACAGAACAGCGGTATTGCTACGTTAGTCTTAAGAGATTGGTCCGGTTAGGGCACAGCCCTAGTGTACGCTTCGCGCAAAATATACCAACACCTTACTTGAGATGTGCTTGGTACTCTACTGGTAGAAAGTCATACTCCTGCAACTGAGAGGAACGAACAAGATATTGTGTAATTCATTAAATTCTCCTTCATCGCTATGCCCTATAGCACGAAGCGGTATTTGGACAAAAAACCGCTGCAGGAATGGGTACAATTACAGCGCGAACGCCATCTGCTAATGCTACCGTACCTAGAAGCACACTCCGATAAGAAAACCGACAAAAGCCGCCTACCCTCCTACTCAAGGTAGAACCATGACATTAACCAACACGCCTATATCCTAACACAAGAAGAGTGCTCGATATGTGCCACCAGCCGCAAACGCTACTGTTTCGCCCATGGCAAAGCAAGTGGCTTTGTACTTTGCAATAATCGGAGGCTGCTTCAACTCCCATCGCTCTTAGTCCTCTTACCATTACCAGTTTCCGAGCCATCCTGCCCGTCCTCCCGAGCTCGTTTGTTACCTTGCGGAACGAACTGCCTGGCAGCAGCGTTCATGGCACCTCTTCCGCTGCCTGGGCTTTGCTGAGCTTGGTTATGCGCTTCAGGCACACTGCTCGTCTGGACCTGTTGTAATGCTCCTCTACCCTGTGTGCCTCGACCCCGTCCAGGGATCGCAGATCCGCGGGGAATGCCCGTTCCTCTGGCATTATTCGATTGTACCTGGTTCTGGATCTGCGGCAATTGCGTGATTTGGTTGGACTGGCTCTGCGCCTGTCCACCTCTACCGCCACGTGCACCTCCCATTGCTTGTGCGCCTCCCCTCGGTATACCAGATGTGAGTGTGCGGTTTGCAGCGGCGCCAGCATTTAGTTGATTCGACGGTTGTGGTTGAGGTGGTTTAGCAGGCAAATCTGGGATGGATTGGATAAACGGTGAAGGTTGCTGTGCGTTTGTTCCGCTTAGATTTCGATTAGAAGCCAAAAGTAGCTTAGGTACTGGGTGAGAATCTGTAGCTGTCATGAGATTCGATGTTGGCAAAGGTAATGTTTGATCTTGAGGTGCAGAGTTGGGAGAGGAATTGCTGAAAGGACGCTGCTGCACGCTGCCTTGCGCCGAATTAGGCCGCGGTTGAGTTTGCGGGAGTGATGACGGCCGGTTGGTCCCTGGTACTGTCGGCTGGTTTTGGAGTGAACCTGGAACTGGTGTTGGCTGTCCGAATGTTCTGGCTTGTGGAGTAGCTGAAGCTTGTGCTCCACCTTGCGGTTGAGGAGGCACGACCGGCGCCGGTTTTACATCCTTCGCGATGGCCCAGACTTCAACCACAGGCCGCTGGGGTGTCTCTTCGGCAGCTTTTTGAACAACCTCAATCTTAGCCATGGCTGCGCGTGCTCGATTTTCGGTCATGCTGAGCTTCACACTATGTCTTTTGGCCTCCATTTGGACGGCATCATCGCGTGCTTTGTTCGCTTTCTTCTGCAGTTCATCAAGCTTTTCTGCTACAAGCTTCTCCCGTTCCTCTTCAATCCTAGCGCGTTCCTGATCAAGCTTGGTTCTAATGTTCCTCGCCAAAATAGATTTGATCGTTGGATTGTTCGCCACGAGTTCCTTGACCTGGGAATCGGTCGGTGTCCAGTCTTGCTGCGAGGTTTGAGATTCGTTTTTGATAACACTCTCCGCTGCGTCATCGGAAGTACGGTGCTCGGCAAGCCAAGTCTCCTTGAACTGCTCGAATCTCGTCTCCTCGTTCTGTCGAAGGACTTCGAGTTCTTCCTGATGCTGAGTTTTAAGCTGCTCTACTTCCTCTTCGTGCTCATGTCTGAGGCTATCTAATGCGGCTTCGTGCTCGGCCGCAATCGCCTGCTTAAATAATTCCCTGCCTTCGCTGAGCTTTTTACTCAGCTGGGCTTTCATGGAGTCCGCCCTATTTTGGAATGTGATCTCTGCATGATTCACTCTCTCCTGGTGTCGAGCCTCAAGCTCCGCGCGGATTGCTTCGACTTGTTGCGTGACCTGATCTGCAACCGATTTCGAGCCATCCTCGGTTGAGCTGTCACTTATTAAAGCCTTGATACTCGCGTCTGCTTTCAGTCGCTCGACCTCCTCTTGCGCTTGGCTAAGCTCCTGCCTAAGGTTCTCCAGATATTCTTGCGATTCAGCCCCATGCACCTGAGGTGATTGCTGTTGTTCAGCTCGGAGCTGTTGTAGTTGATTAGTAGTCTCGTCGAGCCTGTTCTGCAACTCCTCCTAGCCGGGCTGTCAGTGGAGATCTAGCATAACAGACATAGAGAAGAATCTTACGACTTTCTGCTCCAGCCCCGTAATTCGCGACCGACATGAATCTAGCTCGCTTTGAAGACTCTCTGCCCTGTTAGATTCAGTCTCCGCTCGTACCTCGGCTGCAGTAAGCTTTTCCTCGAGAGCTTTCATGTCTACATCAGAGTAGCCAGTTCCTCGGTGCTCGTCAACCTGTCCTTCTTCAATACCGTTCGACGATGTAGACTCATGCGCTTGCACCTGTTGCTGTGAATTGTCCGACGAGGCTCTGGCTACAGCTTCGTCTCGTTCCGCCTTCGCTGCATCAAGTTCGCCGTTCAGACTACTTAACTGCTGCTCCAGCTCATCCTTTTCTTTGGCAGCAGCCTGCAACGCAACATATCTTTCATTCGCCTTAGCCGAAAGTTCTTTAGCCTTGGCTTTAAACTGATTAACGAGTCGCTCCTTAGTGCCAAGCCATTTCTGGCTGGCGTCCTCTTCAACTTGCTTCAATCGTTCAGGGATGCCGTCAACTTGTTCTTGTAGAGGCTGTCTCGCAGCTTCAAGCTCATCGCGTTCCTTTTGCAAAGTGGCCAGTTGGTCCTTCAGCGACTCCATCTCCGCTGGGTCAACACGGTCGTACTTTTGCAGGATCGTCTGTGTACGCTGCTGCCAACGGTCACGGTCCTCCTGTAGAAGCCGCATCTCTCCTTCTTGTATCTCCTTTTGGTTTTCCAACTCTCGAACTTTCGTTTGCAGAGGCTGTATCTCTTCGAGGAGTTCTTCAACTCGCTTCGTCTTCTCTGCGAGCGAAGTCTGCGCTTGTCTGGCCTCGTTGCGCAAAGTGACGCTGCTTTCACGAAAGAGGTTAAGCTCGTTGATAGTCTCCATGAGTTTGTTGTGATTGAGAGTACTTCTCTCACTCTCCGCTTGTGTGCGACGTTGTTGGTCGAGCTTTAGTCGGGTCTCATCCAGCTGGGATTGAGCATAGTCGAGTTGCTGTTTCAGTCGCTTGGCCTCTTGTACCGAGAGCTCATATTGTACATCGACAATCTCTTTCTCACGCCGTAGATATCTGATCACCTCTTGGAGGTTTTCCTGGCTTGAAGTTGGAGACATCGAAGTGTCGGCATCATCAAGTTGCTGTGCTCGCCTTTGTTGCAACGCAGAGATTTGGCCCGAGACGTTCTCAAGCTGTTGATGAAGTAATTTGTTCTGTGCGTTGACCTCTTCTCTTCGAGTGCGCATGTCGGCCAACTCCCTCTCAAACCGTTCCTTCCTCTCGGTCCAACTCTCTTCGCTTTGAACAAGGTTTGCCTTCGCAGTTTCAGCTTCTGTACGAAGTTCAACGACGTCAAGTTTCAGCTGGTTGTACTCAGTTCGAACCTTCTGCAAGGCCTGTGCAGCTTCGGCGTGTTTCACAAGTTCATTCTCATAGTTTTGCTGGGCTTGCTGAGCAATCTCAGCTTGAACCTTAAGGTCCTCTTGGTGGAAGTGTGCCGCAGCGGCATGTCGCTCATCCTCATCCTTAAGTCTGGCAATCTCAGCTTCAAAGGTGGACTTCTGTTCCTCAAGACGCCGCGATGCTTCGCTTTGCTCATCACGCAGGTTAGTAAGCTGTGAGTTCGTAGAGGAAAGCTCAGAAGAGACGTCTTGAAGGCGGTGCTCGAGCTCGCGTATTCTGTTTTCTTTCTCCTCGAGAACGCGATCCATCTCAACACGGTACTGTTCTTGAGTTTCATTGAGACTCGCAAGCTCCTCCTCGGTCGACTGACTAATCTCCTTGTACCGGATTACTTGGGCTTTGGCGTTATCGAGCTCTCCCTTTGCAAGCTGGAGATCACGTTTCAACTCGGAGACTTCGACCGCAAGTTCCTGTTCCCTGGAGACCCCAGACACATCGTTATTTGAGATTCCGTTCTCCGCTGAGTGTGTTGCAGTGGTTGACTGCCGTGGTGTAGGTCTAGCCTGGAGTACTTGCACTCGTTCTTCCGCACTCTGCGCCTCGACCGCCAGCTCATTGACCCTGGCCTGCAAATGGTCCCGAGTCGTCTTTGCCGCAACAAGCTCTTCGCGGAGAGATCCTAGACTGGCCACTAGATCATCAATCCTTTTCTGGCTTTGCTGATGGGCGTACTCCCACCGAAGGACAGACTTTTTGCCGTCCTCGATCTCAGAGTCTAATTTCCGCTTGGTGATCTGAAGCTCAGACTCCAATGATTCAACCCGAGTTTGCAACCGTCGGCGGATCTCATTATCTGAATGTTCACGCTCATTGATCAAGTTTTGGAGATTGGCATTTAGGGTGTTTAAACGGGCTCTCTCGTTCGTAAGATTCTCCTTCTCCTCCATAAGCCGCTTTTCAACACTCTTCCAGAATTCTTTCTCTGCCTTCAGATTTGCGCTCTCGTTTCGCATACTTTCCAGCATGCCTTTCGCTTCCACAAGGTCTTCGGCGACTTGTTGTGTGCGAAGATCCTGCTTTGCTGCGTTTTCTGCTAAACCTTGCGATCGGCGTTGGAGCTCTTGATTTTCGCTCTTTAGCATTGCGTAATTAGCTTGAAGCATCTCGTAACGCTCCTGTGCTAAACTTAGTTGACTGTTGCTCCTAGCAGTCTCCGCCTGCAATTCGCTATTCTTCTTAGCAAGGTTATCGAGCTGTTGCTTCAAAGCGGAACGATCCGCGGCCGCCTCCGAGCGGTACGAATCAAAGTGTGCTTGCATTTCTTTGAGAAGCTTCAAGTAGTCCGCGGAGTCTTTGGAAACCGGAGACTGTTCTATACTTTTCAAGACTCCACCTGGTGGAGGCGTATGAGGAGGCGCACCACTGTCCACCGACTGCCCAAAAACGGAGGGGAGATCTGTCCCTGGTGGCAACTGTCCTCGATGGGAAAGCATACGACGAAACATATCGCGTTCTCGGATGAAACTCTGGGATTGCGTCACCATCGACTTCATCTCGTCCTGATACCTGTCCACCTTCTCTTTCAAAGACTGTAATTCTTCTCGGTCCTGGGCTTGTTGCGTCTGCTTGGCGCGAGCCTCATCCCCTTCCATCTGGTCACCTAGCTCTCTTGTGAGCATCAGTAATTTTGTGTTTTGCTCCTGAAGTTCTCGGACATTCTTGAACGTAGTCAGATGGTTGCTGATAAAGCGGCCAGTGTCTGTCATGCCATCCAGCGCATCGTCATCGACTTCAACACGAGCGAGTCGATCCAGTTCCATTTGATCGGCGGTGCTCAGACCCTGGCTACCTTGCTCACGAGTATGAACCTCCATAAGAAGAACCTTGATTTGTGCACTTAGATCACGCAGCTGTTGCCGAAGAACCTCGCCCTCCCTGGTCAAGCCCTGAACTTGACTTTCCCACTTCCTGGAGTCTTTCCTTAGCATGTCTCTTTCCTTCCCTACATCGTCTGCAAGTTTAGACATCTCGACGATCTCCAGCTCAAGTCGGTCATGGTCAACACGAAGGTCCTGTATTTCCGGTTGCCTGGATTCCAAGTCTCGAATCATTTCGTCGATCGTTTCACTGAGCTTATCGTTTCGACGTCTTTCGGCCTCCAGTTCGGCTTTGGCAGTAGTATACTCGCTGTACATTTGGGTGAAACTTAGACTTCCCTTCATACGGGAGGTACTGGATGAGAAAGGAGATCCCGTGCGGCCTGGAGTACCTATGCCTGCACCATTAACACCACGATGTGGTGTAGGCGGCATGGAAGCATTGTTGCTGAGGTCGGTCTCGAGGCGTTCGACCAACACCTCTAGTTCCAAGACTCGCCTCTCCGCTGCTTCCTTATCGGTGTGCTCTGTTTCGATTTCGGCACGCATCTGTCCTATTTCGTCGGCAGCTTCTGTTCTTGTCTGCTCCAACGAAGACTGGAGGTCCAGCATACGCTGTTTCGCTGTATCGGCAGAGCCTTTCTGTAACTCCGCCAAGCGGTTGACACTCTCGAGCTCGACTCGGAATGCTTCTTCAGTCTTGGCCGCGTCCTCTTGCATTTGTTGGATTCTAGCGAATGCGTCATCGGCTCTCTGACTGATCTCGTCGAGCCTGTTACGTAGGGTGCTCTCGGTACGTCTGAGAGCCTCGATGTTGGAATTAGCGTCTTCATTCTGACGTTGGAGCTCGACAATACGGGAGCCTTTCTCTTTGCGGTATTTGAGATACTCCGTAGACTTGGTCTTCAATTCAGTTTCATACCAATCGTTGCTCCTCTTCAACGAATCAATCTCCTGTTGGAGACTTTGTTCACGATACTTCGCAGTGGCCGACGCTGAGTTGGCTTGTTGTAACGATTGTTCGAATTCAGAGACTTCCCGTCGTAGTTCTAAGGTTTTCCGATGCTGAGTTGATAGCTCTTCGGCCAATCTATCGTGAGCCGTAGACTTCGCCTCAAGCAGTGAGACTGTATCACGATTTGCTGACTCTAGTGAGCTGATTCGAGATCGGAGTTCAGATACTTCAGAAACTGAAGTCGACGAAGTCGATTTTAGAGCTTGCAACTCGGTCTCTAGAGCTAATCGGGCGTCCTCTGATAGCCGAAATCATAAGCAACAAGTCAAAGGACCAGGGAGACAATACAGATGTACTCGCCTTCTGCTTTCAACTTCGATCTCAAGTCTGCAACCTCCTTGAGACCTTTATCAACGGAGCTCTTGAGCACACGCGCCTTTGATTCTCCACTTCGAACTGCATTTTCCAACTCGACTTCAAGACGGAGCTTCTCTGCTTTGACCTCGTCGCTTTCGCGTGCTTTCGCCTCAATTTGGACCAGCAAGCTGTTGACAAGCTCGATGGTAGGTGCCTCTCTCAAGCTAGTGAGCGTTATCTGTGGTATTGAGTAAAAGGCCGAGAGGTAAGGAACGTCAATTGCCACTGCCGCCATCGCGACAGAGAGAAGTAGAACTGGCTTTTGCGACCAAGGGTCATGAATTGATGCGTGTCAAAGAGTTGACAACCTCCGGTCCTGACTGAACTGAGAAGTTCGAGGACAGAAGCTGGCTGGGTCCGTAAACTTTGAGACGCGTCAATTCAGAGTATTAGCCGTAACGCCCTCATTATGTCGACCTCACACTAATCATCACATTAATAAGGATTGGGGGTATGTTGAGAGAATTAGAGTGAAGTATTGTCAATCAACACCGGGTTGTTTCTTTGACATCAAAGCGGCTCTTGCTGCTTACATAAGGTCGCAATTATTAGTAGCATCGGGCTTCGTCTGAATAACGGTCACCTAGTTCAGTACTTCATGTTATTGACTCCTCACCTTAAACTTACTAGCATGGAGCAAGCATACCAGTAGGCCGACCGAAGAGTCTATCAATCTAATCGGAAGGCTGCAAATTCACGATCTACAAATAGTTGTCGCTGTCAGAGGCAGCGATCAAGACCCTTCTGTCACGCTGGAACAAGATCATAAGCGCCGTCTCTCATCATGTCTTTCCTCGACGATCAGATCACCGCCTTTAGAAGCAACCTCACATCATCTTCCTCCAAGCTCTCAACCAAGCGCACTGTCGCCGCACCCTCCGTCTCCACTCCATCTCCTGCCCCCTCTCATGCCTCCATACCTAGCAAGCAGGATCTCAAAAGAAAGCGGCCGGAGCCATCCACCATAGTCTACTCTCAGCCCGCCGACACCGGTACGGGACAGAATATCATGACCCAAGTGACCTACGCCGTTGAGTATTTGAAGAGTAAAGGCAATCCGCAGACGCTACTGGAATTACTCTCCTACCTATCCCTGCAGTATCGGGAGGATAGCTATAAGCAAACCATCCGCACGATCCTTCAGAACCATGAGAAGGTCGAGTATGATCGGGTCGGCGCAGGGGGCGAAGGGACGTTCAGTTTCCGGCCGATCCATAACATCCGCTCGAAGGAGCAGTTGTTGGGATACCTGCAAGCGCAACCCACAGCGCAAGGCTTGAATGTACGAGAGCTTCGGGACGGTTGGCCAGGTGCGATAGAGGCCATCAATACCCTCGAAGCGCAAGGCAAGCTACTCGTCACGAGAAACAGGAAAGACGATCATGCGAAGATGGTCTGGGCGAACGACCCCTCGCTCACCTACCAGATCGATGAGGAGTTCCGGCAAATGTGGTACAAGGTCAAGTTGCCGGAAGCCGGCCTTTTGGCCGAAGAGCTGGAAAGCATCGGGCTGACGCCTACGAACAAGGGCAGGGTGGTCAGGAAGGCGCCGAAGGTACAAGAGAGGAAGACGAAGAAGCCTAGGAAGACTGGCAAAACGACTAATACTCACATGGTGGGGGTCCTTCGAGATTATTCGCATTTGAAAAAGTGAGCGAGGGATAGTACCACTTAGATACCCTCTGAAATTTTCATTACAGGGTTTGGCGAGGGCGTTGGACAGAGGAGATCTTGGCATAAGACTTTGGCGTTAGTAGACAATTTTGCTAGAACTAGAGGCCCTAGCACAGCTCGCAGGACTCTGGCTGGTTACTCAAGGGTATGAGCTGAAGGAAGAATGTGGTTGTGGATATCCTGATACACTGCCTTTACTCGGTAGCTTACAGGATCCAGGGAATCCAAATTGAAGAAGACTAATGATCAACTTGAATCTCTAATCGGGATCTTTCCGAACTCCGAAGAAGTAGTTGCCCCATCTCTCACTACCCCTGACTTCCCTCCATCCCAGCCCCGGGACATAGATGACGCCCATGGACCTCAGTCCTCCCCAGCCATGCTCCTTCCTGAACCAAGCCTCTACCTCTTCGACATTAACGTACTTGCTCCACTGGTGGGTCCCCCTGGGCACCAATCTCACCACCTCCTCGGCAACGAGCTTCGTCGTCAGCCACGACGTCCACGTCCTCGCAATCGTAGACATGACGATCCAACCTCCGGGCTTAACGAAAGGCAGACATGATGCCAGAAAAGGGGACGGCGTGTTGATATGCTCGATCACTTCGAAGAGCGTCAAGACATCGTACTGCTCATCGATCGTCTTCGGCACTGGAAAACCTTCAATAGACTTGTTCAAGTACTGTAGCCGGCCAGCCTGCTGGAGGAAAGGGTCTTGCCGAGCATGAGCCTTCGCGACGTCCAGAACCTCGCTGCTGGGATCAATGGCCGTGACGCTGCTCGTGCTTGGTAGTCGCGCGGCACTCTCTGCGAAGATCCCGCCGCCACAGCCAACATCGAGATACCGAAGTCCGGATGATGGTGGTGGTTTCGGTTGCGACGAGAGACAGGAGAGAATAAAATCATGACGTAAAGGGTTCATTAGATGCAGAAGGCGAGACGGTCCGTGAGGATCCCACCATGTCGATGCTAGAGCGTTGAAATGACTGACTTCTTGTGGGTTGACGGAGGAAGTGGTGGAGTTCCAGCGCACGTGACGGGGTTGTCGGAGGAGCAGCGAAAGATTACGGAGAGACGTAGAACGGAGGGCTTCCATTCTTTGATACTTAGGGGCTTTGATCTTTACCCAATACCACTATTTCACCCTGAGCTGTTGCGGGTCGATTGATAGATATCTGAACTGACCATCAGTTACTTTCCCTCTTTCGGAATGTTATACTTAGCGTACGTACTCTTCTACGAGCAAACATCGCCTGATGAGGTCGATGAGGTCCACGGTCTGGTGCTAAGCCGAGAAAAGAATTTGCGCCACGACTAAGCCACACCAGCGGGCCGGAACGAAAGCGCTTCGGCTCGGATTATTATTGCCCGACCACCTACAGTCACGATATAACGTCGACAACTGACTTCAGACTCTACGAACAATCATTGAGATACCGAGATTGGGAATATGAGACTGACACGTATAGGAAAGATTGCTAGAGTTTGAAGCAAGCACCCTGACAAACAGATCAATCTCGACCTTTATTAGCACCATGTTTCCCATCTCTCTAACTGAGAAGCTGGCTGTTCTTACGTGTAAGCTGGTACTCATTGCCAGCAGGACCGGACAGACCTCGAATACCTTATTTTCTGGCAGACGTGGGCATCTCACGCTTCTGAACCGGCCGGTGTGGACACTCACTTTGCGCATTAGACCATGTTGGGTCGCACATTTCAAACATAGCGTGTCTTTTGCATGACTGATTCATCTGATCTTCCGGCCTATCTTTCTGTTCGATTGTCATTATTGGCGGTGTGACCATCTCATGTTCGCTCTTAGGACTAGATCTTAGGAATCTTATTCTCCGAAACTTGATTCCACCCGTTGAGATCTTAATCTACTGCGTCTTGCTCGTCAGCCAAAGCTCAATGCAGCTTAGAATCATCCTGTGTGCTAGTGCCAGCGAATGGAAGTCGACCCAGTCATCGCCAACTGATTGCTGAGTCGGTCCTTTACTAGGTAATACTGGGACATGAGGATGGTTCTGATTGCTCCCGGTCATGGAGTCAACGACCAGCTCTGTTGTCGACGAGAATAAGTGGCGGAGGATTCCCAGTTTCCCGTTCTTCTTCTCCATCCATCTTACATCTCTCTACATACAGCCAAAACACAGACGAAACTTCTTCAGACAATCGTTCTCCATCCATCTTACATCTCACTACATACAGCTAAAACGCAGACGAAACTTCTTCAGACAATCGTTCTCCATCATCGAACTCCCGCCAGCATCATCTTATCTCAAAACTAAAGACTAATACTTAAAACCGTACACTTACCCTCCGCAATCATGTCGATCACCCGAAGCATGCTCAAGAAATCCAGAACTCAATTGGTCAATCCTGGCTTGAAGCCTCATATAAGTAAGACATACTCAGAGGTCCCTCTATCATTCCAACGCTAAACAACAACACAGCCTTCTACCGCAAGGACATGTCCACCCTCAAGAGCACTCGGATCCTCAAGAGGGGCCGTCCCTTCAACCGTAAGTCACTCCTGGAGCACTCCTCAAACCCAAGCTGACGTCAACTCGCAGGGAAATACCACAACTTCACGAAGCTCTACTTCACCCCTCCGAAGACCTTCCGCAGCCACGCCGTCGTGACCGAGAACGGCGAGTACTACTACGTCAGGCGCGATCTGCTCAAACTGGGCGTCGACAACAGCGTCAAGCATATCGAGCGCGAGATCCAGGCCGTCAAAGACAATCCGATCATCCGGCTGAAGCCCGCCGGCGGGCTTCAGCCGGAGTCCGCCAACATCAAAGGCGAGGCCCGCCGTTGATGATTGACGAGGGGCACCAGGCCTCATCAGCAGTTTTCTTTGGTCATGCCAGCTGGCGAGCACCAGCCCTAGCTCAGCTTCTGTCGACGTTGTATACGCAAGGGGCACTCTCATTCTTTTCTTTATTTTTTCATTCTATTACACTTCTTGTGTTATTGTTTCCGGAGGGCTCCAGTACTATCGGGTTCGGACGGAGGTATATAGTCAATATAATGTCTTATCCCTACTCTCCGTTGAGCCAAATCTTATCTCTACTCTATTGAGCCTACCGATATATATATATGTCGATAAAACACATTTTGCAGCTCCCTCCAGGTAAGCAAACCCACCTCCCCCATTCTCCACAAACTCATACTTACTTCCCTCCGCATAGCTCCCAACCCACGGAACACCCCCCAGAAACCCTCTCTTCCACCTACTTCACCTACACTCCAACCCCTGTCACGTGCCCCCTCCTTATATATATACCAACAAAGCCCACCATTCACTCCACCACCACGCCAGCAAGTTTGCTACTCCAAGTGAAGTCTCCCGCGAGCTATCCCCAACCCCGGAGCTTTCCCCTTTACGGCCTTCATCTCGGGTTCCACGAACGGAACGCTGGCTTCTCAATGGCTGTGGCTGCTCACATGGCCCGAGATTCAGAGAGCGGTTGCGGGATGTGAATCGAGGCCGGGCCGGCGGTGGGTCATGCTGGGTGCTGGGAATGGGAATGGGAATGGGGGGGTTGTGGGTATATATTCTCGCTGTTCGTCTTCGCTATGGCATCTCCATTCAGAGACGTCTACCACCACCACCTTCCAGATCTTGAAGCCCGACCCTCAACCCCTTCGGAAAGAAAGTGCTTCTATCTACCAGTCCACCAGCTACCCGATCTCCTCTCGCCAAAGACTGGAAACTGGAAACTGGTTATATACCCAATCCACGACATCAGTCCTCATCGAAAATGCCACCCTCCACACCAACCAACCCGCGCCGCCTCACGCCACAATCAGCGCCTACACACCCTCTCGGCCCACTCAGCTCCTCGGGCATCCGAAAACCTAGAAGTATGACCTCCCCCCACCCCCATCAACACCATAACCCTACTAAACCAGCACACAGGCCGTCCCCATCCCCATCCCCACCCCCGCAAAACCCACCACCCCTCAACGATCTCTCCCACCCAACAAGACACAAACACCAACGCCAACGCACACCAACCCTCAATAAAAGACATTACGACCGCAATGGCGCGCCTGACCATCTCCGAGACGCCCAACAAGCCGCACGAACCGCCGAACAAGCCGCGCCTGCGAGCACGCTCAGAACCACCGCTCGCATCACCCGCAACTTTCCCAGCGCCGCCGACCAACCTCGAGGGGCTGCGGGTCGGCGTGGCTGAGCTGGAGCGTCGAAGGCGTGTCGTACTGAATTGCAGGTATCGTGTGCCGAATACGTCACTGACCGCATACCACCGCCGCGGGAGGGTGATGCTCTGTCGGCCGTGGGAGGAGCCGTGGTCGAGCAGCGGGAATAGGGGCTGCGGGTGGCTCTGAGTCTGAGGAACTGCGCCACGCGCGACATGACGTCTGGGGCCGTCAGGTCCGGAGCTGAGCAGGAAGGATAGCCGGTGCTGGGAATAGTGGGTTGTTCTTGACGTTCGTTCGTTGCTGGCGCTGGCGCTGGCTGTGGGTGCGAGTCTGTTGCTTACTGTAAAGTAGTATAGTTCTGTTTCCGTCTTGCGAAACAAATAAACAAACACACCGTTTCTCGGAAAAATCAACATGTTATATTCGACGCAAGTGAGGATCAGCCTGTTCGGGCCTTGGCGTTTCCCGACGCTGCTCTGCTGGGTTGTGCCTTCACCGCTCGACTTGCTGTTCGTCTTACGCCGCTTCGCTGAGGAACACCACCTCCCATGGACCGCAACAATGCTGCACAGCCTGCACTCGACAGCACGCCATCCCCTTTCCCATTCCCTCCCTCGACAGAACCCACCATGGACCTCCCCTCCGTCCTCCCTCGCGCCCCTGTCCACTCTCACGTCTGACATCACACATCTCCCATTTCCCGTTTCCCATCCCTCTTTCACAGTCTCCATTCCCATCCCCCATCTTTATTTCTCCCCACCCCCTCCCGGCCCTTGCACCTCTCCCCCATGGCACCTTCCCACCTACCCTACCTCCCCCCCCCCCCCGGCGGTCGGGTGTGGGAGTCGAGTCGAGTCGAGTCGATGGGTCGAACACATACCTTAGCTAGGATGGCGCGAGAGCGGGGGCCGGCGTGTGTTCTGTTCCGGTCGGGGCGCTTGGCTTTGGCTTGGCTCGGGCTGGAGTAATGGATGGATGGGTAGCGGGGGAGGGCAGGCGACTTACCTTCGTCGACGAGCTAGGTGCGCATAGCGGCGACGTGGCATGAGACACTATGGGAGGTGGGATGCTGATTCTGCCTCGTTATGTTCGGATTTTGTTTTTTTGGTTTATTAAATCGCGCGGACGAGTGGCTGTCTATTCTATCTTGTATCCCCGGACGGAGGAAGAGGAAGAAGTAAAGAAAGGTCTGCTCGCTGTGCTGAGAAGAGGATCAAATTAAAAGAAGCTAAGACAAGTGTGAGAATCGAAAGAGGCCAGCCCAGCTCTAAATAGGTAGTAGGTAAAGGAGACCAGGAATAGGTCTGGACAGTGTAGGCGAGCGTGGGGAAAGGAAAGGAAAGGAAATCCGTCTCCGCCAGTGCGCAAACCGTTCTAACCTCGGAGTCAAGCCTTGTGTAGCGAAATAAACAACATGGAAGAACATCATACAGCAGGAAGCCACCGCGCGCCAGATCCAGCCACATAGCCTCGAGCGGGCAGATTTGGGTATCATTCTGAGAGAAAAGCAAGGAAAAAAGCGGGTGAGAAAGGAGAGCGGGGAAAATTGTTTACGACACCGGTGCAGACCAGATCTCGCCGTTCATCAATCTCGGTTTGGTCTCGTAGTTATCCCGCTCCGTGCTCTGTGGTCGTCGGAGGTTCGAGTTTGGGTAGTAGAGATGATGTGCCGAGGCGCCGTACGACGCTGGTTCGGGGTAGACGTAGGAGCCGTTGTGACTCGGGGAGACCATGCCGGGGTGCGTGGGAGATTGCCATCCGACACTACCCATGTGAGGGCTGCCGTTGCCACTACCGCCCTGTCTCGGATCTTGGTGCGTTGGCGGCTCTAGTATCGAAGGTGGACCGTACCCGCTCGGATGAGAGGTTAAGGACGGTCGATGATGGTTCGTACCAAGCGATGAGATTGATGGGGGGGTGGACCCAGGTGGGGGCTGAGGACTCGGTCGTTGCATGTCGACTCGCATGTGAGGTGGTACGGAAACATTCGTCAAGTAGGAGTAGTCGGAACCTTGGCGTTGCATGTTCGGGATGCGCGGAAGTTCAGTGCCCGGGGAAAGCGACAGGGTACGCTGGTTGGGCGACGGTGTGCCTCGAGGGGATCCAACTTCGGATAGAGTACCTCCGTCCGATCGAGCACCACCTGGTCTACCTGAAGATCGGGATGCCAGAGCTGCTGCTGTCGCTGCTGCTGCTTCTTCCACTGTACCCGTATGGTGATTCTGGTGGCGTGTGAGGGTAGTCCGACGCGTGAAGGTCTTCTGACAATCCGCATACGGACATTTGTATGGTCGTTTTCCAGAGTGGATTCGACGATGCCGTGCCAAGGAACTGGAGTCGCTGAACGGCTAGGGGTACAACGTCAGTATGTTCGTATAGAAATACATACTCCGTGGAATCAACGCTTACCTTGCCGCAACGTTCGCACATGTGGGGCTTTTCGCCGGTATGAACGCGTGCGTGTACAGTCAGCGCGGACCTCTGGATGAATTGCTTATTGCAACCGGGATAGTCGCAGACATGCGGTCGGATGCCACTGTGTATACGTTCTGCGCAGAACATTAGTAAGAAAACCAACAACTGGAAGTTCTTGATGCTCACCATGCCGTGCGAGATCACTTCTTCGCGCAAACCCTTTACCACATGTGTTACACGCAAATGCCTTCTGACCCGTGAATGCTGTCATCGGCATTTCCTGTTCGCGGGGCTCATCTGCAATGTATGCATTTTCCATAAGATTGTTCGCGACATAGTCGTTTTGCAACATCGGAAGTGGTTGCTGCATTTGTGTTGGAGATGGGTAGTGCATAGAGTTCGAAACGTTGCTCACTGGGTGCAACGGTTGCGAAGAGCGGGAAGAATAGCGGGAAGAATTTTCCGACGCGTGTGGCGACTCGCCACGGTCCGAAGCTGTATCTGACGACATTCGACCGCCAACATGTGTACCGTGGGCCACCAGCTGTTGCTGCAGCTGCTCTGCCGCCGCAGCTGCTACAGGCCCTTTACTATTCAAGATGTTCGTGATGTCCATGGTTGTGTTGAGTGTAGATTTCAGAAAGATGATGCGGATCACACCCCTAGCTATATGAGCTATCCGATCTAACTGTATGGGTAGGTCTCAATAATAGATCAAGATCTCGATTGTGTTGTCACCCTTGAGATCTGAGCTCAAATGTTTCGCTTTCTTCAAGTCTTGCTTCGGTCCGTTGCATTTGGCTCCACCTGGCCAGATCTCCTGCTCGGACTGATATTCGCCGTGCGTGCGAAGTTTCAGAAGGATGGCTGGATATCAAAGGTCCGACCGTCAGTCTGTACTGAGTAGTGGCGAGAGTGCGTACATGTACTGGCGTAGTGGAGAAGCGGTAGTGGGCGCAAGGGCCACGGAAGGGTCGAGGCTTACGGTGATAGGCTCTCCTCGGAATGTTTTCAAGCGCAATGGAATGTAACAAGCCAGGTTCCACAATCTGGTTAACGTATGTTTCGGAAGATACCAGCTTGGAAGGACCACTAAACCGGTGCCGACGATCGTGATGATGATATGTCTCGCGCCGGATAGTTGCACTTGCAAGAGCTCGATCCAATAGTTCGTCCGAACAGTGAGAGACCGATGCGCAAAGCGAGCAACAGCACAGGTTCCAGCGGGCACCCTGATATTACTCTTCTAATTTCTTTGAGGCTCGAACCTAGCCACGTCGAGCGAGGGTCTGAGCTGAAGCGGGCTGATGCCGATTTCTCTTTGGAATAACGATCTAGCAAGCCCAGCTGTTCTTTGTCCGAGTTGCGGTGACCTTAATGCTTCAATCCGGATGGTTGGTTTCGTTGGCGAGCGTCAAGGTGTTGAGATCATTTCAAGCTCGGTAAAGCCGAGGCAATATTGTGCAGAGATGTTGCTGCCACGGAATGTGTGTTGTGTGTTGTGTATTGCGGGTAGGTGAGGTCGCTCGAACCTTCTCGGACCCGATCCATCTGCGAGATATCAACGTCAACGTTCACTATGGACTCACGCACCCAAGCATCTCCAGATACAATGCGGCGCAGATGGTCAAATCTCATTGTTTGGCGATCTCGGCACTCAGGTCGATCGCCTGAAGGAAATACTGCAACCATGATCCAACAACAACAGCATCATTGAAGTCAATGTGCGCCAAAATATCCACGCAACGATGAAGGTCTGGAGGAGCAAGAAGAAGAGCTGACGTACACATCCGTGCTTATTGGAGATCAGTCATCCTTCAGCTGAACAGCGGGATTACTCTGCAGCTCTGTGTCAAGGGTCGGTCCCTCAAGCCTCGGGACCGAGAATTGTGATCATGACAGAAGGTCGAGGAAGCTCCGGGGATGTTGCAACTTTGATAGCGATGATGGGTGGAATGGAGCAGCTCGTCCAGGCTTGCTAGTCAAACGACGATCAAGTACAGTACAACCTGGTCGAAGAATATCTATGTAGGTAGGTGAAACTGGTTGGTGTTCTTCCAAGAACTCGAATTAGTACGAAGGTCCAGATGACGTCGGCTGGGTCGAAAGCAGAGCGTCTGACAACGGGGGCGAGGACGATCGGGAGCTTTAGATCCAGACGCCCATGTGCTGTCGGAAGTAGAGGACGGCAAGGGCCTACCTTAGGTTGGACCTGGACGGTACCTATAGAGACCTAATTTCGCGCCGTTATGATCTTATAGCGTCTTGACTACTTTGAGAGGGTTGTCCGAGGTAAGTTACCTGGTAAGTCAAGAGACAAAAGTTTCTTAGGTATAGGTAGGCAAGGTCGGTAAGGTCGCAGCGGCAAGTAACACACTTAACAAAGGTTAAAGGTACAGTAGAGGTCTAGCGAAGAGGATGAAGTTGTGTTGGCCGCATGTACGAAGACCATGATAAAAAGCAGCTGCTGGATGTCTTCGGCTTCCAACTGTTGGCATATGCAATCCAAATCAATTGTTGCCAGTAATGATACTGGTACTCTATCTGAGAACGAATGCCCTTCCTCCCTTCCTCCCTTCCATCCCTTGCCTTCCTGTTGTACCAAGATTGTATTGTGCCATTATACGGAGTTACACGTACACGTACATCTAATCCAGTGTGCCCTGTGTTTTTGATGGCCGGGCCTTCCCTTGTCTTGATCCCTTCTCTCGCTATCGGCGCTTGAGCAATGGAAGGTTGTACTGTATTTGGATTTGTACAGGATTTGTATCTTACCGTTACCGGCCTATGGGTGCTGCATGGAAGAAGGAAGATGGAACGTGCTAAGAAACATAGAGTCCTTCTAGTGTCGCCGCTGATGTCGTAGCCACCAGCACGGTATTATTCGCAGTGATTAACTTAACAGTCTGAGCGTCGCACAAGGATTGATCATGATTGGAGATCTCCTCAGCTTTTCCTTTTAACTTACTCTCCTCTCCTTTCCTCTCCTTCCTGACCCTTGCCCTCTTCCCATTCAACTCGCATTCAATCGGACGAGTCAATTGCTTCCGATCGACGGTTGACGGCACGGCGGCAATAAATCACACATTAATAGTAACGAGGGAAAAAAGCCACGACGGAGATGACGAGTATCGGTGACTAACACGACCTTTTTTACTTTGTTTTACATAATAATTAATAAGGCGAAACCCTAGGTACAATGTACAAGGTACAAAGTACTTACCACGAGGGATACAGCATGGCCGCACGGTCTCTTTTCCTTGCTCCCCGTTAGCCCCACCCTCTCTCTGTCGAGGTCAGTGCTTTCACTGCTTTTGCGACAACTGACGATCGAACAGACGATCGTCTCTCCTGTTTACCAGATATGTACAAAGAAGAAAACTACGGAGTGCTTTCAATTCTCCCTCGTCCGCATGGTATCACCAGATTACCGTATCTAAGGTACACACACATACATGTTACCTATGACATTAGCAACAAATGTCAATCCATGACAGGGTATCCACGTCTATGTCTTTCACCAAAGTAGAGTATAGAAGGTCCCAGCAAGGAAGAAATCGTTAACTTATAAGTCCAACTGGAAGCAGCCGTCGTTGCTCGACTGCCGGAGCGATCACCAAGCTACAGTACAATAGAAGTAACATTCTTTGATTCTACCAATAGGACCATTTCCACCCGGGTGAACCCTCTCGCAGAAATGGTGGACCTGTCCGTTTTTCATGGAAGTCCCTGAAGTGGACGAGAGGTTGATACGAACGGCGTTGATAAGAGCTCTTGATTGCCGGAGACTAACTCCACTATCACATCCACATGGGTACATGGAGCATTCGGCAGCACTTCAGACTCCCCGCGCAGCCATCCCGAAAGATAACCCGTGAAGCAACGGTTGGCGTACCTTCTGGTGGACGAGCCTACTCGAGAACTATCTCTTCTCTTGTAAATGATCAGGGAACCTTTATCCCCTTACCTACTTTTTACCTACGTGGGGAGCTATGACTCGAAGTGCCTTGAGACAGCTTCATCACCAGTCTAGGGAAAGGCCCGAAGAACTTCGAAGACTCGAACTTCGATACTACTTCGTAACTTATATCACTTCGACCGTCGATTCGGCACTTCAAAGGGCGTAAAATTGCCAATACAGGCAAGGAGGAGACGCTATTGCCGGAGGGTAGAGATGCATCCGTGGTCAAAACGTTCTTTTAGCCTCCCACAACAGTTGAGGAGAAGGAAAGGCGGGAAAGTGATGAAGAAGATGGAAATAAACGTTAGTCTTTCGTCCTGGCTGTCACGCACCGACCTCTATCGGGCTTGTGGACGAAGGTCCCGAATCCAGGATCCCGGTATCTTTAGCCCTTACCGAACGACAACTTAGACTTCACGACATGGATCACCCGGAAATTCGTTCGGATGAGGTCTGATATGACATGACTAACGTCAGGGTCCTTGGGGCAATCACGGCGTAGCTCAACATCAGCGGGCATCCCCCTATTAATATTATGTCTTCTACGACTGAAGATACAACTTGTCTTTTGCACAGTTCGAATAATTCATCACAAATTCGCCAAGCTTGGACGCCATACACGTGTATATGCTGCCTATTATCGATCAGATCTGCCTCTTACCAGTCCTCAGTCGACAGTCTTGCTTCACATACCTACCTTTTCAATAGGTAGACAGTACCACCATCATCAGTAAAGAGACGCCCTGCTTCCAGAGCTTTGGTTAAAGAACGCCAATGAGAGGGCATCGTACAACCCACGTTGTCGAAGTAGCAGTAGAAGATAGATGGAAGCGTGGGGGTCCTCGCCTCTCCAGCTGCGACTCCTCATGTTCTTGAAGCAGGGTTGCTATCCATCAGAAGGAATCTTGAATCCAGTGCCATCCACAGACCTTATCGTCATCGGCATCACGTTTCAGGGCGACGTCAGCTGCTACTGCAACAAGGGATGGGAAACAGGTGCAAGCACCCAGGGCCATTATGCTGATCTTTGACTGGGCCATACGCTTCGTTGCCTTGCCTGCCCAACCCCTTCAAGAAACCGAGACTGACACTAAACACTACTGACTTATGTTGAATACGTGGAGGTTCAGGGCAGCATCACAAGTTTATCGTGGCCATTGATACCGACATCCATTCTCACGAGTGTCAATCAGCTCTTGTGGGGGTACCTTACAGCAGCCTTATTGTATTCTCGTTACGCTCTGCCAGAGAGCCTCATCAAGTGCAATCTCCGCTCCCAGACAGCGCAATCATTCCCTTCAACAGGCACGGCACCTTCTTTCCTAACTTACCTTACTGCTGTGGTGATGACTACGATCTCGGCTATCATAATGATTGTCCCCGTTTCAAAAGAAGACAACAATACTTACTCTGCATCGACGCTCAGAGATTGTTCCAATCGCCGTAAGGAGCTTATCCTTCCATTCTGCCACTGCCAGCGGGATGAATGATATGGTTATCATCAACGTCCCCAACGATCAGGGTTGGTGTACGTTCTGTGCTGGACCACCACTGGTAGAAACGTAGTATTTGATGAACCCGGTTCATGATGTCTGAAGACGGCCTTCCGTCGCGATTTCAATCGAAGGCAGTACTGTCATGAAGCTGCTCTACTATGGTCGAGAACGATCGTGGGTATAGCTCTCATGGACAAGTTCAAGCCCTAAGGTAGCCCATTGAGAACCCGAAACTTGTGATGAGGGAGTGTTTTTCGAAGTCTGAGTCTTTGATCATTTGAGAAGAGAAGGAATCTGCCAGATGGGTGCATCATCAAACCTTTTCAATCTCACGGTAGGGAGAATGTCCAAGTGATCACTCAAGTACCTTGGTTACGGACCATATAGAATAATGCAGAGTCGGCCCCAGAAAATTGGAGGTAGCCGAGTCGAAGTCGGCGGTTATCGATAAGCGGAAATATGGTACCGAGGCGTCTCAGCTTGGCTAAGCCTCATGTCATTGCTTACCTGATGACATCTAGATTTCTTTTGTCCCTCCAGTTGCCCATTCTTGTACATATATATTCTCATTAGACCTTGTGAGGGATCTCGTTACTTGCATAGGGTATCGGAGCGGAGCATTTTGGAAATAGTTACCAGTCACACGTTACTAATCACCAGGGTGCTCAACGCTCGCCTTGCGCTGCTCTGAGGACTTGGTAGATCTACAGCACAGCCTTGCAGATGCCGTCTACGGAACCGGCGTCGCTCCACTTCGACTCTATCGAAGATTCAATAGAGGCTTTCAGTGCGTATTCCAGTCTTGGTGTTTCCACTTTGACCTTTTCTCCATCAAGATCCTGCGCCTGGTCCCTATGCTCAGAGGGAATGCGGGCGAGCATGAGCAATCGCTGATTAGAACTACATGCTTCCAGGAAGAGGCGAATTCATCGTCGTCCTCGACTCCCAGGACCGCGAAAACGAGGGGGACCTCATCATCGCCGCCGAGGATGTCACGACGGAGAAGATGAGCTTCATGGTACGCCACACCAGGTACTAAACCTTGCTTCCTAAGTACGATAACATCAACCTAGCACACTGATACGAACACATCCTCAGTGGCTTAATCTGCGCTCCAACCCCTTCGTCGCGGACCAAATACCTCAACCTCCCCCAGATGGTCGTCGACAACGCCGACCCGAACCGCACCGCCTACACCGTCTCCGTCGACGCCTCCGACCCGTCCGTGACGACCGGCATCTCCGCCCATGACCGGGCACTGACGTGCCGGACATTAGCGTCTCCTTCCGCGAAACCTTCTTCCTTCCGCCGGCCGGGACACGTCTTCCCCCTCCGCGCGCGAGACGGTGGGATCCGGGAGCGGACGGGCCACACGGAAGCGGCGATGGAGTTCTGCCGGCTGGCGCGGAAACAGCCGGCGGGGGTGATCTGCGAGCTGGTGGAGGACGGGGACGAGGTGGAGGGGGCGGCCGAGAGGAGGGAGGGCGGCATGATGAGGAGGGATGGGTGTTTGAGGTTTGGGAGGAGGTGGGGGCTTAGGGTGTGTACGATTGAGGATCTTGTGGAGTATGTGGAGAGATGTGAGGGTGATGAAGGGTTGGGTGCGAATGGGAGGTCATGACAGGATGGGCTTTCTGGTGTGGGGTTCTGCTAAGGGTCGTTCCTAGGTGACCCCAATCGTGGGATGTATAAGTATGGCAACTAGGGGTTCTTGACCGTTAGATGGGAAGCTCTGCCTTGACTGACGTAGGACACGGCGGGTTTGTTTGTCTCCGTGTAGCCCTTGAGATTGCGGCCCGGTCCCGAGTCTATGTAAACCGTAATCATATTTACTTCGCCTCTAGCTCCGAATGCAGCTTCTACAATACAATGATCATGAGAGGATCAGGTCAGAGTAATTCTGTCAGTTCGGCACTGGAAAGATTCCAGGACGTTGCTGACCTAATTGAGGCTGATCGAAAGCACAGCCACCAACTGTTCGGAGTATTCATGGCTCGAGGCCACGCAATGACGGCAATAAGATGATGTCTCAATGGGAGTGATTGGATCCTCTCAGGCTTCAAGACACTGTAACAAATCTGTATTCATAAATCTTGTCTGCTCAGGCTGAGATGGACATGTAGAGTGTGAATACCTTTCCTGGGCTCAGTTGATGAGGCGTCACGTTCTAGCCACACCGTCTTGAACCGCAGCTCCACTTCGCTTCCGACTCCCGTGCAAGCCATCGTCATAGCCATCAAACTCCTAATTACGCCCGACTATTATTGAAGAACTGTTACACATCAAACCTCTTGGGCCACGGTTTGTTGGTTTGCTACGAATCATTGTATCACTGCAGACCGATTGCAACTTCACCAAGGCCGCTTGCGCATCGCATTTCACCCTCTCTAGGTCTTCGATTATCATCCAGCTGACTACCAACCTCATTCAAGATCAGGCAGCCAATCCGATCACAACCGTACAGCATACTCAATCCTTATCAGCTCACAGTTCTACTACCTGTGGGCAGCCTGCAAAGATTGGAACGGAACACTCCAGAAAACCGCTCCGCTATTTCTCGCGACAATGTCGAAGGTGGTACGAAGCGTCAAGAACGTGACGAAAGGGTACTCCCATGTGCAGGTGAAGGTCAGGAATGGTACGTAGATGACGGTGGAGAGGATCTGATGGTGCGAGGGGCTGATACTCGCCGATCAGCGACGAGCAACGACCCATGGGGTCCAACCGGCACGGAGATGAGCGAGATTGCTCAGTTGACCTTCAACAAGTGAGAGCTCCAAAGTCGCATGAAACGAATTGTGTTGATATAGGTCAGCTCGAACGACTTTTATGAGATTATGGATATGCTCGACAAGCGATTGAACGACAAGGGAAAGAACTGGCGCCATGTCCTGAAGTCACTGAAGGTTTTGGATTATTGCCTGCATGAGGGTTCCGAGCTTGTAGTTACTTGGGCGAGGCAGAATATCTTCATCATCAAGACGCTCAGGGAGTTTCAGTATTCCGACGAAGAAGGCAGAGACGTCGGACAGAATGGTAAGTTGAACCCTGTCGGTGTGTACTGATCCTATCCCAGACTGATCGCCGGGCCACGCTAGTGAGAGTATCTGCAAAAGAGTTGACCTCCCTCATCCTCGACGAACAGCGTTTGCGGAGTGAGCGTCAGGACCGGAAGACCTGGAAATCTCGGGTAACTGGCATCGAGGAATTCGGGCCTCAAGGCTCGGGCTATCCGGGGAGCAGCGAGCACAGCTCGCCACGCCGCAGGCCTGAGAGGCGCAAGCAAGGAGCGGACGAGGATGACACAGAGTACCGGCTGGCCATCGAAGCGAGCAAGTACGAGGCAGAAGAAGACAAGAAGCGTAGGCAGAGGAATTCCGCTGCCCCGGTTGATGATGATGATCTGGCAAAGGCTATCCGGTTAAGCAAGGAGGAGGAGGAGCTTCGGCGGAGAGAGTTGGAAGAAACGAATAGTGCATCATTGTTCGATGACACGCCAACACCGAGTACTCAACCGCAAGTCACTGGCTACAATCAAGGGTATCAGCAACAAGGCGCGGTGGATTGGTTTGGCAACCCGGTCGAGCAGCAGCCACAACAACCTCAATCGACCGGTTACCTCAACAATGCTTATTCGCAGCAAACAGGCTTCCAGAGCCAACCGACAGGGTATCAAAACGGATTCTCCAACGGCTTCTCGAGCCAACCGACCGGCTTCGATCAGTCGCAAGGACAGCACCAGCAACCGGGGTTTCTGCAGCAGCAAAACACCCTACAGCCGCAGACGACAGCTTTCAACACCATGAGCAACCCCTACGCCCAACAATCAAACGACTTCACCAACCAATTCCAGCCCCAGCATGTCAGCTCGCCTCAAGCCGGCACACACAACCCCTGGGCCACGAACCCACAAACCCAACCAGAAGCCCTGAAGCCCGCGCCCACGGGCTCCAACAACCCCTTCGCCTCCTCCCTCACCCGGCCCCAATACCAAAGCCAGCAAACCACCCCCTCCTCCCTCACCACCCTCGCCGAGCAAAAAACAGCCACCCCATTCAACCCCATCTCCTCCTTCACCCCTCCCACCGCACAGCCGGCAAAGGACCAAAACCCCCAACACGCCCGCCTCAACGCCCTCCTCGCCTCGGGCGAAGGCATGGACACCTTCGGCAATACCGGCGACCTCCGCATCCCCTCGCAGCACACCGCCCCCGGCACCTTCGTCAACAGCGCCGGCCAGGGCCTCGATCGCCTGCACGCCGCCCAGACCGGCACTAATCCCTTCTTCAGCCAGCAGCAGTTCACCGGCGCACCGGCGCTGCAGGCGACTGGGTTCGGCAACAACACGCCCGGTTTCGGACAGATGCCGGGTGGTGGGAGGTTGGTGCCGGCGCAGACGGGGCCTGCGGGGATGGGCATGAATGGTGGCTTCGGTGGCGGGAGTCCGTTTGCGCAGGCGAGTAATAATCCGTTTGGGGGCGTGCAGGGTGGGTTTGCTGGGTCAGGTCAGCAGCAGCAGCGGCAGACGCAGACGCAGCAGGGGGGGAGTTTGATTGATCTCTAGACACGTCTGTGCCTTCGGTTCGATTCGAGCGGAGTGGAGCGGAGCGGGGGCGGAGTGAGCGTTTCCGGGTGGTGTTGATACGGGAGCTGCTGTGCTGTTACGATCTGTGCGCTCCGCTCTGTGCACACACGATGTCAAGCGATGCCACGTAAGTGGCCGATTGGCCGCACCGTCGTTGCTTGATCCAATACTTTTGCGGAGCAAAGCGGCGTTTCCCTCCCTGTCGTTCTCTCGTTATTTCTTTCCCGGGGCGAGGCGAGACTCGGGCTTTGATGATTAGCTCAATGAGAGGGACGCCCGGAGTGATTAGCACCTTTGATTATTGTCATGGCTAGAGAGTCCCCTGTGCGCAAGCCACTCGTTTGACTACAGGTACGAATTAGCTATTCGGTCATGACTACAGGTAGCTAGGTACTCGGTCTACCATGCATCCTGGAGCGCTACATGTATGCTCTCCCTGTAGTCAATTTATGGACACCGACGACAGACAAGCGTACGAGGAAGTAGAAGGGGAATGCCAAGCTCGTTGTGACTAGATTACAGACCACGACTGTATAAGGTAACGACCTAAAGCTATGCTGTAAAACCCACGCCCATACGGTGCACTTGCGGATTGAAACACCCCCCCACACAGACCGATGCCAAGCCAAGCCTGTGTCCGCACGTCAACCAGGATCCGGCTGTATGCAAAGGCCGAGCCTTCATTCACGAACCACCGGCCATGACAGCCTTATAATACTGCAGACTGAGATCGAGCGTATGATTAAGATACCCATCCTCCGTCAACGGCAACTGCAAGACCCTCGCATCATCCGCCGCCTATTATTCGTCCACCTGTCAGCTTCCCCACACTCCCGACTCACCGCGCCCAGGACTCATAGGCGAGAAACTTACATTCTGCTCCCCCTCAAGCACCATCCTCCCCACAACCCCACTCATCTCCCTCACCGCAACCGTCTCCACAAACTCAATCTTCCCCGCCCTCTCACTCACCATAGCCGGCAGCGCCGCCAGCAACCTGTTCAACCCCCCCGCACCACCACCACCCCCCTCCCCACGCACGAGCGCAACGAAATCCAGAAAGACCTGCCCACCCAGACTCCAATCCTCAACCAACTCCCTTTGCTCGAACCCATCCAGGAGACTCGACAGCGTCGTATAATCCCGCTCGACGACGGCGCGCGGCGCGACGGAGCGACAGAGCGTCCTGTGCGCCTCGGTCCAGTTCTTGGCCTTGAGGAGGTACTGGACCTCGCGGACGGGGTCCTGCTCGGCCGAGCGGGCGTAGAGTGCTTTGGCTTCCCAGATCCAGGCTTCGGGGATGTGGAAGTCGTCGCGCAGCGTCATGAAGGGGACGGAGCTGGCTTGGCCGATTTGGTCGGCGTGGTGGGCTAGGAGGCTTTGGAGCGTTTGTTGGCGCTGCGACGTGCTGGAGAGGTGGAGGGCGGCGAAGAGGGCCCAGAGCCATTCGCCGGCGGCTTCGAGTTGGGTTATGAAGCCCCAGGCTAGCTGGTCGGCTCGGCCTAGGTCGCTGGCTTCTTGCTCTGTGGTAGGTTCACGGGTTCGAATGCTACTGCTGAGCGCATGGTATAGCTGGAAGCTTAATCTCGTGTCCGTAGGGTTCCTCGACACGTTTTCCAGCATCACGATATCTGCAAAGTTCACGGGTGAATGGGCCGCGCAGTCAGCGAACAGTTTGAGCAATCCCCAGAAAAGGTCAGTTCGTTCGGCGGCATGCTCATCCACCCATAACGCGTCAAGTCCTTGCTCGCTAAACCATGGGAGTGGCTTCTTCTGCTCGTTGCCGCTTTCCATATCCTGGACGAATTTGTGGACGGCGTCCTCGAGGCCATCGTCGGGATCGATGGCGTACCACAGCCGTAGACCGAAAGCTCTTCTCCAATCAAGACCGAATCTCTCACTCATGACGAACGTCCTCGCCCTATCCTCGAGCGGACCCTTCTTCCCCTCACATACGCAAGCGTTGCCCGCCAGTAACTCGTACAAAGCCCTGATTGGCTCTGTGAATTCTGAAAGAACATTCAAGCGTCTCCACTCGTTGATCTGATTACCCATATCCTCCCGCATGGTCTTATCCCCACCAATCTGAGCTACAAGCGTTGCAAGTCGGAAGTCCTTGCCATGAAGTAGATCACTACAAGCATCCTCGACGTTGTTCGCTGAAAGATGAGCAATTGCACGCTCTTCTGCGGTCGTTGCCGAGGACGCAGCCATGCCGGAAGATTCTTGGACTAGTCGCCGCCAAAAGTTTGAGAGGCGCTCTTTACGCATTCGGTGTAAGAGGTCCATCCCCTGTTCTTTCGGTACGTCGCTGGAGATATCATCATCGTAGTCGTCAAACAGAATGTGGGCAAGCTCCCATACAAGCTTCTCGTGAGACGAACGCGGATCTTCACTCTTTACTAACTGAGAAAACTGGTCGAAGTTGGTCGACGACATCTTAGCATAAGGTACTCCCTTGACGATAGAGATCGATGTCGACTTTTTTTGCTTCGCAAGCGTCTCTGGGACGAGCTATAACAAGCCATCAGTATCCGGAGTCTTGACTTGCAATACAGGTGAAACCTACGTCGGAAGTCGTTGTAAAGTTGACGAAGCAGATATCCTTCCCTTCCGACACAAGAACGTCCTTCTGTTCTAGTACGGAGCCGCTCATACGTGCAGATGCGCCCCCCTTCAAAGCCCCCCCTTCACCAGTCCTTGCATATATGAGTGTGCCATCAGGACCCCAGCTTGGCTTTTGGGAATCGTGGAAAGCTCGATCGCTTTTATCCATTTCCGACCGGTCGCCATCAAAGGTCTTAGGCTTTTTTGTGTAGGGCCACTATGAGAAGAACACTGCTCAGCTTATCTGTACAGACATGTTCCATTTGCTAATTACACAAGCGGGCTAAACAATAGGTTTCCAATACCAGCTACCCTTCTGATATACCCAATAAGCGCTGAAGAGATAAAGAAAGTGTTCAAACCTCAAATCCCTTCCCTTTCGACGCCTGCTTAGCCCCGTCTCCGCTTTTTGTGGCCCCCACTTGTCCAAATAACGACTTCATCAAGTCAATACTAGTCGTAAACCCACCAGTAGCACCATTAGTTGGCAAATTCTGCGACGGTGTTATGGCATGGTTCTCATCGTTCTCCTTCAAGATAGTCGCTTGTCGCTCACGCAAGGCTTGTCGATCCTGTTTTCGAGGACTGACGGTCCGCTGCAACTGTTCCGCCCAATCATTTTCAATATCAAACTTCGCTTTGAAAGGTGTACCGAACCCATTGCGACCCTGCTGCTGACTGCCTTTCAAGATTGACTTGGTTCTTGCCATGCTGTTGAAGAGAAGTAGATCTCCACCGCCTCGAATGTCAGCAACGGTCGACCTTGGAAAGGCGCCCGTCACGGGCTGGTCTTGGTTCCCGTTCATGGCATTTTCGGAACCACCTTCAACGAAACCTTCGGTGTCGTCCTTTTGCGACCGATGGACAGAAGGTTGCTCGGCAGAGAACGTACTATCATTCAAGTTCTCTTCGTCGTCCATAACCACATCCTCACTGAAGAGCACTTCGTTGTCATAAGCACCCGGTAAAGTAGTCCCACTTTTATCGAGGGTGTGATCTTTCATATCTAGGTCCGATTTGGGGGATTGTTCGGCCACGAGATGCGAACTCAGCTGGGACTTGGTGACCTGCGGCAATGCACCTCTCGAGGTTCTTGACACCGGAGTTGGCGTGTACGGGGGAGCACTTAACATGCTCTCTTCAAGGTTACTCGGCTCGTCACTGTAATCCAGCTGGTAGGTAGTGAAATGCGGAACAGTAAATATCCACTCCCCCCTCTCCTTATCATACCTCACGAAGTTGGCGTCCCTGACTCCTTGTAATCGTTTAACGTGCATATCAAACCTGCGGCCAGATGTTTCATAGGAGCGATGTTTCTTGTCGGGAGTCCTTGGCCAACAATTCTCCAATGTAAGGGTGGCTGGCACGTTAAGTCCTTTTCCTCTCGGCGGCTTGGCAGTTTTGACTGGATACAAAGTGATTGACCTTATTACGATTTTTGCAGTCTTCTCATAGATGTCGTCGAGATCTAGGGTTGTCAGATCAACAGGTTCATCAAAGCGGACGAAACCACATCTTTGACGCCCAATGATGTATCCTGATAGTTGCTTGAGTTCGTCGCGGGACATCTTCCGAAGCTCCTCGCGAGACGGCTTCATATAATATTCCCCGGGTTCCGGATCAACATCGAGCGACTCGTCCCCTGAAGCACGAGCCACCGAAGACTTTGCATGCTCTGGAGTCCCATCTTCATGGACGATGGCAAGTTCGTTGCCTTTGACTTGTTCCATCTCCGGCCGTGACATGGCTCCGTTCACCTTGAACACATTACCATTTGCCTGTGAAGAAGATCTAAAGAACGCCTGCTCCTCACCGCTCGGAGTGGCGCTCTCACCTTCTGTCCTAGCCAAAGCACCATTGCTCTGGTCGTTGACTGTAAGTCGCCCACCACCGATACCATTCCCGCCAACGGTGCTTGAATCGAAACTGACTTTCTTCTTCAGGATTCCAGGCTGCTTTGATTGATCATTCTTCTCCGAGCTTGGAAGAGCAGGAAGAGGTTGGCTTCCAAACAGGTCAGTGCGAACAGTTCGATCGATAGTCAGTCTCTTCAAGCTGCCTGTATTTGAGTATCGCATACTATTTGCTGAGAAGGCGCCTGGGGCGAGAATGCTGTCCGAATCACTGTCGAACGTTCGGCGAAGGTTACTTGTTGATAGGCTCTTGCCCAAACTTCTCCCGAAGCTTCCACCAAGAAGACTATTACTAAATCCGCCAGGTGTACTAGCCGCGCTGGATATGCTGGAAGGAGTCCCATAGGTGGAGTAGGTGAACCCGTAACCTCGTTTCTGCGGAGTAACAAGGCGTGATGCCGCATTCGGGTTGATCTTATACTGCGGAAGAATGGCACTCTTTTTCATTTTCTGGCCGGTTGAAAGTGGGGTCGCAATGGGACCAACATTCTGCGGGCTCGGTGGTGGTAGTCCGGAGAAGATCGACTGATGCCCGTACGGGTTTTGATCAGTCAGGCTCGCTAAAAGGCCCCCTTGTTGTTGATTTTGCTGCGAGTTTCCAAGATTGCTCGAGGAGTTGTTTCCAAACTGGCCACCGGCTGTTTGCTGCGGGTTCTGACTGTTGTTGCCCAGGTTGCCGAACAGAGAAGAGCCACCAGGTGGTTGATTATTGGTACTGCCGCCCAGATTACCGAACAGACCACCACCAGCATTATTTGTAGTACCCGTTGTCTGACCGAAGAGACCACCAGGCTTATCCTGTTGCTGGTTGTTGCCGAAGAGACCACCACCCTGATTTGGCTGATTTTGCTGGGGGTTTCCAAGGCCAGAGAACAGCGACCCGCCCGTATTGCTCGTGTTATTGGTCCCTAGATTTCCAAATAAGCCTCCACCGGTCCCAGATGTGACTGGCTTGTTACCAAACAGTCCGCCCCCAGTCTGCTGGTTATTACCTGTATTACCGAAAAGGCCGCCAGATGTTTGCTGTTGATTATTGGCATTAGATCCGAACAGCCCGCCCCCGGTATTGGTAGTCCCAGTGTTGCCAAACAGTCCTCCGGGTTTCTGCTGTGACTGGCTGTCCCCGAAACCTCCAAAAGCGGAGCTTGTGTTGCCTTGGTTCTGAGCTTGGCCAAAACCACCAAAGGGATTGGCAGCACCTGTTTGCTGTTGGCCGCCACCAAAAGGCGAGGCTGTCGCGGTGGCATTTCCGAATAGACCCCCGGTGCTTGTTGAATTCGACTGCCCGAAAGCTCCTGTGGCTGATTGCCCAAAACCACCAGTTGTTGTTCCGCCGAGTTTGAATCCAGTGTTGTTGGCTTGTGTTGCACTGTTACTGCCGAAAAGACCACCACCAGTGGAACCGGACCCAAAGCCTGTCCCCGTACCAGTGCCAAAGCCTGTGGATCCCGTAGTACCGAAAAGACCACCGCTTGGTTGAGACGACGTGGTTGGGGTTGCGCCAAAGAGACCACCTCCGGCCGGTTTCGCACCGAACAGTCCTCCACCAGTAGTGCCACTATTGTTGCCGAACCCGGTGTTGGTGGTCTGTGCGGCGCCGAACGGAGAGGAAGTGTTGTTACTAGAGCCCGCGCCGAACAGACCGCCCCCAGTGCTTCCGGTAGAGCCGAAGCCACCAGTTGCGTTCTGCCCAAACCCTCCGAAACCTGTGCTTGTTCCGAAAGCCCCAGCCTGACCACTACCGTTACCGTATCTCCGGCCTTGCGCATAGTCGGCAAGTCTCAGTTCCTGAATACAAGCATTAGGAGTGAACGAACGGTACAAGCTCGAGACAGGCTGCCTACCTCAAACGAGAATTTTTGATAAGGTTGCATAAAGCTGATACTCTGGAAATGGTTGGTCTGAGCGCTCCCAGACTCTTTCTCGGTGAAAGGTTGGAACGGGGTACTGCCAGTGCCATCTGTTTGAGGGTTAACACTGCTCAGTGCAGTACTAGCGGGAGCTCCAAATGCGCCAGTGGGTTGAGCGTTCGTGGTGCCAAACCCGCCAGCCCCAAAGAGTCCACCAGAGGAGCCTCCGGTACCGAAGGCTGGCTTGCTTGCTGTACTGCCAAACAAACCCCCACCTGTGGATGCCCCGCCAAATGGTGAAGAGGTATTGGCTGTGGTGTTATTGGCCCCAAAGCCGCCAAAGCCGGTGGAGGAGCCTGCTGTAGCAGTGCTGTTACCGAACAAACCTCCACCGCTGGTAGAGGTACCGCCAAACGGCTTTGCGGCGCCGAAGAGAGACGTTTGATTAGGTTGATTGGGTTGCGTGTTAGACCCGAAACCTGTGGCTAGTTTTGGAGTTGTCAGCGACGATCCAATAAACGATACTGACATTGTTCGATGTGTATTGATATTTACTGCCAGCAAATACAATATTGTAACAGTCACGATAGTCCTGCCAGTTGACAACGGGACAAGTTGCCGACAAGGTCGGAGTCCAAAGATGGTTCTTTGCGAGAGGACCTCTGCCAGGTATTTTGAACGATGCCAGCACAGAAGCGTAAAGAACATGATTGGACGCAGTCCCACCCCTAAACGCAAAACCCACGTACCTCCAGATCCGAAGCCTCCAGAATTGCTTCCGAAGAGCCCACCGCCAGTGGAAGTGTTATTGTTACTGCCGAAGCCCGTATTCGGGGTTTGACCAAAGCCTAGACGAGCGAGCGAGACGATTCGGAGTCAGATAATGTGTCCTCCAGCAGGTTCGACCCTCCTTCGAGCGCGTTCGAGCGAAAAGCACGTTATAGAATACTGGTGTAGAGTGTATAGATTGACAGAAGATGACTGGCCTACCTCCACCTGTGTTGTTGTTGGATCCAAAGCCTCCGAAACCCGTACCTTGCTGCTGAGGGTTGTTATTGGCGCCGAAGCCACCGAAGCCAAATCCAGACATCGTTACCGCGTTTCCAGTAGGTCGCTAATGGAGGATGATAATGTTGAAAGAGGCGAAGGAATGATGTAGAAAAGAACTCTGTGAACAATGGATTCCGAAGTAAGAGTGTAGTGACGCGCTTTTGCGAAGGTGAATCGAAGTGCGTCTGTCAAGGCCAGTGGAGGTTCTCTCTCCACAATGAGAGCTCAGGTGTCATCCAAGCTCAAGGTAGTGATGGTTTGACGGCTCAATGATGCATGCTGGACAGTAGCCCAAGTGAAGGGAAGACGCGCTCTTGGTATGATATTTGGGTCCAAAGAGACGGAGTGCCTGCCTAGGAGAAGAGGTTAGGAAGGTGCGTTGCGGCTTACTCGATAGCGTGAAATCTAAAGTTGCGCTCCACAGCCAAGTCATCATAATCGTCTGTACTCAAATCTGCCGTTACACTGCGAATACTTAGGCACGAATGCGCTTTCTCTATCATCAAAACTCATAACACATGGTTGCGCTCAACAACATATCTTTACTCTGCCGTTCAAATGCCCTGCTTCAGGGGATCATGAGTGTTTTCATGCTTTGATTGATCATCATACTGAGTGTTCCCGCAGCACGATCAAGTCAAGATCCTCTCACGCTCAAGGGATTTCCTGAAGTGTCTCGATTTTGTGAACAAATCCCTTTACCTTTCGTACCTTAGTCCTTTCAATCATGACAGGGTACATACCTTAACCTGTACGATTGTTTCTTTACTCCGCTGTTACGTTTGCCAGGCTACTAGAAACACATAGATCTACCAGCTATATCTCGAGCCAAAGGCCCTGTTCCATCGGTGGAGTCTTCATCGCGACTCCTGTGGAAAACACCTCTCATCCGTAGGTCGAAAGCCCCCATTTGAATCAATGCTTAAACCTGTTTCCTCGCCAAGGCATCTTCCTGACGGTCGTGTCTATGCCGCCATCGTATCCAGAAGTACCAACTCCCTAGTACCAGGAGGGTCAAAGGGATAGTAATGCTCCAATATATCCAGAACCGCGTCCTCAGGATAGTGCCGGTTGTGTCAGCATCCCAGTTGAACAGGGGCATAGCCAAGAATGACTGCATCCGGCAACGAGTTAAGCTTGCTTAAACATTAACTTCCGACAAACTATAACTCACCGAGACAAAGGTTCCAGGAAGGAAGATCATCGTCAAGACGGCGATGGTCTTCATGGCCGAGCTATCCCTCTTACTAGCTGCAGCAACCTCCTTGGTGTCTTTGCCTATTTCTATATTTCGAAGGCTGTCGCGCTGGGCGATCAGATTGTATACCTTAGGCTGCTGATTAGTATGAACAATCCAGTGAGAACGGTAATGGACTGACCGTGCTGAAGTGAGCTTGGATGGTCTGTCGAAAGTTCTCAAGCATCATCTGCCGGTGATCAGATGCACTCGACATATACGCTACCCGCTCCTGCAGCGCCAGCACGATTCGCTGATCAAAACATGTCTTCTCAGATTGGTTGTTACTCTCAAAACAGTCGATGTTCTCACGTATAAACTCAAGCAGCTTTTGCACAGATCTCATATATATTTCTTGGATGCCAATGTCGGCACCGAGTCTGGACAGTGCAACTGGCATGAGCCCTAAGTCGAGAGGGTAGTTCGGCCTCATTTTCGCGGAAAGTCCACCACGACCATGACCAGTTTGGACTTCGACAAGCTCAAGATTGCTGGTTATATTTTGTATCCTTGCCCAGTTATGCGTGAGCGCCACCTCGGCAGCTATTGCTGCTAGAAGCATGGGATGGCTTGCTTGTGCGACAGACCTCTTTATACTCGATTGAAAGATCTTCACCAATCCTCTACCACATAGCAAGCCAAGAGCGATGTTGGTAGTGCTATCGTGCCGAAGGGCAATGCTGTATCCGACGAGGGGCGCCGCAGGTGATTGGATAATGAACCCTGAACATATGAGGTACTTCGAAACCGGACTTGGGTAGCAGTCACGCACCGGTACCAGGCGAGGGAATTTCAAGATCTGAATGAACAAATCTAGCATAAACGCCTGCAGAACAGCTGGCAGACAAAAACGCCAGCGGCAGTCTGAATTCTCGCATGATGCTCTCAAATGTTTCCTCGCTAAAGCGGAAAGTGCTCAAGTTGCCTGTTTCGTCGCATTTCCAGCTTAGTCTGCACCTCTATCAGCTAAATTTCACAGTCGGAGAGAGAAACGTAGGAGTTGAACATTAGTCTAAGGCCCCTGGAAGGAGGTTCGCCGTCAACCAGGATGGGCTTCTTCAGGATTGAACGTATCAGTAACGACTCGTCCTTAAATCCCTGGACGGGGTAAGGCAGCCACCTGTTGGAGCCAATCCTGAATGTCTCCATCGTTTAGATTGCCCTCTCTGACCACAGAGTCCTGCCCGTCCTATTGCGACATCGTTCAGCAGTGCACCGAACTGAGTAGCAGCTCAGGGTCTCAATGTTGCAAACACGAAAGTCATAACGCTTTAACATGATATTGCCGCTCGTACCTGGGAGGTCCAGACCTCGATGAACTGCATTTCATCCGACTTTTCGAGCCATTGACATTGTGCTTTGCACACCTTATAACCGTAATCGTACTCTCCCGAGGGATAACCCATTCTGCCTGTAGAGTAGAGGTGCTTCACTCCGGGTGTAAACCCTCCCCGAAGGAGACGATGACCCTTGATTTTGCTCGATCATGGGTACCAGGTAGATGTTCAAGCTCGTTTGTTTGAGATGAAGGGTGCAAACAGATGATTGATTTTCTGCGTGACATCACGTCCATCGAGGCTGTGCCGCAGAGGCGGAAATAGTAAATCGATCAGCAACCCACGGATGCCAATAATATCCTACCCTGCACTTACATCCCTGGCCGCAGCTTTTGGGCAGTATATAATTCGACTGCCTTTGTAAATGTTTCCAACCTTACTGGACCTCAACGAGACTCCCATAAAGCGAGGCAGTATCAAGGTCTATGTCACAGGAAATCGGTTGTATCTGTCTCTCGATTCATGCCGTTGCCGCAGTGCAGTCCAATAGCTACTGCATCCAGAGTCACAAGAACGCATCAGAGAGAAATGACAACAAGTCTCTCTAGCACAGGCACAAGTGGCACTAAACAAAGGATTGCTTAGGCACAAATATCTTCGAAATCAATTTGAGCAGCTTCAGCTGGGTGCCATGTAGCCAGGATTCCGAGATCCACTATGTTTTTTAGGTGCAATCGACATAGCGACAAATTTCCTTCCTGGAGGCCCATATTAAATTCACAGTATCTATTTATTGGTTGGATGTAAAATCATAAGTTCATAATCAAGACTCCGATGTACGCATATTTCTTATGGCACCAAACGGCATCGCCATCATCCCATTCCCCCTTCAACCAAACTCCCCCGAAACCAACCCCACACTATCCCCTTCCCCCTTCTCTCCCGCAACAATAACCTGCCTAAACCTCCTGCCTCCTCCTGGTCCCGTTCCCAGCGCCACCCGTCTCGTCAATCGGCCCCTCCGCTCCGCAAACAAATCATCCACACTCCTCGCATCCTCCCCCAGATTCGGAGCCTCGAAACTCTCCGCCACGATCGCCGCTACGCTAAGCCGTGCTTGCGCATCCCTGACCCCGACCCCTCTCCCTATCCCACCCGGCCCCGTCCTCGTCCCACCAAACCCCACAGCCGCAAGTGCCGTAGCTGTGAGGACGATGCCTACGCCCGCATAGAGGAGGTTGAGCAGCAGAAGACACACAAACGGCGCTTTTAGCACTCTCGCCACCTGTGTTTGCACCCTTTGCGTGGCGTTTGTTACTGGCAAAGCATGCAGCACGCCGGCTGGGATGGACACGAGTGTTTGGTCGTAAACGGTAGCGAAGAGGGATTCGAGGTCTTCTGGTGTATTGGCGTGTACGAATGATTGTTGCAGGCCTTGATAGAGCTGTTGGTCGCCCCAGGAGCCGGTGATGCCGTTGATGAAAGGGATGGAGGCGTTGGGGCGGGGTGGGGAGGTGGAGAGGATGGTAAGGGCGGATTGGGACATGTTATAGGTCTGAAGGGAGAGATGGGGACGTTAGTGTGGGTTTGATTGAAGGGGGGCAAGGCAGGTAGGTGGAGGTAAGGGCGAGGGGAGAAGGTTGTGAAGCGGGGCTGGGTGAGACGTACAATTTCCGAGACATTGGTCTGGCAAGACATGATGCCCTCTGCACCACCTCGGTTGGTTGCAGCTACGTTCAGTTGGCCCCAAGGGTTGCGATTGTGTGTCGCTATGTCAGGTGGAATAATACCCAAGCTGAATGCCAAAGCCCAGAAGTATTGATTGGTTGTGTTCGTGATTGGTCCATACTCAGCGTCACTAAGACCCCAAAGGTTAATTGAAGGGACCTGTTCCCGCTTCGCCGAGTCGTTGAAGTACTGAAATCCAAAGGCAAAAACGCTCGGAGACATTGTGTTGACATTCTGGAACATCGTACTGCTGATATTCTTGGGTAGTGTTTGCTTTGGTCGCCCTAGGTCAGAAAAGCTTCCGGTCATGTTAAGGCCGGCCACTGTATTATTGCACGCGAAGTCAGAGTTGTAGAATGAGTACGAATTGGCTCCGTAGTTTGATACTGCACCGCATTGGGTGGTTACCATACGACATTCTGTGTGTGAGCCATAGCTTGTTGCTTGGAAATCGAGGTTGTCTGGAGTATGAATTGGTCCCAACACAGAATACTGTAGCCCCTTATGAAAGCCAAGATAGACCTGATTAAGATCAGATAGGTTCCCTGCTGTCTTGAGATATTCCGTCTGGTTAATGAGCACTGCGGTGGTGACTGCATCACTTTAATGACAATGCAGCCAACTAAGCCATGACCTTGGACCTCTCCACTTGCGTGATCTAGGCATGACTGATTGACTCCTCGTCCTGGATTAAACCAATCCGGGGCTGCTTGTGGTCTCCTCTCCAGGTATTGGACTGATTTTGTACTCTATATCATATCAGTAGAGGATTGCACAATTGGTTCAAGAGACGTACCAGATGCAACCATAGATCGGCCAGCGTAATAAGGCCACTGTTCAAGCATCAGTACACAACTTTAGGAAGATTGTGAGGTTTCGATGGGCTCACGCAAGTAGCACAAGAGCCAACATCATGGCAACTGCCTGCCAGAGCACAGGTACAACTGTGACTTTTCGTTGCTTTCTGCTGAAAACGTATAGCAAGTACGAGCCGAAGGCCGCAAGTCTGCCATCGACCATTCTGATAAGGAGCTGCAATTGGAACGGTGATGGCAGCTTTGAAGCGTTGTTGGCATCCGACTCCAGTGCCATGCTGCGGGCTAATGAGTATGAGTAGAGGATCATCGCAGCCGAAACCAGGACTGTGGCAAGAGTCGACGACAGCGATGCAATATAGACGAGAGTCGTCGGAGAGTAATTTACGAAGTATGCCGATCCCAGTGGTAGCTCTGTCTCGTTGTTGTAGGAGTAAGTCGAACTGTGATCGGGCATCTGATGTCCATAGACCAAAGCAAGAAGCAACGCCGTCACTAGGAGCATTGGCAGTATCAGCGCCGCAGCGGCAAGCCGAATTTCCAGTACCCAACCACCCATGATCCCTTTAGAAATTGTTAATCTCTGCGCTTTGAGACGCTTGTGTCCCATCATTTCGTATGCAGATCCACTGTCCGAGTGCCCAATTGCTGTGCTGCTGGGCTTATGACGGTCCATGTTGTGCTTATCCTAAACTGCCTGTGCGATCCAGACAACTAGAAGATCTGTAGTCTTGGGAGGCACCTTGAACAATTATAAGACCTTGAGATGTCCATCTCAGTTAAAATATCCAACTTTGCAGCAACGAGGCTGAGAGCTGATAATAAGCCTGAGAAGAGGACGTGTGCTGGGTGGCAAGGCTGGCGCGAAGGATCCCCAATCATGGTGCGCACTGATCCGCAAGCTCGTCCGTCAGCCTCGCCACTTTCGGAGCACCAGATCTTCGTGAAAAGTGCCGAGAAGCTGTCGGCATCCGTTAAGTAGACTGATATCAGACGGCGGCATCGCAGCAGGTGTCAAAGGTACGAAGTAGATACACCCGTTTTTGCACAGGCGCATTGGGGTCCGCTTGAGAAGCGCCTTCACAGTCAGTCATACTGACAGGTAATAGCCAGATCCAATTGTAGATACGATAAGAAGGGGTGCAGGTACCTAAGGTAGGTACCGGTACCTTACCAACCGGGTGTTTCTTGTACCTTAATGTACCTTGAGGCAGTGAACTGAGTACCTTATGTACTGTTTGCACTAAACCTTTCTAAGTACACAGCATAGAGACTCCAAACAGAATCGTGATTCGGCTCCCGCCCTTCAACCCCAACCCGACCACACTCAGCCCAGACACCCCACACATGGCCTCCTCCTCCGCGCACCCCTCCTTCCCCTCCAGACCCTACGCCTCCACCCTAGGCAAGCTCCCCGACCGCACCGGCGGCGTCGCCCCCTTCGGCTCCTCCACCACGCAAGCGCACCGCGACGCGCAGCGGCAGGAACGCGAACGCGAGCGCGCTGAGCGCGAACGGATCGAGCGCGAGGGCCAGAAGCAGCTGGCCGAGCTGACGGAGGAGCAGCGGGAGGAGATCAACGAAGCCGTAAGTCGTCTTCACCAAAGGAGCCCTGCAAGACGAAGCTCACTGGTCCGCTGACGTCGCCCAAAACCCACAGTTCGGCCTCTTCGACCTCGACAAAGACAAACGCATCGACTACCACGAGCTCAAGGTCGCCATGAAAGCGCTCGGCTTCGACCTACCCAAGACGGAGATCCTCGGCATCCTGCAAACGCACGGCGTGCCCACCACCACCACATCCTCCTCCACGGCACCCAACGCGGCGGGCACCGGCGGCGGGGACAAGGCTTCGAGCCACCATCCGACGCGCCTGCTGCTATCGCTAGCCTCCTTCCAGGCCATCATGTCGCAGCGGATCCTGGCGCGCGACCCGCGCGACGAGATCCTGCGCGCCTTCGAGCTGTTCGACGAGGGCGCCAAGGGGAAAATCACGCTGCAGGATCTGCGAAGGGTGGCGCGGGAGTTGGGGGAAGGGCTGGAGGAGGAGGAGCTGGTGGCGATGATCGAGGAGTTTGATCTGGATGGGGATGGCGCGATTAGTCGGGAGGAGTTTGTGGATATTTGTTTACAGTGATTTCGGACGTCGTCTGTGAGGATGTGGAGTTCTGGTGGGTTTGGGGAGGGCGTTCTCGTTTTCGTCGTGGGCGTTTGGGGCATTAATCCTGCGTCGAGGCTGGGATGCGGTTACAGGCATATTATGGTTTGTATCACTTAGGCATAATGATTCTGTTGGTTCTCAAGAGGAGGACGTCAAGTCAGAATTACGTCGAAAACCAGTGCCCAAACTCCGCGCAACCACACTGTACAGGCTGAGACGATCACTGGCCGGGAGAGATGGGGAGAGCCCGCTTCTGTGCGTCATGGGCCCATCCGCCAGCCAGAGCTTCGCCCCCGTGCTTCTCAGCGTAGCCCTTTACCCTTGCTTCCATCTCCGGTCGGAAGTGTCTTACCAAGCCTTGCAGTGGCCATGCGAACGCCTCGCCGAGAGCTGCAGCTGTTGTCAGCATATATTGCGGGCTTTTAGAAAAGAACAACACCGCGCATACCACAAATAGTATGACCCTCGACTTGCTTCGTCAGTTCTTGCAGCATGTCAATCTCTCTTGCCTTCGCTTGTCCCTTCTCGAATCTCTGCATGATCTGTTCCGTCCACTTGCTACCCTCTCGGCAAGGGGTACACTGGCCGCAGCTCTCGTGTCGGTAGAAGGTGCTCAACCTCGATATTGCCCTGACCACGTCGGTGCTTTTGTCCATGACGATAACAGCAGCAGTACCAAGACCAGACTGGCTATCTTTCAAACCATCAAAATCCATGAGCTGGTTGTCACACACATGCCTTGGCAGGATTGGCGTCGAAGACCCGCCAGGGATGATAGCTTTGAGATTGTCCCACCCGCCGCGGACGCCACCACAGTGTTTGTCGATGAGCTCGCGGAGAGGAATGCTCATCTCTTCTTCCACGGTGGTGGGATTGTTGACGTGTCCGGAGATACAGAATAGCTTCGTTCCAGAATTTCGTTCCCGGCCAAATGACGCGAACCAGCTCCCGCCACGCCGGCAGATGGTTGGTGCGACAGCGATTGTCTCGACGTTGGCGACAGTAGAAGGGCACCCGAAGAGACCGACGGAAGCAGGGAAGGGTGGTTTCAGACGCGGCTTGCCTGGTTTGCCTTCGAGAGACTCTATTAATGAGGTTTCCTCACCGCAAACATAGGCCCCCATCCCTCTGTGTATGAAGATGTCAAAGTCGAAACCACTGCCGCACGCGTTTTTGCCAATCAATCCCTCTTTGTAGGCTTCCTGTATTGCTCGCTGGAGGACTGTCGCTTCATGGTAGAACTCGCCACGAATGTAGATATATGCTGCATTGCAGTTCATCGCTCGTCCAGCTACCAAACATCCTTCGATAAGTTTGTGAGGATCCTTACGCATGATCTCACGATCCTTGCAGGTTCCTGGTTCGCCTTCGTCGGCGTTGACGACGAGATATCGAGGCTTGGTGTCCTTGTCCCAGTCCTTGAAGTTCATGAACGACTGCGAGAGTTTAAGCACATGACCTCCTTCCGTTGGCATCGATAACATACCCATTTCATCCCGGAGGGGAACCCGGCGCCACCCCGCCCCCGCAGGCCAGAAGCCTTGATTTCCGATATAATCTACAAATCACACAGAATTTGCGTCAGACAGCACGGCCACAACGACCCCTAAGATCGGGGACTCATACCCAGTCATGCCCTTTCAAGATTATCTCCTTGGTCTTATACCAATCCCCGTATTTCATGGCACTCTTCAGATCCGTCCCATGGTGCCCGTACAAGTTCTGAAATATACGATCCTGGTCCTTCAGCCCGCCAAAGTGAGTCCTCTTCGGTGGAGCATCTTGTACCGTTGCGAGACCTCGGCTTTGCTGCTGTGGAGATACGGATGGGGTTGAAGGAACTCGTGATGCGGCGACGGCGGAAGAAAGGACCCGGTGTGGTAATCTGCTGATGACCTGAGGTGATGCTGCGTGACGAGATATCATCGTGCAGAAACTTAGCCAGTGACTCGGCGGGTTAAGGAGGGGCGACGTCGACAATGATTCAAAGACTATTGGAGGTGGCAGCGGCGGGATCGAGGACGTCGATGATTATATAAGCAAATCAGATCCCTGTCACCACTAATGTGGTTTTGTCACGAAGAGGGAGGGACCATAAATTACTACTCCTAGCTCTTGAGAAGCACATTCAAGAGATCATACCGCAGGATAGTCTTCTATGAGGTCGCCTACTAGATTGTCCCTGATGATAGGAGTTTAAGCTCCCTTCGACGACCATGTCTGCTCTCAAATTTCCACGATTCATATCGAAGTTTAGGGAAGAGACAGCTCTTGACAGACATGAGCAGCAAAGACTTTAACGGAGTGGCTACTGACGAACTTCAGCCGTCAATGGCTCCAGTACACGGCAGTCTGCTAGAGCAATCACTGATCAATGCATTCCAAATTTTGGTATTGTGCAAATATCTATGACTGTAGAAATATAGAAAGAATCTAAGCCGACCAGAAGTGAACCTGTTGGCACAGAATTTTTCCCCTTCCAGTCTAGCCCTGGCAAGTCGTTATCACAGGGAACGTCTCCACTATCAATCTCATCTCTTGCTGGTACCGTGGTTACTCGGCCCGGTCGCTCTCTCCGCCGCCACAGCAGCTTCCGCCACCACTTCCAACTCGTGGAGAAGACACTGAGCTTGTTGATCGAACGGGGTGTCGTTCGCGAGCGCCTTGCACACTTCCCATCCGGGGCGCAAACTGTGATGCAAGAATTGCTCGTTACCTATGGCGGTCGCGATGCCGTTGGTTATGTCGGTGCCACCGATATACTGTAGACGGACGCACTGATTGTTGATACGTTGTGCGCCGACCAGCACGCTAGACCGCCTGATGACAAGCTCGTTCAGAGTACTCGACAAATCTACGAATATGGTGCAGGTGCGCGTCGTGAACGATTGAGGTAACCGGAAACGACTGTCGACTGCGTTGCGGCTGAATGTGCCACTCTCCTGGGCGAAGATTCCTTCCCCGCGGTCGGCTTTGAACTGAGGCAGTTTTCTCATATTTCGGAGTACTTCGTCGCAGTCACCGAGAGCGATGTTGTGACCGAAGTTTGCGTCGCACTCGATGGATCGTTTCGCGAGTATAGGGGATAAAGCTGGATCGCCAGGGACCGGTGCCGCCGTGCTCAGGTGGGCTAAAAGCGAAGCAATGAGAGGTAGTAGCATTGTGTTCCACATTGTTGATTCTTTGCTGGGTGCTCGTCGACAGCTAAGAGAAGAATTGGGGAGGAGACAGGTTCGCCGTTTTCTAGCACCGAGAGCCCTAGCTTGTTCCAGTCCAGATCACCTCAGCAATCATTGCCGTACACAGTCCTGTTTTGTTTCCGCCAGACACTATAGCCAGCTCCATCGTTTCGGATTTCAAGTGCGATGGGCTGTGTAAGAGGATAGCAGATCAGTAACATGCGGTGCTGAGTATAAGCTTGCTGCAGAATCAAAGCCAATTGTATTGCAGGGCGGAGCATTTTCTTAACTGTAAACCTTGCCTTTTTGTAGCCAGCACGGTTTCACTGTGAGTCGAAACCAGAACGGCGGATACAACATTGTTGGTAGGCTGTGTCAAGTTTGGAGACCATTTGATCAATTGGTATCTTAAAAGGGTACAAGTACTCGCTCCACCAGGCTGAGCGGCGCGATACAGGGTTTTTGGCGACTATCATTGAATGATGCAGAAGCTGGAGTGCTCCTCTTCTGAAGTGGCAATCACCTGTAACCATCAGTCCGCTTTCAAGCACAGATGTGTACTCACCCTAACCGGATTAGGGGTTTTCGAAGATCATCGTCGAACGTCGCTGGAAGAATCTCCCCCTTCTATGCGTGAATGTTGATTATTACGATATTCACTCATCCCATATGACTCGGGCCTTGGCCTCTGGTCTGGTCTGGAGTCTTGAAACGATGTCGATGTCCGAAGGCTCAGATACATTCCATGCTTTCAACAGTCAACGCAGTCTTACTTTTTGTAGATAGGAGATGATATTCGTTGAGAGTCATGATTGTCGTTACCAGACCCTAGCGAAATAATAATATCTGTAGCAACAAAAATGAAAAACGACGATCCAAAGAATGAATGAATGAATGCCAAGAGTAAACCCAGAGCTCCAATCTCGATCTCAATCTCGTTCCGCATCATTGTGACCCGCTCCATGGTGCCCTTTCCACCGCATCATCTCATCAACAATCACAGTCTACAGCCACCCACCATCCCCGCACTGGCCAGACTCTATCCCCACACCAAGCTCCAACACCGGCATCTCGAGCTTCGGCGGCTCCTCTTTCTTGGACTTCTTGGGAGACATCTTCTGTCTGACATCCTCCCGGGGCGGTCCGTTTCTCACGTCCTTGATGTCCCAACCATCCTCCGTCGCCGCGCTGACCCATGTTTTCAGCCCATCGTGCACAGCACCGTAGAATTTTTCCTTGCAAGTTCGGAGGCTCCCACCCATGCACTTCTCGAAACCGCTGACTTTCAGCTCCTGTCGAAGCTCATTGCGACCTTCGCTCGTGGGCAGAGAGGCGATAAGCGCGTTCATCAAGTCGAGGTGGGCGGCGAGGTAGTTCGTTGCTTCCCACTCCACTCCGCCCACGTACGGTGCTGCCGGGACAGGCGGCCGCTCACGGGGAAAGTGTAGGCGGGAGAAGTCGTCTGTTGTTGGGCTGTTCTGGCTGGGGTTGACGGGGACGACGTTCAAGTGGTGCAAGAAGATCCAAAAGACTTCCTTGGTGACATTGACAACCTCCTTGCACCAAATGCGATAGGGACGAGGCTGGTAGATCGAGGCGATGAATCCAAGAGGCTGGGCGTCTTCATGTGGAGCCGGGTCGCGGAGATAAGAGCGAATCGTCTCGGCGCGAGATATAAGTTGGGAGGGCGGGGAGGTGGAAAGGTACCGGAAGATGAGAGTCATGACGATTCCACGAGTGCTGAACTCGCTTGGGCCTTTCTTCTCCTCATCAAAAAGCATGCCAAGCAGGGCAGGGAAGAGATCGGATTGGATCTCAGACAACCGTTCGAGGGCGAGATTTGTCGTACACAGGGCTTTTAAGCACAATAAAGTCTCGTGAAGGAGGGTGTCCTCATGCTCCTCTCTATAAACGACGTGATTAGCTTCGGGTAGTGGTGGAAATGCCTGGGGGCACCGACCGCCACTCTACAGCAATGATGCGGTGTAACAGATCCACAACCTCTACCATGCCTCCGCTGGTAATGAACGAGTCTACCCAGGCAACGGTCTCATTTCGTAAGAGTAGCCGCAACTTATGTAGTTTTCCAATTTCAAGATCCTCAGGCTTCTGCGTCCGACTTAAATACGATATGAACTCGTCAGGTACAGCTGGCTTCGGTGCCGCCGCCATAAATGCCGTGGCTTGTGCTGCCCCGAGGGAAGTAAGAGACTTGTTGGGACCGTAGTGCGTAAAGTCAATGGATTTAACCCGCCCATGGGCGCCGTTGGCATCGGATTTCTGCTTCTTGCTTGGAGACTCCGACCCTTTACTAAGTGTGAACGTTTTGCTGCGGGCTCTTGATTTGGTGGGACTGGTTGACTCCGAGTCTGCGCTTGGGATCCCATACCCGCCGCCGTTACTGTTTAATCTGTCTTGCACAACCGGGCGCTTTGTTGAGCCAGCACTCCAGGGTGCAGATGAGGAAGAAAATCCCTCTTTCGATCCGGAGCTAGATTCTACCTTGTCTTGCCTGATGAAATCAGCTTTGATGTTAGTGTCCAATGATCGCATTTTGTCGCGCATGTTCTGGGGTACATTTCTCGAATCCTGCCATCTGGTTCAGTAATTGTTCGGTATCTCAACACATCGATGCAGGGCTCACCAGTAACGCTTCAAAAGCGTTGTCAATCGATTTTGTGTCGACCTTAACGTCCTTCTCCTGCTCTATCGATTTTCCGTTCAAAGCTGCTACAGCAGCCATTACCCTCACGCCACGTTTGGCCAGTGTGACCCCTTCCTTTATAAGCTCACTGCTTACCTTCCGGCCCTCGCCACCGGGTCGACGATTTGAGTACTCTTGTTCCGAAGACCCTCTTCCCTTGTCCTCTGAGCTGTGGTCGTGTCCACGTCCAAGATCTTTTCTCGGCGCAGGATGAACCGACCGGTCATTGCTGACTTTACGTCTTCCCGAGAGCGTGTCGGCAAGGGCAGCCAATGAAGGAGTTGATGGTAGATAAGCAGACTTGGGTCTTGGCTTTAGCTCTGGACGCCTCGCAAGAGTCGGTTGCTGATAGTCGCAGAAGTTCCTCTGCTTTGACGGCGAGTAGTCTTTCGGAGTATACAACGCCATCTCTTCATCCACGCTCATCCGGTCGTTCACCCGCCCGCTGGTGGCGGTTGATGTCTCTTGAAGAGGCTGTGATGATGCATACTGTGCCCATATCGGGGGAGGTCCGGATCCAGCTGAGTTTGGAGGTGTCTGGTTTTCCTTGTCCTTTGTAACCCGCAATACTTCACTCTTATGACTTTTGGACGATTTCGGCCGCGACAATAGAGCTGCCAGGTTCGTCGATGACTTGGTCTTTTTCGGCTTCGCCTCATGTGCAGTGTCTTGTATGCTGGACTTGTTGTCCCTATCCCCTCCTACCAATGATCTAAGAGACACTGAACTCTTGGTCTTCTTGTGCAAGCTCCTCCCATTGTCGGGCGGTAAGTGTTGTTCCTTACTTGCGGGTTTGCGGGGTGATGAGCGTGCTCGTTCCCTGTTCGGGTTTACAATCTCCAAAGGTTGAATCGAATAAGGATGATACAGCAGCGTCGACGATGGCGTGTTGGAGGAGTTTGGATCATTAGGGTTGATATTCTCCGTCCGAGCAGATGAGAGCACAAGTCCAGCAGATGGGCTCCGTTTGTGGTTTCGAGGCGTGATCATGGACCGAAGGACCGATGGTTTTGTTTGTTCGTCGTCAGGAAAGCCATTGAGACGTGTTGATATCGCCATCGAAATTGATTAGGCCTGTTCGATCTGTACGAGGCAATTGCTCAAGGGACGCCAAGTGCCTTGGGAGTCCTAGTCAGTTGACGAAGGTTCGAAAGTCGAGACCGGGAAACAGCATTGGGTATTATATGGTCGAGTAATAACTTATAAGCTACCGAAACCGAAGATCTGTTGATGTGGCAAGGATGCCGTTCAACCTGCAGTTCATGGTTGGTGTCCTGTCCAAAACATTGCTTTGGGCAAGCGATTTTCCGGTTGTTAGGTGCAACACAATCGATAAGGAAAGCCAAACCCCCTCCTTCCTTTCTCCTCAGACAACCGTGGCAGTGCCATTTTCATTACAGAACTGTCTTTTTGCGATTCGAAGACTTCATCCTCTTGGTTCACATTTTGGATTGGTATATCCAATTCAACAACGTGGTGATGTGGCTGTTCTACCCGTATGCTTCCGACGCACGATGCGAAGATGCAGCGCAGCCCGCCGGGGGCGATTACAACCATTGATGCCTGCTCAATAAGGTATTTTGGGAGGTCGCACTACCCTCCTTCGTGAAGCGTACCTTACCTGTTGTACAGCGAGATATGATCCTCTTCCTTTTCTGGACTGGACAAACCGGAAGGCACAACCTCCGAAAAGGCCTCGAACGGTGATGATGCATGCGCTTGGAGGGCCAGACTTACCTAGCTCGCGCTTGGCCGAGGCCGATCCGGACAAACCCGTAACTCTTCCTGTACATCATCATCACCTATACCTAATCATATCATATAAGGTGTGTCCTGCTCAACTCCACGTCTGCTTCCCTGCAAACACACAACAACAATCTCATAAGTATCGTGGAGTTTGACGCCGGTAACCGCCACCATGAATTGTCCATCGCGGACTGACGAGACAATTGAACATGAAGGCTGGAACCAGAACCCGCCGAGCCTTGCAGCGGACCTGACGACTCGACAAGACCTGAACGGTATTACCAATTCAAGAGCACAACGAGATCATATACTGGATAATACCGAGCTGGCCGAAGGTACTGTCATTGACCACAACCGTGTTAGTGAACTGCCAGCCGTCTTGCAAAAGACCGACTGCGAAACGAACACCAATGCGGACAGAAAGCTGCAGCCTCTCACAGAAACGGCTTTCAACAGCCCATCGGAACCAAACAACGCGCGTCGGTCCTGGCTCCCTGATCAAGGAAACGGCTTTGGGTGGATTGGAAGGGTGGGCGGCTTCGCGCGACGAAGTTTGCAGGTACTGATGAAGTATGGCAAATTCATTGGACCTGGGTTTATGATTGCTGTTGCCTACATCGACCCCGGGAACTACTCGACAGATGTGTCTGCAGGTGCCTCTACGAGGTTTGGACTTTTGTTCATAGTTCTGATGTCCAACATTTTTGCAATTTTCTTGCAGTCCCTCTGCATAAAGTTGGGAACTGTGACCGGCCTGAATCTCGCCGAGCATTGCAGAGCACATCTTCCCAAGTGGCTCAACTTCGCGTTGTATTTGTTCGCTGAGTCCGCTGTCATTGCTACGGATATTGCTGAGGTACGAAGACCCTGGTTGCGGAGGTATTGGATATATGCTTACTTGTGTAACAGGTCATTGGCTCAGCAATCGCCCTCAACCTTTTGATCAAGGTCCCTCTAGTGGCAGGATGTGCTATAACCATTGTGGATGTTCTGATTATTCTCATCTTCTATAATCCCACTGGTTCCATGCGGCGTTTACGGGCATTTGAGTTCTTCGTCATGGCATTGGTCTTCGCCGTGGTTATTTGCTTTTGCATTGAACTATCTCTGATCAAAGACGTCTCTGTTGGAGAGGTGTTCAAGGGATATCTTCCGTCTTCCACGATTGTCCAGGGTCAGGGCATCATCCTGAGCTCCGGAATCCTTGGTGCGACTGTGATGCCGCATAGCTTGTACCTTGGCAGTGGCGTCGTCCAAAGTCGACTTCGGGAATTTGATACTAGCACGGCGAACCTTGTCTCTCGGGACTCAATAGATCTCGACGACGCCCCCAAATACCGACCATCGATTGCCGCCATACGTTCCTGTCTCACGTACTCTATCGTTGAGCTCGCGGTCTCTCTGTTCACATTTGCACTATTCGTCAATAGCGCAATCCTCATCGTCGCAGGCGCTTCTCTTTCCTCAAATTCTGACGCCGGGGGCGCGGACCTGTTTGGCATCCATGACCTACTGTCTCGAACCCTGGCTCCAATAGCCGGTACCTTCTTCGCCCTCGCGCTTCTCTTCTCAGGAACTAGCGCGGGTATTATTTGTACGATAGCGGGCCAGATGCTCAGCGAAGGTGCACTGAATTGGACGACTGCCCCGTGGCTCCGAAGGCTGATCACACGGTCGATCTCCATCACCCCCAGCATCATCATCGCAGCCGCCGTCGGCCAAGAAGGGCTCTCCAAAGCATTGAATGGCACTCAGGTGGCACTGAGCGTAATTTTGCCGTTTGTCAGTGCTCCGCTCATCTACTTCACCAGTCGGAATAAGTACATGACCGTTGCGTGTGCCACTGGGATTGAGGGCGAGCGTGAAGGTTATAGTGAAACCCAGCAAGATGTTAAGATGAGGAACCACTGGGTTACGACGGTGTTTGCGGTCCTGATCTGGTTGGTCATTGTTGTCATGAACGTGGCATTGCTCGTGATTGTGGGGATGGGACAGGCATAAGAGCGAGGGTTTGGGTCAACGAGGGTAGGCGATAGCGTTGTACAGGCGGTATGAGTTTTCAAAGCAACGCATACTATACAAGTCAGCCATCAAGAGGTATATTTACTTGGGTCCCAGCCCTCGAGCTATCTTACGAATGCTACCTCTATGTACATACTTTGTTATATAATCACTGTCGGAATGTTGGGCCCTATCTCCTCAAGACGCCGTCGTAAATAATTGCAATATGCTCCAGACCATACTCCATGACTCGTTGCCACGAACTGGCCAATGAATTCAGGCAGCAGTCCGCCTTCAGCCAGCAGCCTCCTTGACTTTCCCCGTCTCGGGCGGCTCGTCCACAAACTGCGGCGGCGCAACCTCATCCTGCATGAAGCTCGGCAACTCTCCCACCCCCATCCCACTCGCAGCCCCAAACTCGGCCTCCTGGCCCAGCGCCTCCAACTCGGCATCCAGCTCGGCCTCATCCACATCCTCCGGCACATCATACGCCCTGCCCAGACTCTCCTGGATCTCATTCCCGGCCTCGAGCAGATCCTGCATCTCGTCCTGCATGCGCTCGATTTTGTCGATGTCGATCTTGCCGTACTGCTGCTTGAGCGTCTTGTTGGTCGTCTTCATGGCGTCGACGGTCGTCATGACGTTCTTGAGGTTGTCCTGCAGCATCGAGGCCTGCTCCATGTTCCACGACTGCGACTCGTACTGCGACCGCTGCGCCTCGTACTGCTTGCGCCGCTGCAGCAGCTTCAGCGCCTTCTGCTTCAGCGCCGATTTGCCGGGCCCCTCGCGCATCTTGGACATGCGTTGCTGGTAGGTCGTCAGTTCGGCGTTGAGCTTGGCTAGCTTCACGTCGAGGCTCTCGATGTGCGTGTCAACCTGGCCCCGGGGTTAGCTCAACGGGTCTTGGGGGGGTTTGGGGGTGAGGGCTGACGTTGGAGATGGCGCTGCTGAGGGTGGGTTTGGGCGCTGTGCTCTTGGCGCCGAAGAGACGGTTCATTTTTGGCGGCGGATCCGGGGCGTAGAATCGGGTTGTATGGAGTGAGCACGGCGTGCAATCTGTGGGTACAGCGTGTAATATGCTGTGAGCTTTGTGTTCCCGATTGAAGGCTAAGTCAACGGTTACCTTACCTGGTACCTTAGGTTTACAGTTACCTTAGGTACCTAAGGTAAGGTATTTGTACCTAGGTAGCCATGGTGGCTAGGCCACGTGCTGTATCACGTGCAATCTGGGGTCATTCAGCCCTGGCCAGGATTTCCATATTAGGCAAACACTAAGCATCCTCATACTACTCTCCTGGAACTTGTAACAGCAGGAAGACCAGAGATCGATACTCATACTCAATACATTACACGGCGTCATTACTGTTATACCTTACCTTATGATTTGTTTTGATCTGTCGGTCAGGCTGTCACAACCTCAGCTACCGAACAAGCGCGAAACGGAAGAACCAGCCAACACAGAGCGGAACAACTAACAAGGAACTCCGTACGATTCGTACATCACGTTAGAAAGGGATCCTGCCTCGTTGGAGCTTAATTGCGCCGCATATCGGTCTTCATTCTAACCTATCTTTTTTTGCTGTAAATCCGGCCACCCTTTTGAGGAGTCAAATTGTTGAATGTAGGGATAGAGCTTGCTGCTCTTCCCGTCAGCAAAGTATCGTGAGGTCCGTGCATCTCCACTTAATGGCATCTCTCCTTTACCCTTAAGGAGGCAGGTATCTGTCTAATTGCAGTCCAGGTCTGACCATTGGACTGACAGGCGTTTGATTTCCTCGCATCACTCAGCGCTACCTTTTCTGCATCGCACTGGCATTGGCATTGGCAGGCGTCAGGTCCTACGGTTACGACTTCTTCAACTGCAAGACTGGTAACAGCGGCTCGTTACCGTATAGCTAGGCAATTCGCTCGGCCGTTCGCCCTTTCTCGGAAGCTTTGCGATCAACCGTTCTCCCTTCTTCATCACGACGTCGTTCCAAGGCCCGTTACATGCCCTCGTGACTTAGAGCATCATGTTCTGGAGATTTGGTGGTTATGCGAACATCTCGACTCTCGACACAATACTTGACAAGCCCGATGTCACCCTCGAGGAAATACTCGATGAATCCGACCTCATACAGGAGCTCAAGCAGCACAATACAAAGCTGATTGAGTACTTACGGGATGAAAATGTGTTGCGGAGGCTGCTACAATACGTTATCGCACCGCAAGCCAGCTCATATGAAGATGAGCGCAGCCAGGACGGGGTCGGCAAAGAATATGTTGTAGCAGCGCACGATACGGCGGCGAGCGGATCTGGGGGTAACTTCAGAAGTCACACAGCAGAGATGGATGAAGAGGCGCGTGACAGACAGGAGAAGGCAAGGCTGAAATACTCCTATATAGCGACAGAGGTTCTATCTTCGGAGACATGGTCCATCCTGGAGGCTCTTATGGAAAATCGACAGCATTTGCGGGAATTCTGGGAGTTTCTGAGGCGACCGGCGCCGTTAGATAACACGATTGCTGGCTATTTCACAAAGATTAACGAGACGCTGCTGGATAAGAAAACGGAAGAGATGTTGGAATTCTTCAAATCCCTAGATCAGATTGTGTTGAGAATGCTGCGACATGTTGACTGCCCCGTCGTTATGGATTTACTACTCAAGATAGTTAGCCTGGAAAAGGCTGAGGGAGGTGAGGGAATAGTCGACGTATGCTCCCTTAACCGATTGCTTTGCATGAGTGGCTGTGGAAGCTAATCTCCGACTTATAGTGGTTGCAGTCACAACGTTTGATCACGCTGCTCATGTCGTTCCTCGAAGAAGATCAATCACCCGCAACACAAACATCAGCGGGCGACTTTCTGAAGGCTATAATCACCATCTCCGCGAATGCGTCACAAAACGAGCAATCCTGTATAGGCCCAAACGACATGACAAGGGACTTAGTGTCGGGCACAGCAATTGAATCATTAATCTCGAATATGCTTCGTGGAGGAAATCCATTGACGGTCGGAGTCGGTATAATAATAGAAGTAATCCGAAAGAACAACTCAGATTACGATCCTGATGTTGGTGCTGGAGCGGATTCAGTACCTTCGAGTCGAGATCCAATATACCTTGGCACACTGCTTCGAAAATTTGCGAAGCATGTACCTGACTTCATGGAGCTTATTTTGAGCCCAAACCATCGGGTCAGCTCCGGCAACGGTACGAAGGTTGTCAGGCGAGAACCACTGAAGGCCACCTTTGGTGAAAAGATTGAACCGTTGGGGTTTGATCGGTTTAAAACGTGCGAGTTGATGGCAGAACTTCTACATTGTAGTAACATGGGCCTTCTTAACGAACGAGGCAGCGATTCATACGTCAAGCAACGGGATCAGGAGCGTGAGCGACTGAAAGCAGAAGGAGCTACAGCTCGAGCACCAGAAGAGGGTCAATCTGGCGCAGAGTTTACAGAGATTAGTGCAGGCTCTAACCATCAGAACTCGTCTGTACTCGAGTCAGGATCAATAGATGAGATTCGCAGACTAGAGGTGGCAAATGGTGGGGAGGATGATGGATTCGAGGATGTTGGTGACGATATTAACCATGACTTCGGCGAAGACTCTGCCTTTGAAAGAAGACCACGCGGAAACGGCGAAGATGCCTTGAAGAGAGAAAGTAAGCCTAGATTGGACCTGGGAGACGAATTCGTTGATGAGCCGCTGTCGTCACCCCGACTGAACGTTGAACACCCCGACGAAGTGGTTGAGGTTGACCGTCCTTCAGCATCACCAAAAGTGCCAATAAACGGCCCTTTATCACCGACGTCATCAGCCCTCACGGAGAAGGTTGATGGTCTAGATCTCGATCGTGATGTAGCCATGACAAGCCCGCCTCCGTCTGACTCTGCCTATGAGGAAGTGGAGTCAGAGCCGAAAGACAACTCTGCTACTGCCTCAAGAGAGCCAGCGACGAAGGAGAACAAGTTTGCACCTCCTCTGCCTCAGCGCGATCAACACCTCGAACTTGACCCCACACAAGACAGTGGTCAAGGGAATCTTTCTCCGCATCCTGATGATAAACCTGCACCTTTGTTTGCTGCTCGGTTCGAGCAACAGATACAGCACGACAAGACTAGTGCCGAGCCCAGTGAACATGATGTCGGTGCCGGTAATAGCTCCGAAACCATTGATACTACTCAGGGTGAAGAAGGGGACAGCGTCAAATCAATATTGCTGAGCGGAAATGAGCAAGAGTACGAGCCGCATGTCGAGACTGACATAGATGGTCAGCCAGTGGTGGGTGATTATCTCAAGATGATGTTTGTCGAGCATCGCGTGGTACCAACTATCCTGGTAAGTCCCATTCTGGGTTTGTCCCAGGTTATGTGACCTATGCATTGACCGACTTCTTGTTAGGACTTTTTCTTTCGATTCCCCTGGAACAATTTCCTTCACAATGTAGTATACGACGTTGTACAACAAGTATTTAACGGGCCAATGGACCGCGGATACAACAGGTCTTTGGCAATCGATCTTTTCGAGACTGGCCGAATAACAGAGTATATAGTCGAGGGCCAGAGACGGAGCGATGAAGCCCAAGAGAAGAACAGGATGCGACTCGGATACATGGGCCATCTCACTTTGGTGGCGGAAGAAGTGGTCAAGTTTAGCGAGCGAAATCCAACCCATATACTCCCCCAGTCGGTGCTGGATAAGGTCATGCAGAAACAATGGATTGACTATGTCGAGCATACACTATCGGAGACAAGAGAAAGAGACAACGCTATACTCGGAGGCGTAAGACCTGACATGTCCGTCGGGCCGCGACAAGCGGTCATCAACGCAGTGAACGCCGCGCAGGGGTTTGGCAACGGCGGATCATCAGCGCTCGCAAACGCAGGCCTCAACGGCGGCGGTGCACAAGGACTCGATAGCATCGATCTCGCCAACAGTGGCAGCACGTCCAGTGGTGCGTTCGGCATCAGCGGCGGATCGCTGCTGAGTGGGTTCGGAAGCTCCAGCGACGAAGAGGACGAAGAGATGGAGGACGGGGACGATCATGAAGGGGCCGCCAGAGCCAGCTCGGACCAAGTGGGTGACCTTTCATTCGAGGACGTTGACATGAGTGATCGATGATCAGTCCCACATTATACGTAGCACGGATCGACCAATTTCTTCCCTTTGCATTTCTGGGTGTTGATTTCTAGGCTGCATATTTAGCGGTGTTCGGGGGCCGAAAGCAAGGCACAAGCGCTTGAGATCTCTATGCCTGATGTCCAAAGCGTGTATGGCTCAAAGTCTCCAACCTGTACCGCATCTGTCCGCTTTCCTTGACCAAGACAGTAATTCCATCTCTGTCCATCCATTCCTTAAGTGACTTATATGGTTCTAAACTATCGTTGATGATCAACCTTCCTTACTCTGAACACTGCCTGTCACATTTCCTACCTTCTCTCCGTTTTCGTCCGATCCCATCATGACTTCTCAACACTCACAACTCTAAACCCATGCTAACGTCCTCCCTGCTCCGTAGATCTCCACCTACATCTCGTCCTCGCTTCTAGCCCTCGACACCTTCAGCAGCGCCAACACCAGCGCCTCCAACCCCTCCTCCACGCCCCTCGGCCCACCACCTCCGCCACCCCTCAACATCCCTCCATCCCGAGCCCGCCGACAACTCGCCGCCCGCCTCGCGCTGCAGAAGCAAAAGCAAGCCCAAGCCCAGGCCGCCGCCCTGTCCGCGGACAACAGCCACGCCTCAACAGACATGTCTCCGTCGATGGGAGCGGACACGACCCTCGACTCCTCTCCACCAACTTTGTATTCCGAACCCTCGTCCGAGACCAGCTTGGACGTCACCATCCACCACCCCACCCAGTCCAATTCCCCATTCACGTTCCCAGCTCCCTCGCCACTGCGGGACCGCGACGACCGCACCGACACCACCACCACCACCGCCAAGGCCTCCACGCCCTCATCGTCCCTCTTCGCCCCCGCCGCAAATTCATCCTCGTCCTCGTCGTCCTCGTCCTCGAGTTCCGACGCCGACTCGGACGGCGACAACGACGGAGGCCGCAACGACGAGCATAACGCTCCGGTCTCTGTCGGCCGCGAACAGACCCCCACCACCACCACCACCAACAATCCCGATCGTAACAGCATCGACACCGACGAACCCCGCGCATCCGCCACCCCCCCACCGCTCAAACCTGACGCTCACAGCAGCACCAGCACCAGCACCAGCAGCAGCGCCCACCGCCGCCGCCACCGCCGCCGTCGCCGCCGTCGTCCCAGCACCACCGAGGCGACGACGCGGCAGGCGCTCGAACTCGATGACGAGGACGACGACAATGCTGGCGACGGTGGGGGGCAGGGTTCTTCGTGGGCTGTGGACGCGGATGCTGGGGAGAAGAGGGCGGGGGCGAGGGCGGTCGGTAGTGGTGGGAAGGTGGGGGGTGGGGTTGGCAATGGTGATGCGGCTGGGGCTAAGTGCGGAGGTGGTGCTGGTGCTGGGCCGGAGGAAGAGGAAGACGAGGAGGAGGAGGAAGAAGATGATGGGATTGTGGAGATTAAGAAGCCGAAGAGGGGCGAGTTGTTGTTGAGTGCTAGTTCGTTGGGTGGTGGGTGAAGGGGGGAGGGGAGGGGGGTCGTCTGGGGTTATGGTCGAGACGCAGGCTTTGGATACGTTCTCTGCCGTCCGCTGAACACCTGCTTGGATACGGATGGATGGATACAGCGACGCTGTGTGCACGGTGTAGTGTAGTGTACGTGTGTAAGTGTACGAATATGTGTACGATAGTCAGTCAGTTGAACCGTTTCTATTGTTCGAGCAACGTAACCACCTCGTAACCCTGTGCATTTCCATAAAGTACATGCACCGAGTGAGTTCCCCTTTCCATGTTGCGTGGAGTGCTGTGTAGTTTATCGATATCGGTCCTCGCTCTCACTCGCACTAGTCTCCAACCTACCTTTCTTCTCACCCAAGGAAAGCGCCAGACGATCGCTCGATTCCGGACCCTCGTGTCGCGCCGCCACATTGACGGCCTCCGCGTTCACGATCCTGAAGCCCCAGCGCACGAGATCGCCGCACCATAGCGGATGCGCGAATAGACATTGTGGGTCGCGCTCGGCTGCCACTTTGATCATGCGTGCGACTTCCTCCGTGTAGCGGATCAGTTGTTTTTGATTCTCGTCCTCGCCCTCTGCGACAGTGGGCGGTAATTTGACTTCCTCCCCGCCGTTGCCTTCGCCGTTGGCCAGTTGCTGGGTAAAGACATGATTTTGCGTATAGACTGCTGCCACGTAATCTGGGTCAGTCTTGTTTGGTGCGTAATGCTCGGACATGTAGGTGATCCAGTTGGCCAGTTTTCGACCGATGTCTAGACGGTCTTGGATCTCTTCGCCCTGGGCTATGAACATTATCCACAGCGTGCTGACCCATAAGGCCATCACGGCGTCTTCCCATCCGGCTTCCTTAAGGAGCGAGGGTTTGTGAGTTCCGAAGGCGGCGCCGAGGCCGGCTTGGAAGCGCGAGCGGAGTGGCTTTGGCATGCCATGGAGCATCTGTTTGAGGTCTAAAAGTTCACTAAAGGCCCCATTGGCATTGAACATCAAGGCCAGATTTAATCGCTGCTCTAGCGGGCTAATGATATCATTCAGGATTTGGAGTTGACCTCGACGATATCTGGCCGCGTAGAACTGTCGATCGTTTCGAGGCCATTGGGGTAGTTTTGCATCGTTGCAAATAATCCTCTTTCGCCGCAGCCGGAGGGTGCGTAGGATATGGCTCATGACTGAGAAGTCATTACGCGAGTATGTCCCACTGCCAGACAGCCAAGAGCGTTCTTTAGAGAAGCGTATGGTGTTCAGCTCTCGCTGGTTAGCGACGAGAACGGAGATATCGTCAAGCATGGCCTGAGGGAATGCACGGAATTCTGGGATGATGTGCTTGTATCCTTCGCAGTAAGAACGAGTGGGACTGTAGAGAGTGTATACGTTTCGGTCTTCGGCTTGCATTGAGAAGTCCTTCCCGAACGATTCACATTGTTGTCGCCTGACTGAGGCTAGAGGACCTTTTTCATTTATGCCGATTCTCAGGAGATAGCTATCTCTTGGGTTGTTACGGACAGAGAACCCATAGCCCATGAGTACTATGGCCACATCTAATCAGTCTTCGGTTCGCAGGTGTGACGCCAGTAAAGACATCGGAACCAGGCCGCTCACTCACACTGCTGGTTGCTTTTCGGCCCGTAGTTGTTCCAGATAGGCTTTCCCGGCTGGGCTTCCTCCTCGAGGATAAAGCTCATATGGGTGTTGCCTTTGCCCCATGTCATCTTGGCTTCAGGTTGATGATTAATAAGGTCAGACAGAGGAAACAACACCGGGAAGGCAGGATCCGCTTCGACGATCTGCGACCAGTGGCGCAACCCGGGTTCTGGCGTAACATTCTCAAGAAGCTCAGACAAAAAGCTTCGAGAACTCAGTATTGTAATAGCCCACTTTGCAAGCTCCCTGACAGTATTAGTCTCCTCTTGACTATTGGGTGTAGCACTCTCAGAGGACGGCTTCACCATGTATAAGCCTCCACCGGCCGATCAAGGCGCCGTAGGGTTTGTACAGCGCGCTCCCAGTCACTCTTCCATATGGCAATCCTCGTCAGGGACGATTCGTCTAGATCCGTACCGAGAAGCCAAAGCCTATCTTCCTCCGAAAACCAGAATGGCGTCCCAAAACTGTCTGTTTCGTTGGGTTGAGGAAGTGAACGTATATAAGGCCACCAAAAAGACTCCTCCCGCCTCAAATATTGTAGCATAAGGAAGAAGACTGTCACGGTATGGCGATCCATAGCTCCAACGAATGGTCCTGGAAAGGAGTCTCCATGGGACTGAAAAGGATGCGTATTGGTTACGTTGAGATAGGAAAGTGTAAGAGAATAAGGACAATTGATGATGCACACTTTCGAAGCAATTGTTTCACTGTCCTCGCGGACTCGGATGTAGTAGCCATGTGAAGCACCTTTCGCGAGCTCCAGAGACCTAGAGATTCGTCCCCCGTGGGCTATGAACCAATCGTACAATGCATGAACCGCATCCATGGCAAATATAATCAGATTTCAAGCGCCGCAGATTTGGCGGGGAAACTCAGAGCGCATCAGGGCCACCTTTCCCTTGTCCGCAGACCTGAGTGTGTAGGTTCGTTCTGAATCCTCGTGCGATGTAAGTTAGATTCTGCAGGCCTTGCTAAGATATCGAAATCAAAGTCACCATGGTACGGATTTCTCAACGTGCTGCACGTGAAGATCAAAGCGTGGAAATGTGTCATGATGAGAATAAAGCCTACTGTCGTCGACGACCTGTTGATAAAGTACCCATGTTGAAAGTGCACCGGCGAGACGCACCGAAGGCGGACCGAGGCGGCAGAATTCGGTACAACTGTATAGGGTTCCTGAACATCATCTCCGGAACCCACTGGTAGTTGGCAGAGTGCCTATAGCTGTTAGACATCCTTACGAGAGATCGTACCTCCACAATGGTGTTCTCCGATCTCACCGAAAAGATGAATGCCCTTCATCAATACTCTGCTTGCGACGTAAGGGTGTGCTCATCAGCCAGCGGATTTTCGCTGAGAAGTCGTCGATATTTCCTAGATTTCAGATGCTCTCCTCACGTTAGAGAAGACCAAGGATGGGGAGCGTCCGTTGGCAGGCTTTCTAGCGGACATTGGTAGGAAAACTATTCCTTGGCTCGTTGACGGCTACCAAGAGGATTGATCGCGAGTGCCATAGTCCCAATTGCTCCAAGACGGCATCAATCTGACGATCCTTCATATCCATCCAAAATCATCGCTCCTGCATCGACAGTACTTTTCCAGCCCAAGCTATCCACTTCATTAGGTAGTACACCACTAATCTCCGAGTCCAACATACCTAAGGGATGCCATTGGGTTGACCTGACAAAACCAAATACCGTGGTCATACTGGATCAGCCGCATGGGCAACAATGTGCAGTGATGGGTGGAATTATGGCAGCACGAATGAAGTATATTGGTGCGAGCGCTGTTGTTGTTACCGGAGCAGGACGAGTACGCGATGTTACTGAATTGAATAGCCTCGGTCTTCCGGTAGACTCCAATCTCTCAGCTTCTAACATGTTCTGATGGCCGCAATCAGATCTGGGCTCGAGCGACCTCAACAGTAGGCGCAAGTGCAGAAGCGAAGCCTTGGGCCATTGACATACCCATTACTGTGGCTGGGCTGCTTGTCAAACCGGTACCCTATTCCCATGTCTTTAACCCAGAACGAATTGGTTGCTTATAGTCGATACAGGGAGACATCATGTTTTGCAATCCTGCTGAAGGTGTTGTCGCCATACCGCAAGACTTGCTTGATGCTCTCCTTGAAGTTCTCCCACGTCTCGTGGAGGCAGATGATCGTGTGAAGGAAGATGTAAAGAATGGTGTCTCTGTGCGAGAAGCCTTTGCGAAACATAGGAAGGGGTGATATTGGTATGAATTTAGTGTTATATTCAGTATGGCATGTGATATTGTTTTGCATCTGTTGGTGTTATTCCTCCAAAGACTGTTCACTCAACATCAATATTTGTGTCAACCAAGACATCAAGCCCAACATCTACCCAAAAATCCTAACTAAGAGCAAACGCGAGAACCTTCTGTAACAACTAGCTACCACTGCGAACCAGCTCAGACGCAATTGTCAACAGTCGAGAGATATCATCATAGCAGTCATGAGTGAGATGGAGGATATCCAAACACTGGCGTGAGATTTCCTGATCTAAGTGCATCTTGAAACAGCTTGCTTATTACAGAAGTTGCAGATCATCGACAATCACGCCATCGTCGCCGGAGTCTGTCCCTTCTCCAGAAACACCAAGGGGTTCGACGGCGCCTAGCACAGACATCATGATCATTGATTTGGAAAATGAATCTGAGCAGTCCGAATGTGATGGCGCTATGCCCTTCAGGTTCCTAGACCTAAGTCTTGACCTGCGCAAGAGAATTCTCATGGAGGCTCTCTGCTGTGACCGGATTATTAGACCGTACTACAATACTGGCAGCCTGGAAGCGACCGAGATGGAAGTTCAAATCTCGAATTACGACACCTCGGTCCTCTCCACCTCTAAACAAATCAACCAAGAAGCTGCCGCTATCCTGTACGGACAAAACGCTTTCTACTTCATGGAACCGGACCTCGCCTTATGGTTCTTCGCACATATCGGTGCCAAGAACCTCTCCCTGGTACGACAGGTGAGCCTTACAATGAGCAGTGTGGCTCTGGATAGCAAGCAAACGAACCCCTTCGACGTGGTCGACGAACGGCTATGGCAGGAGTTCTTCGCGTGGCTAAAGCCTCGGCACCGCATCGCGGAAATCGAGCTCAACTTCTCGCTCTGGCAGAGCCTTGAGCTGCCTCGGAGCCGTGGAAGGTCACGTTCAAGGAAGCCAGCCTGGAACCATATAACCGGATGGACCATGCCTGAACCAGTCAAAGATGAGTACTGGTTTCCGCGACATCAAATGCAGACGGCGAGGTGGAGGGTACTTCAGATACTTGAGTCGTACCGCGGCTTCAAGAATGTCATTGTTATTTCTGGACCCCAAAGTTCGAATCCAGAAGCGTTTCTTAGCTCTTGGGAAGCAACGCATTTGGCTAACCTGATGGTGTGGGGTCGTGACGAGCCAGTGAAGGTCGGAACTAGTATGACTCAAATCATCGACTTCGGTCAGCCTTTTTAGCTGGCCTTCTGTCGTCAGACATGTTCTCCCCTGTTCGACTATTGGCTTGCCCTGGATTTGGAGATGTTACAGAGCACGACTCATACTCCTTGGATCTGGTTCATTGCTTGCGCCAAGAAAACAGGAGTCTGGATCTCGGAAGGCGGGGGTGACTGATGCTCCACTTGATTCAGGTGGACTGTGCCGTTCAATTTTGATTGTGTAATTCTAGGCTATTCTTCCTACTCATCGGAGGATAGGTCCATCTCTGAGCATCGATGGCAGGTCTTCTCGGTTGGAGTCGACGGTGGCGGTCTCCCTCATAACTTGTATGAGACTTTTGTACATGGCAGAGAGTTAGAACATGCATGACCACCGAGGTCCCCTCAATGAGGGCATGTACATCATTCCGAGACTCTCCTCCCACTTTCCTGAGCACACACAATCCCCCAATGCCCTTCTATATCACCAACATACGCACGAAGTTAGAACGAAACCAGCAACCTCACCAAGCACCCCACAGAGACCCCCACAGTAAATAAGATCCCCCCCAACAACCTCGACCACACACCCCAATGATCCCCAGTTCAAGTATCCCTTCGAAAGCCCTCCACGCAACGCATCCCAACTCCGCCGAAGCACCCACCCCACTCAGACGCCCAACTCTCACTCGCAACCGAGCCCGAAGAAACGCCATTTCCATCTAACGGGATCATCCCCGCCCGCTCGTGGCTGTGCCGAGTCTTGCAGTCGCGTCCGATCTGGATCTGCTGCCCTTATGACATAATCAATATAACCCCACGGCCTGAGCAAACCACGCGCACCTCTACATCACTCATTCGTCTAGTATTGACCGCCTCAGTGTACAGTATGTATGTAAATTGACCACTAGTGCCGTACCCTTGGAGTAGAGGGTTGGGGGCTGTGCACGCCAGTCGCAAAACCGCACAGCCCCATTCCACCTCGAACCCGGGAGTCAATTAGGTACGATAGTTATGGAGATGTCGAAGCGGCTGAAACACCGCGGTTCCTTCCTCTCGGATGCAAGTATACGGCCGGGGAAGGTTCGCGTTTCAGGGCCGTCGCGGACGGATGGGTTTAACTTACCTTTATAATCCCGACACGTTTACGTTGCGGTGCGCGTTTGAGAGAAGAATGGGAAAGATGTATGTACGTATGTAGAATACAGACGACATGCGAGTGCGTCAAGAAGGAGCGGATGTTTTAAGAGAGCTGTAAACCTAGTAGATAGAAGGTTGTTGCGCCTTCGTCGCATGGCCTAACTTACTTGTCCATTCTGTCCTTTCGCGAAGTCGTCGTCCACTGCCCACCTGCTCTGCTCCACTCCGCGCTGTGCTGCGCTGCTGTCTGTCTGTCTGCCGTCCGCTTGGTCTGGATATAGGTAGCTCGGGGGCTGCTCTCACACCGAACTTATCGACACCATGCCCTCACAGCCCTCGTCCCGATTTGCCCTGCTCACCTCGCTCTCCCTCTTCCTCTTCCTCTCGCTCCTCCTTCCTCGAAGCCATCAAACTGTGGTAGCCCCGCCCCAACGTCTCGGTGGACCACAGCTCCAGTTCCTCCCATCACCATCACCGTCACCGTCACCATCACCGTCGCCATCACCGTCACCAGCCACGACCGCGCCGCCGACTTACCCTCCGGACCTGCACCTCCTCCATCGCAGGCTAGGGCGAAGTCAAACCTCAGGCGCCGGCTGTCCCTCGGGCCAAGTGACCTGCGGCAACGGGTGTGCGTACGACTGCTGCGACGGGCAGGCGGGCTTCAACGGCTGGGCGTGCCGGTCGTCGGGCGAGAAGTGCTACACGAAGGGGGGATACGTGGGGTGTTGTAAGGACCGGTGAGAGAGATTCCAAACACGTCCCCGCTTTCCCGTTCGAAGGATCGCCGTCAAGGAAAACGGACTTGCTTTTGAATTCTCGGAAAGGGAAAGCGAAGACTGACGGGCGCCCCTTTTATTTTGGGCTATGGGAACAGAGACTGTCCGCAAAGACGCCACTGCTTCAATTACCCGGCGACCCTGAGCTGTGACGTGTCGACCGGCTCGTGCCTCGCCTGCACCGACTCCGCCTCGGGCTACTGTGTGACGGAAACCAACACCGCGGTCGGCCTGTCGGTCGTGTACTGCGCGGCCTCGTCGGTGCCTTTGTCCTTTGTGACCGGCACGGCGGCGCGGCCTTTGGCGAGCGCGGAGGCCGGACCGAGTTTGGGCCAGGGTGTGCTCGTGACGCCCTCGCTCTCGTCGCTTGGCGGTTCGGACGTGTTGCCGACGGTATCAGGTTCGGCAGTTTCGATGTCGGGGTCGTCGCCTTCTTCGAGCGGGTTGACGAAAGGCGACATTGCCGGTATCACGATCGGCACCGTTGCCGTGGTGTCGTTGATTGTGTTCGGCGCCGCGTTTCTGCTTTTGCGATACAGGAAGCTTGCGGCTGGGGCGGCGACGACGGGAGCTCAGGCGGCAACGCCAAGGGCCGAGCATCCGCCGTCGAGTGGTCTGGGCGAGGGCTTTCGGCCGGACGGAGCAGCGTGGCCGGTGCAGATGGATGAGAACCACGAGTTAGCGCACTGGATGCCGCAAGAGTTGGATGGGGGCGAAGTGGTGGTGAGGAAGCAGGATGCGCAGGGGCGAGAGCCCGAGTCTGGATCGACTCTGGTGAGCCCGATCACGATCAAGGATGACGTTGAGGGCCTTGGGCAGGATGGACATACCCACATAAACTTTGAATACGGAAATCGGGTCCATCACAACCATCATGTCTCGGGAGATCTGCCAGACCTGTGTCAGAATACACGCCAGAAGGCGACAGAGCTCCGATGATGGAGACTGCTGCGACGCTGGCTTAAGATGCATCTGAAATCGTAATTGGAACGCAATTGACTTGAAAGGTGCTGGAACGCAGGCTGCTCAAGCTTACGCGTCTCTGACGGATCGACGCAGCACCTACCCGTCCTAGCTACATTTGACGTCTCGAGTCGACCCGTGAATCGGGTCCTATTGATATGACATTTATCCTGCCCGAGGAGTCTTGTCATTGTGCGGCCCCACAACCCTTTTTCCCAACAAAATGTTCGAATGCAGGTCTCTGAGGCCCAAGGTGCAGACCAGAAAGGCCGCATCGTGGCCCTGTGGTATTATGGTCGGTACAAGAATGATTCCAAGGCACAAAACCATGCGACCTGTACTCCAAATATTGTAACAACCTCCAAACTTTGAAAGTACCGCCTTCACCAAAGTTGATGGTTCATGTATGAGATATCTCGTTTCATAGCTTGTAAAGTAAAATAAACGACGTGATATCATCTGTTGCAAGCTGTAACCAATATCTGTTGCCCCAGTGGCCTGTTCCGAGTGCATACAAGGTTGTAGCAAACCCGGAAAGCTTGCAATTTCACACAGCTAAGCAGCTGTCAAGGTACAGATCCAGGTTCTCGGGACCAAACTGTAGTTATAGGGAGATTAATATGATGTAGACAACGCTCAAGAGGGTATTTTTATTCGCCTGACAGAAGTACTCGCATAATACCAGCGCTCTCTTCCCGAGCAATCGAGACTTGGTCACATATGCTCCTACGGTGTGCAGTTGGGATTTCCTTTCGCGGGGCCACGTATCACATATCACATGCGATACCCCGGGACGGTCCTGATGGAAGCGCACTCGATTGACTCAAAGTTCAATGCGTTCGCAAGACATCGCTTTGTACATCCAGACCTTTGTTTGCCTTCAATAGCCTGAATAGCGCTGTGAGAACGGATGAAACACCCAGCAATACTCGTGTATTAAGATGATGGGCGACTGCAGCGGGCCGCCGCACCCATGTACCTGTCAGCTTTCCCTCCGTCCTTGCGCTCAAACTGCTCGGTATATGACTGCGCGTTCCAGGCCATGACACTGACCAGGAGAGATGGGTCGTTCTCGACATACAAGGTCAAGCAGGAGTTTGGCAAACAAGGACAGACTTGCTTGTTACGAGTCCGTACCAGAGCATATGGGGTAGGTAAATCCACTGGTGGCAGTAGAGAGCAGTAACGCGGAAGGCACGAAATTCGATGAGGATGTTGACAGAAGCTTTCCGTTTCATAAAGGAGCATCCACTGTTGAGCCGCCGTGAGCGGCTTCCGACCGTAGTGACGGATTCGGATGCACGCCGGTATCATAGCGTCCGAGTAAAAGAAAGTACTGGCGCCCAAGAGAAATCTCCGTTGCTTGTTGTCACCCCCATGACACATCCCGTCCTTTGCTGTTCAGAGCCCGTAGTATTTCTCCAAGGGAGCCACTGTTCGAGCCTTTCATATAGAAGGGGTCCCCGCCCATGAATCTTGCATCTTTGATACCAACATCTTTTGCAATTCCTCAGGTTGAGCAGAATCCACAAGTTGTAACTGCTACACAGATTTCCCACCTCTCCATCCCTTTCCCTTCGACTGGAGTCACTCCAGTCACAGAAACGGAAAACAACAATGGCGGTCCAGATGAGTGCGACAAAACCGCAATTTATGCAGGCTCTCGGGCTCAATCCCAATGTGCAAGCTCATCGAGACATCTATGTGACTATGAGGGTGAGTCAAGAGAGCAAAAAGCAGATTCAAAGCGTGGCTAACCTCGAGAAGACTGAAACGGCTGCCGCGCACGGGCAGCTGGTCAGCAGGCGTGCGAACCTTCGTCCAGCACTGGTGAACGATCTCACTGTGAGGCCTCCATATTCGTACGGGCAGATGAACCCCGCGGCGATCAATCGGACGATCCAGGAGATCTGGGCGAACGGGAGTCCCGTCACGCGACCCTATTACGACCTTGGCAGCGCCACCGCAACCGAGACTTATAACTGGGCCATCAGGTGGCTGGTATATAAACGTTTCCGGTATACCGACAGACGTAATCTGAGACCCTCGGGAGGCTATGACGACGACGACGACGATGACGATAGCGATGACAATGGTGATGGTTCCACCATTTGTAGGTCTTGAAGGGAGAATAATTGCCCATAGGTGTGGAAATGGCTGACCATGATGATTTAGTCCAGGGAAAGACACTGCTAAGCCCAGAAAAGCACAATCCAGCAGGATCGCAAACGTCCGCGCCGTATTATGACGCAGCCAGGAATGGATACCGAAGGCCTTGAGTGCGGGTGACTGAGTGGGAGGATAGCGTTGTGTTCTTAGTTTTGTGGAAACGTTCGCTGGGCATATTGGCTACGGCGGAAGAAAAGTGTTGTGCAAGTGGTCGGTGTTGGTAATTTCGGCCACGCTTTCGGTTTTCTATTTAGTGGGAGTAGGATCCGCATCTCCCGATGTCAACCACTGTACAGTGTCAATACACACCTGTCTCGGTCTTTTCTACCACAAAGAAGTGTATGCTGTGAGTCAGCCCGGCAACACCAAGGCTAACAGAGCGTACAATGACAAACGGATCGCAAAGAGTCGAGCCGTCTTGTGCAGCAAGAAGGATCACGCTTTGAGCGGCCCTTGGCGGTTGCAAGCCTCGAGCAGGTAAACTTGAAGCTAATGCCGTGCGTTACTTGATGAGCATTGCTGGTCTCAGTCACCCTCGTCTTCATCCTTTTCCCCATTCTTTCCGCTTCCCTTCGATTTCTTCTCATCTCTGTATTCCTTGAGCGCCTTCGTTACCTTCTGATCTTGTTCATCCGCCGTTTCATCCCAATCCACGTCATATTCACTCGCTATCGCTTTGATTTCTTTACGCAAAGCATTCCCCTCCTCAATTAAAGCCTCCCATCTGTGCAGATCAAATCCTTTCGCCTGGTAAAGTTTCGTTTGTCGCCGGCTAATGGTGAGATTGAGGGCCGATCGGTACGAGACTTCACGATTATGGTAGAGAAACCACAGATAACCGCACATGAGGGTCGACAAGCCAACAAGGTACTATGAGAAACAGAGTTAGGAGGCACCAACATAAGCATGACAGGAAATATGGAGTCTCACCGTGACTGGCTCCATTTTGTCCCAACCAAGCTCCGTCTCGAAAGTTAGCCAGTAGACAACATACCACCAGCCAATCATGACACCGAATCCACCCATAGCCACGCGTTGAGCGCCTTTATGAGCTCCAATATCACACTCTCTCTTCACATCAGCCATGTGCATGATTTTCTTTGAAGTGTTTCGTAGTCTCGTTCGCAGATAGTGCGTCCTATCGTTGAAAGAGGGAACCCCTACCCGGATTTCTCTCGGTGCACCTTCAATTTCAACTGCGAACTCTTTGCCACGGGCAGCATCTCGGATGAAGTCACCGATTTCGGTCGATGAGCTCCAGCGGACGAACTTTTTATCATGGCCCTCCTCTGCTGACTCGTGCTCCCTTCCGAGCCCACTGTAACTCTCGACGCCCCCTTCTCCCGGTCCTCCCCGCAGTTCCGCTGCCTCTTTCTCCGTCCTCTTGTTCAATTTCCCAGTCTTCTCCGTCCGTCCACCAAACTTGGTCTCTTCCAGCCCTTCTTGCTCTTCGTCTGCCTCTTTCGCAGTTTTCGACCTAGGCTCCACGTCGCCCTGATCGGAATCTTCAGCCCTAAAGTACACTGCAGGTATCTTCTCCTCGCCCGTTTCATTTTTTATCCGTGGGAGCTCTGATTGTATGAGCCGTTCAAGGTATGATAAGGGTTGCTGTGGATGCACAAGAAGGGCGAGTGGCTCTACATCTTTCCGATCCGAGTTGTTGTCCATGGTTGTGAGGGGTAGAATAAGGCTTCAGTAGTCGTGAAGGCGTGGTAAGGAGTTTACCTAGGATCGGTATAAGTCTATCAGCCAGCCCAGAAGCTCGCAGGCGCCGACTTACCCTTCGTCATCGCGCCAGCTGAGCGTTCTCGTTTCACTGGAGGAACGTCGGAGCCTTCGCGATGCCATGGTGTCCTAATCTGCTTCTCTTTCTCTTGTGCTATAGCATCATTGAACTGGGACTCCTGATCATCCAACCCTTTCTGGTTCAGATCCTTAGCCGCTTGTGCGTAGGATAGATCGGCATAGCCACGGATATGTGGCGGTGGAACCGTAAAAGACGATCCTGAGACCGACTGATGGCGTCTGTCTGTAGGTGCAGAAGATGCTGCTTGCGTCAAGCATCTGAGAGCGATGAAAGTTGTGCTAGGCGACGCCGACTGGCATGTGTTTACCAGCTGCAAAGCTGCCCGAGGAACTAGGCATTGCATCGTATCTGCACTGGTTCAAGGAGTACTTAGGCCTGGTCAGTCTCAGATACATAGCCAGATCGCAATTGCAGAGTCAAGGCATATCAATGTTGTTGTGGGCACGTCCAGCTCTGCCATGAGTCTAAATAAACCGGGCGGACAGTCGCGCTTAGATCAACGCGTCTCGACGTCATAGCTTGGCTTTAGCGCGCGAGCCTTCCCAGGTCGGCTCGCCCGAGGCCCAGTTAGGGGTGAGGTCGGGGCCAGATATCTGGCCCCCTTGGCAAGACTCTCGTAGGGCTGCGAGAAGTGCACTGCACGCAACCCTCTCAATGCCACTGTTGTAGCCACCTCGAACCCACTATGTACCGGATGACTCAGAGTAATGAGATGACGCCGTCCATCATCCTAGACTGGGACTGCTTTTTACTCATTGGACAGCTACTTGCATCCATTGAATTACTCTGGGCGAACAGTCACGTAGAGAGGTGATGTCGAGCACACCAAGATGGATGAGGATGGATTGAACACATCGCTTCTTGCATCTACCAGAGGCGACACGATAACGATACCCAAAATCCAGGAGTCCACGACGACGGCGTGAGAAAGATCCTCCTGACGCTATGCTCAAAAATCGAAAGACTCAAACCGCCAAATGCTTTAAGTCAAGAACCTTCCTCCACCCTCTAGCGAATTTGAATGAGAGATCGATAAATGCTGTAACGCTAATCTGGCACTAGAGACCGCTTCCCCGAAATACCTCCAATGTTGAACCCATCTAGTCATTATTCATTCGTAAATTTCATTATTCATGGACGCCCTCATCACTATCAGTTCGTCGCCCTCCAGACCATACCAACCGCGGGATGGCGTTAAGTAGGAGTCTATCGTGCCCCATACGCCCACGCTCGTGGGACGGCCTTGCCGCGACGGGCATCGCCGGTCCATCTGCCACTGTCGTAGCTCCCGGGGCTGCTCCCGCCACTGCGACTACCACTGCTGGCGTCGTCGGTGTGGGTGCTGTGTCTGCCGGTGCCGATGGCCACAGGGAGCCCCTGCATCATCGCTCCGTGCTTGTGGCCAGCCGGGTACATGCCATCGTTGGCGGAGAAGTTCAGGCAGATCATGTAAGCTCGCATGGCCGCGTTCTCGCGAGCCAGGCAGTCGGATTCGTACAGGGCGTCGGTCTGATATTCGCGGTTGTTGACGCGCACGGTGCAGGTGTAGCCCGATGTTGTCTCGTATGATTCGTAGAGGGGCTCCGGCCAGTGGCGACGTCTGCAGACACCTGCACGTGAAGATGATCAGTGATGTTGACAAGCACGTGGCAAGTAGGGCAGATAGATATTGGGCTTTAGATTCGTTCTGGGTTCAAACAAAGTCTTTTGCAGACACCCTCACACCAAAGGAAATATGGGTATCCCCGTCAATTGACAGGGACGACGAAAAGAAGATAGTATATGATTGCACCAGCATCCGTAGCCAAGACGCCAGAGAGGTCTCCGGGTGTCAAACGGCATACAGGGACGCCCCTGAGCACATGCCGTGAGTTTGGTAGGAGACGTAGGACTAACTAGATAGGTACAAGATGTAGAACATCTTCGGGCAGATTGAATTTCCCGGTGGCAATCGTGGCTGTGAAACAGACGCTGAAGTCCTCTCGCAGTTGATGGCGTGGGATGTCCGACGCAAGCTGGGCTCGAACCCTTGACGGAACACGAAAGTCTTCGTGTAAAGTGTGTTGATGCCCAATTGATTGCAGGAAGCCCACTGTCGTACGGGAGAGGATGGGTGCAGATTTTAATCGTGGCCGAACATAGGTGGAAGGGTTGACTTGACAATGATTGATAAAAGCCCCAACGAAGAATGCAAGATGGACGAATAAAAGTACTAGTGAAAGTTTTTTTGTTCTCTTGGAACAGCGAGATAGGCTCGATTTATGCCGGCCAACGAATTTTGCGGGGTTACCTGCGATATATTGAATGACGGCCGCCGAGTCTGCTCACGTCTGTAAATAAAGTCGATCGACGAATCCAGGGACAGCCCGTCGTTGCGGCTCTGCGACGAACCCCATCGTGATGTGCTGGCGTGTCTTCCTGCCAGTGAAGTGGAATCGGATTTCACATGCCGTTGTAAACCTATCATCAAACAGAACCGAAGCGGATCTAAACGTCGACGCTGATATTTGACTTGCAGGATATGCCGATTTCCTGCTGTAGACCAAAGTGTAGCTGCAGATGAGTGGCGATTCGACTTGGCTGGCTCCACCAAAACAGTTCGATGAGCTCACTCAGGAGAGATCCGATTGACAAGTATCAGACCCCGCACTCGAGGTAGGGAAGATACATCTTCTGAGCCGCCGGTGCGCGCACCCTCTGTGTTGTGTGTTGCGGCCGCTAATGCAGTCGTGGTGTCAAAAGGTGCGGCAGCACCCTCAAGCCTTCCAGATATCCTCGTATGAGGCCGTGAGATCTCTATACCTATCGAACCCAGACAGTAAAAGCTCGGCGTGAGAGGAAACGACCATCACTTTGATCAAACCTCTATTCTAACCACCCGTGCTGAGGCGCCAAGAAAGAGCTCTGCCCCCGGCAGGGTCAAGGGAAAGAAGGTGGATTGGGGGCTAGATCGATAAGCAAATCAAGCAACTGAAAGACTCTTAGCTATGACCGGGAGTAGACCTTGAAAAGCTAGCTTTCTGACCGTGGACCGGTAACGGTTGGAGACTGACAAGCATCGGATGCATTGATGAGTTGGCAGTACGTTTGCCGCCTCACCAACAGGTTCGTATGCGGTGGGATCCATAAGAAGAACGACACACTACTTGTAGTGTACATATAGTTCGAGCGACCAAGGCAAGGTACTCCATACTCCGCTGCCTTTCCCTTCACCAGAGCGGGGCGCTTGATGGCCCGGCTACTGGAGTATTGTGTTCTCCATAAGTTCCCTTATAACACCTGTGTTATGGTTTCAACAGATTTGCCGCCCCAGACAACTGACAATGTCTTCGAGCTGGGTCGGCACGGAGGTCTTCCTTTTGCCTGATCCAGGAAACAATCGCACGGTATTATTGCATTGAGTTTACCACTTGATGGGGTCCGCATATGCTTCGCGAGGCTTGATTCGTAGATCTTCATAGCCCTTCTAGAAGCCGAGATCGCTAAGGCGGATCAGGCGTAAACATATGCTTCATTGCATGAGCATGAGTCCACTGCGGGTGAAGACAAGAGAGGCATGTGTTGAATGTCTTGTTGTTGGTTGAAGACATGAAGTACGCTGCTTGCGGCACTCATGTTCATGTACCTAATGGAGGTGATCACTCTCGATTCGCCTGTTCTCGACTTCGAATTTCGCGAAAGCGCCAAGACCATGACTACACAGCATTATCTACGAAGTATGTGTACCTTAGAGCTCGGATTCCTTTCAATGCCTGCTTGCATATTAAGTCACGGTCGCTGCTCCGTGCTAGAACTTGCTGCACTGGCCAAACCAATGCATGGAACGCGTTGAAGAGCCTCCATCCCTCAGTGTTGACGCAGATATGCGTCGCACCCAGTGGCACCATATCAGACATCCGCTGATGACAGCCAACAAGAACAAAAGAAAACAAGAACAGGTTAACAGCCGGGTACTAGAAGCCTGCTTTGGCACCATACCAAGCACGGGTCTTCTCCGCCGCGCCCCATGGGATGACGTATATTGGATGGACCACCTCGAGTCTATCGTCCTCATCGAAGACTGGTGCCTCCTGTTCGCCATTCGGGCCTCTGATGATGTCTGAACAAGTCCATCGAAACGCCGAGGGCAAAGACTCAGCCGCTTTCGTGGAGTCGCTGTCCGAGACTTGATAGCAGTGCTGTGCCGAGCTAAGCCCGGCGAGGATATAGCACGAATGGTATGAGTCTGGATGCCTGATCTGGTCAGGATGCTGGTCCACATCAGGAAGTGCTCATGTAACGTACTTGCCAGGTTTGTCTCGAAAGCCTCCACGGGCTGATTGACAGCAACAGAGTATGTATCTAATCAGCCCCTCCCGGCTGTATAGACTGCCAGACGTGGACAATGATGTCTGGCGGCCTGATGGCAGACCGTTCAAGGCCGCTTCTAACAGAGGCCAACAGCCGCCCACCCAGTGACTATAGCAGCCATCAACCAGTTTGTTGGTGCGCCCGGCGAACCCACCTTCAGGTGCATGCTGTCGTGCCGAAAGCCACGCGACAAGGAGAGGTACGTCCAAATATCTGCGGATGAACTATGAGGGCTGGTGTCCGACGGATTGTGATACTCATGTAGGACTTACTTGTTGATCATTATATGGGGTTCACCGAGGATGCACAAACAGGCTAGTGCGCAAAAAGCGTATGCGCCATGAGCTTCGTTATCCGGAGACCCAGCTATGCCACCCTCGAATGACTGACCTGTTTTATGTCAGTTTCAGCGTTACCAAGTCCTGACAGAGCAAACGCACAACGCGACAGGTATTCTGGTAGTCCGGTCAGGAAGGTTTCATCTCCATTGATTCTCGCTTTCGAGTTTGGTGGCAGTTCCAAAGGTAGGTTGAGCAGGCTTATCATGACCATTGAGCAGTACGCTCCTCTTCGTTCGTTAGCTATGTGTTCAGGAAAGGCGATCATTTACTATATCTACCTGACGTCTTCTTCCCCTCCCACACAGACTTGGAAACTTCCATCGGGCTGTTTGAGATCTCCTAACCATCTCCAGCTTTGATTGAGCCGGGTTAAATCAGCAGTGTCGTGTAGATGGCTGGGAAGCTCTTACTAACAGCATCTTGCGATCTATCACGTTCAGCGCTTCTTCTCCTCCAACCATGACCAAGCTTAAGACACCTGCGTAAGAAGATGCACAGTGCGATAGTTGGCCATGTCCTCCCCCAAAACCTCCTTCCACATTTTGCATTGGGACAAGAGTTGAGATAACACTACACGCCATATAGTCAGCGCTGAAATGTAGAGATTGGGAAACCCTCAAATAATCAAGTGATGTTTGGGAGGAAAATTGTAGAATTATCGCGCGACCCAGAAGTGAGAAGATACATGTCGGTACTACAAAAATGAGGTTTAGGGCTTGAGGAGGTCACGAGACGAAGTGCCCTACCGGTCACGGGACTGTGATATATCCTCGCCGAGCAAATACAGTCCTGTTAAGGCCCAGTAGAGCAGCCATGGCCGGCTTGCGTCGGCGCCGACGAAGCCTGCAGGAAGTTTTCCGAGGCTACCATGAAGGTAGGCAATGTGCTTCTCGCGCCCGAGACGAGGAAGCCCATGGGCATTGAAGTCGAATGGACTCTTACTGGGGTCTTTGGTGCCGGACAAATACGGCAAGCAATTCTGAACGGTGCGGTCTTGCACTGACGAGCTTTCTGTAGGTAAGCCGTCTCGGATTGGCGGTAGTGTAGTAAAGAGGTCCGGAACGGGAGGTGGATGAGTCTGTGTTGCCATGGCAGGGGCCCGTGTCTCCGGGTCCATGTCGGAAGAGACGTCGCTCTCGGTCTCGTCGATCACTTGCCACGAGTTTTCCGGGTCTCTTCTGTTGGTTTGATCATCATCGCTCCAAGATACATCGTCTCTGTTGGTGTCAGGCATTTGATGCACCGAGCGTGATGGTCCATTGTCATCGGTCATGAAGACCACTCTGCGTCCTTTTCGATTTCTTTGAATCTTTATTCGACTGGGCATAGAAGTGTTCGTTCTCTCTTTCAGACATTTGTTTGCTGGCCAAACGGGCAATCCTTAGTATTGTTCTCCAAAGACCTACAAATATCCCCGTACCGGGCCTCACAGCAAGGTGTTTTGTGATTTCAGCGCCTTTAGTCGCCTAAAACCCACTGTACCACAAAAGGTCACTAGATGAATTGCTGCCAATTCATCTACTAAAGGCATATATAAGTGCCCGATATCACAGTTTGCTGCAGCTATTTGAGGTCATGATCATCTTCACTTTGCTGCCTCAAATTGGGATGCGTGAGGTATAGTGTCTTTATCTTATAGCAATACCTCAATATCTCAACAATATTGATATCATTACCTTTACCTTACTACTGTGCCCATCACATTTTTTTATCTTCGTGTTGGCACTGTACTTGTAATATATTTTCCGGTAATTTACGGCCAAGCGCCTTCGCTTCTCGGCTGATCCCGTCCAACGTTACAAACCTCACCGCCATTTCTTGATTCCCCGCCCCATTCGTCTTTGCGTCACCTTACCTTACCATTTAACGTTACCTTACAAACTGTACATGTTCCTTGTACCTCCATGTCCTTCGTGTGAGCCGACCTGGAACCCAAGGTTACCATCGATCTTACTTCGTACACCGCAACTTGGCGAAAGTGGGGATCTCCATCTCCATCTCCATCTCCATCAACGCCTCATGGCCCCATCCTTTCTCTGTGATTCCTCAATCACTCAAGTTTGCGATGGGACTCGTACATAGTAGTGTGATTCGTACAAATACCTTATTCTTATGATGGTCGCGTTCGGATGACAATTACCTTACCATTGAAACCCGTTCTAGCCTACACACCGACCTACCTACCTCCGACTCACCGACCTATCGACCTACCCCGACTTCCCTCGACAATGGCGAGCGCCGATTTATCCTTATCAGCGGAGGGCTTCCTCGGACTCGATCTCGATTACGATCCGCAAGCTGCTCGTTATCCTTACCTCCAAGGCGCACCGTGGCCGCTCTCAATGGAGCAAATCACTTCGCAAGGCGACAACAGTTCGACCAGGAGGAACGTAGCCCCCGTACGCACCGCCGGTCATGGCTTTCATCAGCATTCGGCTGTGCACTCGCCCACTTATCTGAATGATTGGCAGATACAGCAGCCCTCGGCACCTCTCCCTACTTACAATCAAGGTGCGCCGTCTTGGGGGATGCAGTACACTGGCACCTACGCTGTTCCATACCAGACGTCTCCGGCGGAGTTCATCCCGGCGACACAAGCGCCGCTCGAGTCTGGTCTTTCAATGGGTCCATCGTACTTACCGATTGGAGGGCCACTGGATAATATGCCCTTCAACTGGCAAGACTTTCAAAGCGACTTGATGGGTTTCACGACCACCCATGGCATGCCGGACATGGAGCTCGCACCTCAAAGTCTACCCGAAAACTCGCCAACCGATACTTATCTCGAGGTACGCTCGCTCACAAGCTCCAGCAGCGACAATGGATGGGCTGCCATCGAGCTCAATCGCCACTCTTACGATTCTTCTTTTCACGACCCCCAAACAGGAGCCATCTTCAACCCGAGCCAGACGTTGCACAACCGCACGCTCTCCGAGTCTTCTTACTCCGACATGGAACAGCAGTCGCGGCACTCTTTCGGTAGTTATGTGGAGGTCCCGTATGCATTGAACTCGCCAGACTCAGAAAACAATGTCGATCTCGATTACAACCATGACTATAGCAACCTGCAACAACATGATATGGACTATCCGGGGCCGCAGACTTCCACGGCTGTCAGCCCGTCCGCCGTGGTTGGCCCGGTACCGATCAAGAAGTCCTCATCACAACAGAGATCGCCAGTGTTCCAGAAGCTCAATTCGCCACCTGCGAGGAGACAGTCACGCAAAAGTCCTATCGCGAAAGCCACCAAGCCGGTCATCAGGAGGCCATCTCAGTCGATCAAGCAAGACAGCGAAAAGCGAGTGGGTAGAAGAAAAGGACCCTTGCGGCCCGACCAGCGTAAGCAGGCTAGTGAAATCCGGAAGGTAGGGGCTTGCTTGAGGTGCAAATTCCTCAAGAAAACTGTATGTTCATGTATCCTTGAATTCAACAACTCCAGCAGCTGATGATAGCTAGTGTGACAAAGGAGAGCCTTGCGCAGGATGTCAGCCGTCCCACGCACGCCTGTGGCAGGTACCATGTACTAGGATCGACATCAGGGATATTGGGTATTTCGTGAAAGACTGGAAGGCGGATTACGAGAGACATATCAGCCTGGGCCTCTCGATCGGCAATATCAAGGGCTTCTCGGACTCGGAACGAACGTTGTTCGTCACGCATGGCTACGGTCATGTTCTCCCGGTCAAGGCTCGTGAAATATATGTCCGCGATGACAAATGCTTCGGGCTGGACTGGATCGAAACCGTTTCAGAGGAGCCCCAGCAGTACGTGGTGTCTACCGCCAGACTCTCTGCGGGGTCCGAGGGCATCTCCGTTGCTTTGCTGTCGGATTACCTTGACAGGCATATCGACGGAGGCTTCGAAAATTTTGTCGACGAATACTTTGAGGGTACACCGTTCCTGACGCAAATGCTCAAGACGGCATATCGGTTCTATGTCCGCGAGAAGCTACCCGTCATCAGGAAGGCTCTCAAGCTTGTACTGGCTTACAATTTGACTTTGCACGTCACGATGGTCGAGGGGATCCCGGACGAAGAGGGCTTCTTGGGTAAGATCAAAGATGAGCATTCGAAGTTTCGGGGCAAAACCATGGCACCGGTCATGATCAACTTCGAGATCAAATGCAAAATGGCGGATATGTGGCGTGAACTCCAGAAGGACATCCTCGAAGAGCTTTCCACTCTGTACTCCAAAGTCTACAGTGGCGACAAGCTCAAGAATTGGCCAACGATTTTCATGCTGGCTTCTATATTACTTGCCGTGTGGGAGGAGATGCAGTTTGACTGCCACTATCGCGTCCCTGTAAGTTTGACTGGGTCCTCCTCTCCTAAATTCTCTGACTTATTGGGTCTGCAGGACACTGTCGCCGTGCAGAAGTTCTGCAACGACATGGAGACAACACCAGTTGGGGTCATTGTAGGTCTCTTCCAGGCCATCTCTCAGAAGCTCCCAGCTTTCAACGAGTGGGATTCTCGCAAGCATCACAATCTGTTCAACTCCAATCCGGCCGTGTGCGATGCGTTGACCGAAGTCCGTGACCATGTGACGAGATATGGTGCGCTTCCGTTCTGATCACTCACTTCCTGGTCCCTTCAGCTGACTTGAATGAAGACTCCTATCTCCGAGGACGAGCCAACACCACGTTCGATCGGAAAGACTTTGACTGCTTGTCGAACAAGTTTGTCTCCAAACTTGTCATCCGAGCAAACTAATGCTTGACTTGCAACCGAACTACCCTCATTCGTTTCTTCTTTTGTGATTGTATCCCAACTATGCGTCTACGACGGCTACTGTGAGACAATGGAGAAAGAATTTCCGCCCACTGGAATAACGTGGCACGTGCCTCTTTTGTTTCCATAATTCTTCTGCCTGGTTTCTTACTTCGATTCTCGATTGATTCTGATTACTCGGCATAGCGTGTGAGCTGATCTACGTCTCACGACTTTTACGATTTGTATGATCTACGATCATGAGAGCATGGCAGCATCAGGGCGGCGTGCCACAGCCAAACACAACACTCTTTATGTTCCTTCGTTCTACAGTGAGGTAACCTCCGTGTCAACCTCCCTATCATTACTTGCGTGCGATACACTTTGGACTTGGAATACACGAATCTGTCACTTCTATTTAGCTTCTACCTTAGACCTACATCAATCAACTAGTGACATGACATGATGTTTGTGAGTAACATCTTCGCCACCCAGTCGAGCCAGCCACCCAGTCAAGCCACCCCATTAGCCACAAACATCCTCATCAACATTGTTGTCCACCTTGTTGTCATCACACATTCACAATGACCTCAGATGAATCAATTAAATCAATTTCTGATATTTTCACACAATATAGTCTTGCCTTAACTGATTTAAACAATGATTCATCAGTTTCTCTTTGTGAGATTGCTCAAATTTATGATTAATCTCAATCTACTTTACAAGCTCATTAAAAAAAAAGACAATCAGTAAAGATCTTTTAAACAGATCAACAATGACTATCAGTGCATAAGAAGAATACTTTAATTCAATGAATTGATATTATGACAGCTTAAGAATGATCTTCATGAATTGAATAGCTGAAATTCATAATAAAGCATTTAATAACAATTAAAGACAATCTAAATTCTTTAAAACAACATTAATATAAGAATTTTCTGCATTGACATTCAGACTTCAAGATATGATATAGCTGCAATCTTAATCAGAATTGAAAGAATGTTAAAAATCTTAAAAATATTTAAAAATAATTTGATTTATACAATTTTATATGAATTCAGCATGATATTTTGAAGTCAAACATATATAATATAAATAAAAAGAAATTTACAATGAGCATTATAAACAGCTTTAAAGTTTTAATACAATATACAGAAGCATAAGCTTTCAGTATTTAAACTGATAATTAAAACTGAATGTTTTTTATTGAATATATATTATTTAATAACATCATTCTTTTATTCTACTTCATTTTCAAGAATAAGCTGATACAGCAAACATAACTAAACTCTATTAAGAATGATCAGACTGTTCTATAAATCAGTAATAATGATTAAATTATTAATATGATAAAGCTTCAATGACTTAAGATCTTCAATCTACACATTAGAACTTAAATTTAAGATATTCATCAATTATTAATATTGAATAATTATAAAAGTTATATCTTCACTAACTTTATTCAGTATTGCTGTGATCACAGTATTGTGACTTTATGTTTTTCTTTATATTTAATTTATTTACTATAGTTATTGAATGTCAGAGTCTTTGAGTCATTGAGTAAGATTTATAAAAAGTATATTTATATTTATTTACATTATAAGATCATCAATGTCAATAAGTTAAACTTTTTACATTACTATTAAAAGATTAAATCAACAGCAATTACAATTCAGAACATTTTAAATACATAATAAGATGTAGATCTTATTTTATTTAATTCTTTTATTATTATTTTAAAATTATCTTAATTAAAAATCTTACTCTATATCTTCTTTATAAATTTCAATGAAGTTCAAATCAACATTACTGTCACATTTAGTACAGCAACTTAAATCAATCAGTTTGTAAATGAGATCATAGCAGATATAATATCATCATTATATATATGTATCTTAGATCTAAAAGACACAGCTTTGACAGTTATGACAAATAGAACAGTTCTACAGTAAATTAATTAAAAATTGCTTGATAAGTAGAAGCAATAATGAAAGAAGTAGTCATAAAAGAATGTTAAAAATGCTTAAGTTTTTATTGTTAACAAGAATGTTATGATGCTGGTATCTTTCTTTTTCTCACTAGACTAATTCATCATTATAATCTTTTCTTACTTTCATCATTTCTTTTCATTTAGACATTTATTCTTGCTTTATTCATCATTATGAAAAATTGCTCTTGTCTGTCTGCTTTTATGATGTCATAGTCAGACAACTATATAGCTAAGACTTCTTGTTTACTTAATAAGTCAGCTTTTTATCTCTTGACTTTATCTGACAGTAACAATTTAGTAGTATCAACAGTGTTTCATTAAAACAATTATTAATTGTTTATTAAGATTCTAGCTTGCTAGACTGTCAGTTCTACAGCTTAACTTCTGCACTGCATCAGATAACAATGAGATTAATAAACTAAATTGTTAAGAAATCTCATCATCTTATTATTACATCACATTGTTCTTTTGCTCTATAACTTCATCTTATAGTCAAAATGTCTCTCAACTCATTAAGCTGACAAAGATCTTTAACAAATTTTCTTTGCTTAATTTATCAAGACTATCTGATCATACAGTAACTTTAGCTTATCAGCTTAAAGAGTACAAATTAATGAATCTTAACTTTATCTCATTCATACTTAATAATATTGTCATTCTTATTCATAGAGTTACAACTCTATACAAACAGTTAAGTATTTAAGAAACTCAGATCACTTTCTTAGCATCTTTTGACATATTCTCTTTTGCTTAAGCACATAATTAAATTCTATTCAATTCAGCACTACAAATCTTTAATTAAAACACAGCAATACTATATACAGACTCATTCTTTCTTCAGTGAACAGTCAAAATAGTTAGTCAGCAGTTAGAGATCAGCAGTATATTTAATTTAAACTTATTAAATCTCTTTATGATCAGACAAAGATTACAACATTTCATTATCATCTCATTAAAAATTAATCTGAATATCTTAGAGCATTCTATCACATCATAAGCATCTTAAGTTATCAAGTCTAAGTCTAGCTTCAGCATTATTAAAAACATTTTTTGAAATTCATCACAAAGCATGATGAACAATGATTGAAATGTTGACTCACAAAGCAATAATAATAATATATCTTTCTCAGCTAATATGAATTCTACTATTTAGACACAGATTCTGTAGATCATCACTGTATTAATTGCTTAATTATAAGAACAAGATGTTTCACAACAAGATACATCTAAGTTACTTGATTCATTTAGCTTTTCTGATCTTCACAGAGATGATGTCAACAGTGATGATAACTTTTATAAAGATAACTTAACTTAAAAGCTGATCAATATCAGCTTATTTTACTCAAACTTGCTTAAGAAGTAAGAAGATGACAATATTGTCAATAAGAATAATAAGAATTATTATTAGAATATTTATGTCTTCATTAATTGAGTCAGACTGACAGCTATTACTTAAGATGTCAGGCAAATATGTTAAAATCTTGATGCTAATCTATGTAAAGAAGCAGAACTGTAATGAAATAGTTAGCTATCAAAGATTACTTATCTTGAATTAGTAGCTCATCTTAATGATGTTGAAGAATGATACAAGACATTAAAGAAATGCTTTAAAATATTGTTCAGTGAGACTTAAAATAAGTTTAACTTGATTAGATACATTATTGAAGACATTAGAAATTGCTGTAGCTCAATAAAATACATTATTACTCTTATGATTATCATTAAAAGCTGTGATCAAAGCAAATTAGAATTTAACCTGATAATTTAAATATAAATGCATATCAACATGTCTCTTCAACAAGACATTAATGAATCTAAGAATGAAACATCTGTCAAAGATTTTATCAATATTCTTTTAGTTAAACAGACAAATTGATACAATAACTATTTGTACAATTCTTAATCTGATAGATTTATTCAATGAAATTAGCAAGATCAGTATGATTATAATAACTATAATTAAGATAACTATGACTGTTAATCTTTCTCTTACTTATTATATTCATCATTAAGATATAACAATTTCTCATATTTACTCAGACCACAATGACAGTCTAATAATTAGTCATAATAGTTTCAACTTTATCTGTAAGACACTCTGTTAAACACTTAATTGAGCTTTAAGACATCTCTTTAAATCATCTTTAAAAATGAAAGACTGTCATCTGAGATAAACACATTGAATTAAAGATTTGAAAATCAGATTAAAAAACTGTTTAACTGCTTAAACAGAGATAATAAGCTCTCATGATGAGGCAATTGCAGTGAATACAGCAATTAAGTATACTTCACTTAAAAAGTAAATTCTTCTGAGAATGAATCTTCTGTCAATGATTAGACTGACTATCAAGAATTTAAGAATATCTATTATAATGATACATATCAGAAAGTTAATATACTCAATATTCAGAAAGAAGAAGAGATCTATGAGCTGAATTAAAAGCAAAAACTGAAGAACAAAAAGAATGAAGAAGAAGCTGTAAATATGAATTACATAACTGAAATACAAAATAACTGTCATAACTGTTATAAAATCTTTCTGTTCAACAACAAATTGCATAAGCATGTGTGCAATGAGTGCAATGACAGAAAATTGACTAAACAGAAGCTCAATAAGACAATTTAAAAGTTAAAACTTATTAAATCATCAAGATCTACATTAATTAGATTTATAGCTAGTCTGTTCTCTTATGTATCTATTAGTTATGATTTTCAGAGCTGAAGATACATTACTGTCTTAGCAAAACTAATATTTACAGTAAAAGAAGAGTCAATCTGTCTTAACATAGACTGCATCATGAGTTTAATTAACAGAAGCTTTTTAAAGAAACAGATTTTAGATATCTTGATTAAATGAATCTTATTGCTCATTGTGATTTAAGAATTGAGAACTAAAACTCATTATTATGACAAATACATTGTTTTAATCATCTATCTGCCTGACAATAATGATTAATTAACAATAATCATTAAAGAGATGCATATTGTCAATAATCTGAAGATTAAGATGCTTATAAACATCAAAATTCTTGTTTTAGAGAATATTTCTATTATGCTTTTAAGCAGAAAAGCAATTGTGAGTAGTTGTGACAACATTAAACTATCATTAACAGTCATTACACAGTTAATTGACTCAGTACAAAAGATCATAATGATTCATAAAAATACAATTATACAGTTCAGAAGTTACACAAATATATTAATAATCAAGACTATTCTATCTTAAAATTGCAATCTTCTGTTCAAATTAAATTGCAACACAGAGAACACAGCAATATATATTTACATTATTGATTATACTTTATCAGCAATATAAGTACAAAATGACTCAGATGTGCCTCTTATTATTTCACAAAAAACTCATCTTAATCATATTGTGAAATATGAAGTCAATAGATATTATCTAGTCAATTTGCAGAATTCAGAATTTGCAGTCTTCACAATCAGAAAATAAGCAAATTGAATCAGAATATGTTTTCAGAGTCTGTTGATTACAGTGACAGCATTTTATCTAAGAATGATGATTAGCTCTAAGAGAAAGATTATACATAAAGTAACAATTTATGAGTTTAATGCTGTAGCAGCTCAAATCACAATAATTATGTATTTATATTCTCATCTTTAAACAAATCAAAGCAACTTAATAAAGATTCTGAAGAAAGAATGAATGAATATTCTGTTCATTGATAATTGAAAGACTCAGTACAAATTAGAACAAGTATGTGTATACTTAGTTGAATAAAAGAACTGTGAAGTAATTAATATAATGTTTAATAAGTTACAGGCACAAGGCTGCTTAAAGTGAACTACAAACTTTATTTCTTTTATTTATCTCTGTTTCATGATATGAAAAAATCTACTGAATGAGATTCAAAAAGACAGAGTAGTAGTCAACATTTAAGTACTTAACAAAATTATTATGCTGAATATCTATTCAGTATCAAGTCAGACTGATATTTTAACTGCAGTTTAAGAGATTAAATACATTTTTACAGTTGACTGCAGCTTTATTTTCTATCAATAAAGAGTAAAATAAATACATTAGCACTGTTTGACTATCATTTCACATTGAGATCAGAAAATCTTCAAGATTGCAGTTATAAGTTATTGAAACTTGTCAATATATGTTCAATAAATGATTGATAGAATTCTACAACAACAGAAATTATACATTAAAATTTATGTTAATGATATTATCATTTTTTCAATATGCTAAAAGAGCACTTGAAACACCTTTACAACATATTTAACATATTAAACAAAATGAAAATCTGTCTTTTACTGAAGAAGTTCTATTTAACATATTTATCTATTTAGCTGTTGAGTCAGCAGATAAATGCTTTGAGTCTTGTAACTTTAAAAGATAAATTAATTATAATATTTAAAATTAGATTTTCTTTAAGTCTGAGTCAGTTAGAAAAGTATCTCAGTCTAATTAACTATTTGTAACAATATATTTCACATTATACAGCTATCATCAAGTCACTTTAACAGCAAAAGATCTTTTTAAATCAAGGTCTTCAAGCAAAAGAAGCAAAAGAAAACATTAAAAAGCAAATAATCATTATTATTAGACTGAATAAGTTAATCTTAAAGAAGCTAAACATCTTTCATTATCTTCAGTCTCTATTCTCTTGATCAATCATTCTGATGCATTTCTCATCAAAATAACAACTCTACATTGATCTAAATACATTCAAAGAATTTGACTTTAAAGCATATATGTATTACACAAAAGAGTTCACTGAAGACAGTACTTCAAAACAAAAGTTTATAAAGTCTGTTCTGTTTCTAAGTAGACTGCTTTAAGATGTCAAAATGTAATACTGATTAACTGAACTTAAAGTGATAGAATTGATCTGAGTAGTTAAGAAGATCAGACACATAATAGAAGTGACAGCAAAAAATATAATTATCTACACTGATTATACAGTCTTAATAAGAATTAGTCATCAGTTCAGTCTAAATATCACTGCAGTGAAGAAGCTTAACTTACATCTTATTTAAATATTTAAATATCTTCAGCACTTTCATCTAAACATTCACTATAAGTCTGAAAAATTAAACATAATATCAGATGCTCTGTCTTAATTGTTTAGCAATAATGATATCTGTAAGTGTTTAGTTAATTAGAAGAATCAATTAAAAATGAACAACTTTATATTGAAAATCTTGCAGATTAACTTGAGAACAATTATTTACATAAGAATCTTGATGAAAGTCTTATTGTGACAGAATATTAAGCATGAATATGTCAAAGAATTAAAATGAAAGTGCATTTTACAAATATTAGAAAGAAACAATGCTCTGAGATCTGATGTCACAAGACTTTTATATAAAATAAGAGATGATCTTATTTTCTACAAAGATCTTGAAAAAAAATCTTATCTATATATATTAAAGAGTCTTTATGACAGAATGTTCAAGATAGTTTATGATGACATTGATTACTTAGAATATGCACAGATTTATAAGAGATTAATTAATTTACTTTATTTCTATGATCTATTAAAGAATCTTTATAAATACATATAACATTGCTTACAATGTTAACTCAGTTAAACATCACATTACAAGTCTTATAATATCTTACAGTCAATAATTACATCTTCTTATTCTTTTTATACATTGACAATCAACTTTATTCTGACCTTATCATTATCAAAGTTAGATAAATATAACACAATCATGTCAGTCACTGACAAATTCAGTAAAGCTATCACTTTTATATCTGATCAAGACATCATAACAATAAAAGATTAAGCAATTGTGCTATTAAATCATTTAGCACTGCTAAACTAAGATTTGTCTAGAATAATTATATTAAATTGAGATTGCAAATTCTTAATAAGTCTATAAAAAGAAGTATTCAAGCAACTTAAGATAGACTTGCTTTATTTAAGTGTTTATCATTTATAAATAGATAGTAGCTCAGAAGCAATCAACTAAACAGTTAAAATTGCATTTCAATATTAATTAATGACTTTAAAAGAGTCAGATCTCTAATCATTTATATTGATGCATCTATAAGCTGCTTTAAACAACTTAACTAAGTACAGTTCAATCAGGCTCAGTCTTAATTAGATCATTTTTGATATGCAAATGTATAAAGTCATGAACTTGCTTCAGATAGAAGAGCTTAACACAGAGTGAATAGACTTTAATTATAATAAAGAATAGATGAAAAGAAAGTCAGTTACTTTTATAATGATGAATCAGTATTGATCAGTGCATATTGACATTAAGAATGCAATAGTATACATCATTATAACAATGAAGTATTATTATAATTGAAAACATAAATCTCTTTACTTCAAAACAAAAGATTTGATAAATCTACATTTACACAAGAACTATACACTACTCAGTTTAAAGAAGAAAAATAAAAAGCTGAGACAGCAGTTTATGAGTTTACTGAAAGTTCTGAATTGTATTGAAAAACTGATATATTAATTAGAATTATCACTGAGTTAATGCATTCATGATGTTATATTAATAGTATACTTGAAATCAGCTCATATCAATGACTCATATTGACAGTCAAGATCAGAAGAGTTAGAAGAAGTTATAGTAAATGATGAAAAGAAGTGAGAAGTTAAAAAACTGCTGTTTAAAAGAATGTATTAAAGAGACAGAGACATGACTATTAAATACTTAGCTTATTGACTAAAGTATAGCTCAGAATTTGATAGCTGAGTCAATATTAAAGATTTAAGAAATGTTAAAGAGCTAGTGCAGCTGTACAAATTGAGACAAACATTTAATGTGTAATTATATGACAGCATTTCTTATTTAAGCAGTGAATTTCATATACACAACTTAAATTTAAACAGCAGATATCAGAAAGATGAATAAACATTTAAAAATAAATAACATTATTATTCATTAAAACTTTTATTAACTATTATTCTTTACATCTTTTACACAACTTCAGCTCATCAACCATTTCTATAAGATACATACAATATTCATTCATTCTTTATATCACAAGACATCAAAATAATTAATTAAAAGAAAAATTCAGAGTTAGTGAATTACAAACTATGATGTGATAAGAAATTAAACAAAAAGATTGATACAGCTGAAGCAAGCAACATTCTTTAGACAGTATGAAAAGAATAAAAGCTCTACACTAAAATGTTAGATTACTTAGATAAATCATTATTAGATAAAATAAAACTTGATGATTACAATGTCTATATAATTATATAAAAGATGCAGAGAAACAAGAGAGATATAGTATGATCTGCAGACTTTAATCAGCAGAGAGATATCAGAATTTTAAGAGCTAACTATGATAATAAGACTGTTATGATGAACAACATTGACAAGAACTGCTATGTTGTTTTTAAGAATTATTATTAGTTATGTAAAGAAGAGAGAAGAGAAGCAGATATAAAGATACATTATAATATGCATTAAATTAAAGATAATGAATCACTTTAACTTAATAATAAAGTCATACATCTTAATTCACAATCAGTCTCTAAATCAAAGAAGATCACTAAAGACAATAAAGTAAAAATATTTATTATGAAAGTCACAAAAGTCAGACTGTTCAATCAAGTCAGCTTATTATGTTAAAACATTAATATGACTTCATTTACTGCAACAGCATCATCATCATCATCATTAAACTCAACTTCATTCATTATAATGATGTTATTATCTACATTAAATCTAACAACAAAGCTCATCTTTAACTTCTTTACTCAATCAACACTGTTGTTAAAGTCAACCCTTCAAGATCTAATTGCATTTAATATCATCACTGCATCTACTGAAATGATCACATCATCATAAACAGCAATTAACTTTAATGTCTTTATGTTACTTATTATATCTTATACATTTAAGTGAAAGACAGACAAAGCAGAACTTAATGTTTTCTTAATGAATAAATAATAATTGATAAATCTACTCATCTTAAGATCAGTTACAGCATCAATTAAATTACAATCTTTACTTATTACAATTCTTATCATCAACATATCTCTTCTACAAGTCATAATACAAAAGTTACTTAATGATTTCACTTAACTAAATGCACATCTAAACAAATAAATGAAGACAGTGATTAAAATATAAAGCTATATTGCTGAAGTAAAGAATCACATCATCATTCTGAAAGAAAAACTGAGTATTATTAAGAATTATACAGTGAAGACTCAGAGCATTCTGATGAAGATGATTGATATATTAGATTTTATTGTTGAATATTTAAGAGAAAATGACAGAATGACAGATGCAGAGATGATTAAGACAGTGAAAGATGAGTAAATAATGCTGAATATGAAGAATGAAAGAATCTTGATGAAGTGCAAGAGCAGAAATGAACAGAGAAAGTAACATTAGAAGCTGATGTCTTTTTTGTAATCAGTAACTTATTATGATGTTGATGTCTTTCTTTCTCTTACTAAACTAATTTGTCATTATAATCTTTTCTTACTTTCATCATTTCTTTCTGTTTAGATGTTTATTCTTGCTTTATTTGTCATTATGAGAAATTGCTTCTGCTCATCTGTTCTTATGATGTCATAGTTAGATGACTATATAGCTGAGACTTCTTACTCACTTAGCAAGTCAGCTTTTTACCTCTTGACTTTACCTAATGGTAATAAAGAATAAAGTTATGATGCAGAAGACAGAGAAGAAAATGAAGAAATTGATTGATAAAATAATTAAATATTATGCATTAAGAGATAAAATTGAATTTGTGAAGCTGATCTGAAAGAAAATGCTCATGAATAATTCAATTTTTATGTAGTTAGTCTAGAGAGATGATAATCTCAATAATTCAAGGTGTTTTGACAAGAATTAATTAATTAAGTGACAGTGAGGTGGCTTGACTGGGTGGCTGGCTTGACTGGGTGATGATTACATTAGTGTGAGTTTTGAAAGAAGCAACATTTCGCCCTCACCAGAGCACTCTGAGTCATTATGGGCGACTTAGAGCGCCCAAGGTACCTGATCTCAAAACCTTAAAATCACCGTGTAAAATAGCAGAGCCTCGTGGAGTGCCTTCCATCCTCTTCTTGCGCCTTCCGTAAGGTACCTTACGTGTACCGTACCTTATGCGGCCTGCTTATGTAACCATCAAGTAGTGAAGGCAAACGTAACGTAAGGCATCTTATAAAACCATCATCTCGATTCCTTCTTTTCTCCTCATCCTTCTTCATCATCCACTTCCGGTCACAGCTTGATCAAAGAGTACCATCTCCATCATCTCTCTCCCATCAACATTTACAAGCTCCAACCACCGAACAAGTAACTCCGCATCCTCGCAACTATGCAAATCTTCGTCAAAACTCGTGAGTCAACCCCGCTTTCGCCACCAACCTCTCATCGCCCCGCTCGATATACTGACGTCTTACTATTCAGTCACCGGCAAGACCATCACCCTTGAGGTTGAGTCGAGCGATACCATCGACAACGTCAAGTCCAAGATTCAGGACAAGGAAGGCATTCCGCCTGACCAGCAGCGCCTGATCTTTGCAGGCAAGCAGTTGGAGGACGGTCGCACCCTCTCTGACTACAACATTCAAAAGGAGTCTACCTTGCATTTGGTTCTCCGCCTTCGTGGAGGCATGCAAATCTGTAAGTTTCCGAAATATCAACCATATCCTCCAGCTTATGACTGATATCCTTTAGTCGTCAAAACCTTGACCGGAAAGACCATCACTCTTGAGGTGGAATCATCCGACACGATCGACAACGTAAAGTCGAAGATCCAAGACAAGGAGGGCATTCCCCCCGATCAGCAGCGCCTCATCTTCGCCGGTAAACAGCTCGAGGATGGTCGCACTCTCTCCGACTACAACATCCAAAAGGAATCAACCCTCCACTTGGTCCTTCGTCTTCGTGGCGGTATGCAGATCTTCGTCAAAACCCTGACCGGCAAGACTATTACGTTGGAGGTGGAGTCGTCAGACACTATCGACAATGTAAAGTCCAAAATCCAGGACAAGGAAGGAATCCCACCTGATCAACAGCGACTCATCTTCGCCGGCAAGCAGTTGGAGGATGGACGGACGCTTAGTGACTACAACATTCAGAAAGAGTCCACCCTTCACCTTGTCCTCCGTCTCCGTGGTGGTATGCAAATCTTCGTCAAGACGCTCACCGGAAAGACGATCACACTCGAGGTTGAATCGTCGGATACAATTGATAACGTCAAGTCAAAGATTCAGGACAAGGAAGGTATCCCACCTGACCAGCAGCGACTCATTTTCGCCGGCAAGCAGTTGGAGGATGGGCGGACACTGAGTGACTACAACATCCAGAAAGAGAGCACCCTGCATTTGGTGTTGCGGCTCCGTGGAGGCTGTTAGTGGTATTCAGCGATTTCATGAAATATCATGCCTCTGACTCTGACGGGAGTTTTCTTCTACTTTTAGCGGGATGGGAAGGCCTCTGTGTTGATGGCGCACTTGCTCACGGATCACTCATGTCCTGTATGTAGCTCAATATATGCTTCCAATCATTTTCAGCCTACAGTAGCTTCATAAGAAGAATTCTACCTTAATATTGCCACGCAACCCTGACTTTGCCATTCTGAGCCCACGAACTGTGATTGACGAACGGAGGCACATAAGCAAATCCACGTAATCGCATTCAACGTCGGTCTTCCTTATCTACCAAGCAAAACCGCCACGGTAGGTATCTACTGCTGCTACTCACCTGTTGAGTACAGAATAATGATATGTCCCTGATGCCGTCATATTTCTTTCACTTGCTATTTGAACTATATCCTTACCCGGAAGTGTCTCCAACCGTACCTGGCGATCATCAAGGACCCTCCTATTTACCGCCGTCTGGCACCGATATCTTCAGGACCTTGCTAGCTTCACCGAAGCGCCGGTCCGGAGCCAAGCGTCATTATTCTACCAGGTTCGCGGACAGTGACGGTGACCTTGCATTTCCTGTGTCAGGCAGCAAAAACAAAGACTCTCAGCTAGAACCTAGTCCACGCCCAGACAGAGATCACGACGAGAGGGGCTGGGATCAAGCACAAAGTCAACGTCTTCTAGTCTCGCCAAGTAGTCTGAGTCTCAAGTCCAGCGGATCAAAGCCATCGAGTTCGGGCGCAGAGGCCCCCAATTGGAGATACGCTCGCGTGTCAGTTGAGAGTATAGACATGATACCAGTCAAGACACAGAACGGAAATGTGGGCAGTGGAAAGTCGGCCAATACGATCAACGATGGCATTGGCGCGGGCTCCGGTGGCCTGGGCACGAAAGGCCGATACGTCCCGTCGGAGACCACCGATACAGATGTGGGCTGGGGCATCGTCCACCTGTACCGGGACGCCGAAGAGACGCCGGGGTTGCACGACGGTGATGCATCTAGAAGAGGCTTGCATGTGGATGGGAGTTGTTCTCGAGGCAGCAAGAACGCCGATTTACAAACGTTCAAGGAAGAGGATTGCACCACTCTCTGCGTCCTGGCGGTACCGTCATACCTCACGCCGTCGGACTTCCTGGGCTTCGTGGGGGAGAAGACGAGGGATGAGGTGACGCATTTCAGGATGATCAGGTCGGCAAAGGTCAATAGGTACATGGTCCTGATGAAGTTCAGGAGTGCGAGGAAGGCTAGGGAGTGGAGGAAGGAGTGGAATGGCAAGACGTTCAACAGTATGGAGGTGAGTCTTATACTCTTAGCTATCCTCATCCCGCAATGCAGTGATGTCTGGACTGACCCTAGATACTACAGGCAGAGAATTGCCATGTTGTGTTCATCAAATCCGTCGAATTCCGCACGCCGAGCCAAGTCTCGGATACTTCATCATTCCCGGACATGACAAACGACCCATTCACACCCGCCACTTCGAGGAGAGAAGTGATCCCGTCCGTTTCCGGAAGCATCACATCCACCCCACAGTCCTCTACAGTAGCGTCGACCCTCACGACCAAACCATTGGCCCCTCCCACCCCTTCGCTAATCGAACTGCCGACATGTCCAGTCTGCCTGGAGCGCATGGACGAGACTACCGGCTTGCTCACCATCCTCTGCCAACACGTATTCCACTGTGCCTGCCTGCAGAAATGGAAAGGCAGCGGATGCCCCGTCTGCCGCTACACCCAAGACGACCTAGGCAAGCGAAGCCACAGCTCGGGCGAGGACGTGCCCGAAAACGAATGCAGCGTCTGCCGATCCGACGCCAACCTGTGGATGTGCCTGATCTGCGGCAACACCGGCTGCGGCCGGTACGACGGCGCTCACGCGTACGCCCACTACGAGCAGACATCGCACTGCTACGCCATGGACCTCGTCACCCAACGCGTCTGGGACTACACCGGCGACGGCTACGTCCACCGCATCGTGCAGAACAAGTCCGACGGGAAACTCGTCGACTTGCCCGTGCCTCACGACGGGTCTGCTGAAATCACTTCCGCCGACTACGGGGCGGCGCAAGACTACGTGCCCCGCGAAAAGCTCGACAATATCGGCATGGAGTACACGCACCTGCTCACCAGCCAACTCGACAGCCAGCGCCTCTACTTCGAGGAGAACCTCGAGCGCGCCGCCGACAAAGCCTCCGTCGCCACGGCCACGGCCGAGAAGGCTTCTGCCTCAGCACTACAAGCCACGCAACAGCTCGGACAACTGCGAGACGCCTACAATAATCTCACCAAGGAAGTCGTGCCCGGTCTGGAGCGCGACAAGGCCCGCGCCGAGCGAAGAGCCGAGAAATCCGAAGGCATGGCCCGGAAGTTGGAGAGGGAGTGGCGGGAGGAGAAGGCGATGAATGGGAGTTTGATGGAGAGGGTGGAGTACGTAAATAAAGAGTTGCAGCAGCTCAAGGCAGCCAACGTGGATCTGAGCGAGCAGATTCGAGACTTGACGTTTTTTATTAGCAGCCGGGAGAAGCTCAAGGATCATAGTGAGGATGTGAGAGAGGGCACTGTTAGCGTTCCTGATCCGCCGGTGCCGAAGAAGAAGAAGGGGAAGGGGAGGAGGTAGGGCGGTTTGGTTGCTAGGAGTTGATCTTATGGTTATGAGTCTGGCTGGGGGGCCGTTGGAGTGGTCGTGCTTAGACGCCAGGCAAGTGTTGTTGGCGTTTGGATGGGTATACCCCCGGGAATGTATCAGATTTCGGGACGAGCATGGACAGCTACTGTAGATGTTATTCGAGCTCGAAAGTGGCTAAACTCTTGCTCTTTAACTGGTGTCATGATTCCTCTCGTGTGCATAATCCGGGCTTGGAGATGCTGACATGGGATTCGACTCAATAGGTAGCTGATAGCTAATCCCAATCACAGCATGCTACACAGTCATGCCCTCGCCTTTTACGAAACGTTTTACTCAACACTCTGCCTAAGCTAGGTGCGTCAACCCGAGCCGAGAAAGCCTCATATTCCTCTCCATCCAAACCTAGCCGTCTCAGCTGGCCTTCATCTGCCGCTTTCCCTACAGTCTACGATATCCGTGATCCTACCAGTTCCCGACTCGTCTTTCGAGCGCCGTCGAAAGTACCTCGAACGCACCAGCCAGGAAGTCCTCACCGCACAAAGACGAAGGACTATGCCGTGGGCAACCATTGGCGTGATGGAAGCTGCCCTTGATTTGAAGAGCTTGGACGTACAGCTTTTTGGAAGTGTAATGAACTCCAGTCGGGAAGCTTAGCCTAAGACTCCCTCCTACGATCGAATGCCGTGCATGGCGCTTGATCCAGATCTGCAGCCCACATGCATGATATGCGGAAGGTGGAGATCTGCAGCTTCCAAGGAAGTAGCACGGAAAGGCGGAGGTCGCAGGCAGCCAGCTACCGGAACAGAACAGTTGTGGGAAGCGATCTTGAACGTTGGCGCACGGTGAGCTATGGCATGTAGACGATACCGTTTGTATAGATAGATGGTAGAGGTAGCAACTGAGATGCTCTGGGTTGTAGTCGAGGGTAGAGGAACAGCAAGGCAAGGGCGTTCGTTCGCTTGCAGGCATCGTCAGGGACATACCATCTCTTCATCCTTCTACCAAGTGTTTCATATCACTCCTTTCACCCCACTCATCCACAGGGAAAAGTGCTATATCCTCCCGCTGCATGCAAACGTGCGGGGTACAATCTGTAGACACAGCTAGCACTAAGCTAACGTACGGCATGCAACTGCCGCCGAGATCAATCTGAGTGGACGAACAACATCGACTGGGCGCTGTTCATGTCCCTCCATCGCATCTGCTGTCGTCGCAATGAAACGCCTCGATGCATCCTACCTGGATGATCCGTGAGGAATGAGGAGTTTGGAGAGCGACGAATGACCCTGTGCGTTCAAGCGTGCCATAAAGAACGCAACGTCTTTCCGACCGAGAGATTTTCCACTTTTCGTACTTGTGCCTCCCGTACGACTGGTGGCCGATGAAGCGCCCACAGCTTGTTGAGATCGAGCTGGGTTTCTTGGAGCCGTGCATCTCCAACTGTTCCCCGCAGCGTGGGTATAAAGGTTGGTTGTTGGACCCCTCGGCGAGGAACTGGTGCTTTGCTTCTTTGCGTAGCTGTTTGCTTATCTCCAGCTTAGTCTTATCTACAACGGACGTCACTTCTCCAGAACATTTTCCAGTCGGCCGCATCACGAGCTCTTCGAGAGTCGCTCCGACAAGATGAGTTCCGAAAGTATGTCTTTCGCGTTTCTTTACTTCTGCATATCCTACATGTCACTACTATCTGCCCCACGTGCCCCGCCAAAGACGCCGACAAGCAACGTCGAGCCCCTCCCCGTCTCTACAAACCACTCACCCTCCACCGCCCTCGACCAACACAGCCCCTCCCCCCACCCTCACCCTCCTAACCAAAAAAACTAACCACCCCCTCCCCCAACCAGACAAAGTCCAACTCGCCATCCGGCAAAACAAAGAATGGGCCGAAAAAACCGCCACCACCCACCCGCAACTCTTCCCGCGCCTCGCCGCAGGCCAGAGTCCCGAAATCCTCTGGATCGGATGCTCCGACTCGCGCGTCCCGGAAACAACCATCATGGGCCTGCAACCGGGCGACGTCTTCGTGCACCGCAACATCGCCAACGTCATCCACGCCGGCGACCTCAGCGCGGGCGCCGTGGTCGAATACGCCGTCGTGCACCTGAAAGTCAAGCACATTGTCGTGTGCGGCCACACGAGCTGCGGCGGCGTCGCGGCCGCGCTGGGCAACAGCAAGCTGGGCCTGCTGGACGCGTGGCTGGCGCCGCTGCGGTCGCTGCGACGGCAGCATTTGCGGGCGCTGAAGGGGATGGAGGCGCCGGACGCGGCGAGGAGGTTGGTGGAGCTGAATGTGTTGCGCGGGGTGGAGACGTTGCGGGAGAATGGGGCGGTGATTGATGGGATGCGGGAGAGGGGCCTGAAGCTGCATGCGATGGTGTACGATATCGCGAGTGGGGAGTTGCAGGAGCTCGGCGCGGAGGAGGGGGAGGGGGAAGGGCATGCGCGGAAGGAGGCGTGCGAGACGTGGCATGCGGGGAAGGAGCCCGGGAAGGAGGAGGGGCAGAAGAAGTAGGGTAGGGTGGGGGGAGGGGCGGACGGGGACACGTGGTGGCCGTCGAGACGCGCCCTTCTGACATGTACGCGACGCAAACGGCGGCGGTGGTCACGCTGGTGTGTGGCGAGTGATATATACGGCTTTTTGCCATGTGTTTGGATAACGAATCTATCATTCTCGACTTTCAGGTTCCTACGGCATGTTACTCGCCGCCCCATACTCCGCCCACTACTCCCTCCGCTACTCTTCCCTCCTTCCATCCCTCTCACCGCTTGCCCAGACACCCACCCTCACACCCCCCCCCCCGCAACCTCATGCCCATCTCAATCTAAGTCCGTATTCTCCCATTTATCAAATTGGTCGAAACCTTACCCTAGGCCCATCCTCCTCCTCCCAGTCCTCGCAACGACGCACCGCCTCCCGACTCGCTGCGCTCCCCAGCTCTCCGTAGTCGACCACGATCTGAAGCGCGTGTGCCCCGAGCTACAAGCCCAGCAGAAGCGGTGTGTCGCTCGAACGTTTCGGTTACAGTAGGTTGTAAAACGGGAGGTATGACAGAGAAGAAGACTCTTCCCGTCAACTCGACATTGACGGTATATCAAGACTTGAGCAAAACGGGAGAGTAAGTATCGAATGACTAATGAACTACTTGGGGCTCCTGAACTGGTGACTCGGATACGACCGTAGTGTACCCTCGAGCGAAAGGGGCTTCATAAGGCGGGACGACTTGTAGAGCGCGATCATCGGTGATGGAACGACGACGACGAGATCGATCTCAAGAACCCCCGCTCCCTGTGGGAGGAAACGGGGATCGGACGGAGTGGGAGGGTTAGCGCTACACGACTAGCACGCAGAGTAATGGGAGATACATTCAGACGGCAATAATATATTCGCAAAGATTGCCGATGCTTCAGCTACGTAGGCAAACCACAAAGCGTAAGGAAAAAGCAGCTCATCCGTCGACGTCGAAAACATTCCCACTGAGCCAGATTCACGGCTAATACATCTCATCCACCATCCTCATCTTCCTCTCCTCCTCATCCATAACCTCACACAACGCAACGCCACACTGCTCCTCAATCTCCTGCCCGTCACGCCCGACATGGACGCCCTGGTTCTCGTTCAGCGCGTTCTTGAGATGGTGGACGCGGCTCGAATGTGTCTCCGCCGTCGTGATCCACCGGATCCGAAAAGGCGGCGAGGTGGCCCAGTGGAGTTCGCGTGCCCAGGTCGGCTTCTCCACCGTGCCCGGGAGGGACTCCATGCGTGCCTAAGGTAGGTGTGCGCGTTTAGGCTTTTGGGAGCTTGTGATGAGTGAATGTTGGCTGGGATGGAAACTTACGTAACCTTGGAATGCAACGCTCTTGTTCACGGAGAAGGCAAGGATGACATTACGGCAGGTTTTGAAGGCGTCGACGAGGATGTCGAGGTTCTTCTCCTGGGTGACCCAGGTTTCCTTGGGGCGTGTCAGTGATCCATACAACATGTTTTGGAACACGCGGGTCGAGGCAAGGGCTGTCAGATGGCTACCCAAGGGAAACACCCTTTGTCCTGTCAAGCGCGTGGACTCACATCACGTTGAGCAGCTAACACATTATCGTAATTCCAACTTTTGATCAAGAAGAATCTCGAGTCTGTTATTACAGTCAATGGGGCTGATGGGACTGCTCAATGTCGATACTGACCGCCCGCTCTGAGATCTACTGACTGACTCTGCAAGGCATTTCCGTCATGCTCCTCTTCCCTTTTAAAAGCTTTATAGCCGCCACGACCACTATAATAACCGCCTCGACCACGACTTCCAGCTCGGCCTCTGCTCGAGGCATACTTGTGAGTGTCGTAGGCCCTGCCCGGAAAGTAGTTTTGGTATTCAGGGTAGGCCCGATGTTTAGGTTCGGCTTTTATCTTGTCCTCGTAGTATCTACGCAGTGGTGGTTCATCTCGGTACTCTTCGTATCTGATGCTCTGCGTCCGACGTGGCGGCGATGAGCCTCGGCTGAGGATGACTTGTCCAGGAGATCGACTGACGCGATCAGTGTTGAAGTCGTCCGAATAACGTCGATCTGTCATATACGTATCCTGGCCAGATGTCCGTCGTGAAATCGGGCTCAGACTTCGTAATGGTTGACGGTCAACTGCTGTGTATGGAGATACCGGTCGACCTCGTGCTTGGCGTGGGTGCCTGTCCATTTCGTTGTTTCTGGACATATGTTCTCCGAAACCATTACGACTGCTCCACTCGCTATCATCCAATGTAATGCGTCGTTCAAGTGATATAGACGAAGCTCTGACTGGAACTCTATCCTGCTCGACCTCTGCGCGTGGAACAGCACGGCCTTTCATGTTCAGACGTATCAGTTTATCAGCGGGTTGTAGCTCCTCTAATTCGCGATCGTCCAAAACATGATGTCGCTTCAGGTTAGATGCTTCGACTGGCGCCAACGCGTCGACATGTTTACCGGGACGATGCTCAACCTCAATACGCCGCCCTGAAGAAGAAGGTTCTCTAGCGGCAAGGTCTTTGATTCTTAGCCCCACGGTGTCACCGTTCTGCTTGATAGGTACCGGTGGCGGAGGCATTATTGCCACGGACGAAGCCCGCAAAATCTTAGGAGAATAAACCACGCGTGATACGTCACGTTCGATACTCTCCCTTGGAAGAACCGATTGGGCTCGAGCGATCTGTGTCCGTTCTTCATATTCCAATTGAGCCTCCCGTTCGAGCTCTGCTTTTTGTTTGTCAAGTGCTATCAGCTTTCGGTGTCGATCGAGCGCCTTTTTGCGATAAGCATAATCATGATAGCCTGTCATTTGAAGCCAATCCTCTAGGTCTTGATTCCTTTCTTCAGCCGCCGGCTCCTGTGCAACGTGTGTCCCTTTTTCATCCGGACGAGTCTCCAACACTTTTGTGTCCGAGACGGCATTTTGCCGAGACCGCCGTGAATCTTCCGCGTCCTGATCCGGAGCTGTCCGAACGCCAGCTGAACGTTGTCGAGAACTTGCAAGCTCGCGTTTGTATTCTGCTGCTTTCCTCTCGCGCTCTCGCTCGCCATCTCTGGGTGAGACGTGTAGGTCCTTATCAGGCCTGGACGAACGCTCAGCGTGCGTCAAACGATCTTCTTGGCGGCGTTGTACGCCAGCCTTTGGCTGGGATTGAGTGTCTGCAGAAGCTTTACGGCTACTTGTGGATTCCGGTCTGGGGCGAGCAGAGCTTAGACTCGGCCTATCTCTAACACCGTTTGCCAAATCAGTATCGATGTACTTCTTCTGATGCGCGGTGTTGCTGGCAACGGCTGTGGGATGGCCAGCCTTGTCTGGCTTGACAACCTTGCCCACAATCTCCGAGCGCTTAGGCTTTTCCGCCTCACTTGCGTGTCGAGCTTGTCCTGAGTCATTGGTATCCTCGCGAATCTCTCCCAGTTCAGATGCTTCCAGAGATTTCACACTATTATTCAAGCTTGGTCGACGTGCAAGTTCGGGTTTCGATAAGGAGCCTTTCTTAGCTGAGGAGATATTTGCCTTTCCACCGCCGTTCATTTCTTTCCTGTCTGTGTGCCCTGCGAGAGTTTGTGCTTCAGCCGCAGCTCGGGCCTCCGCGAACAAACCCTCGATGTCAGCCGATGAATCGCGTTGGTTGAAGCGCTCACTAGCTTTCTGCTCTCCGTTTGGTTTAGCTGATATACCAAGCCCTCCCTTGCCTGAATCCGAGTCCGCTTTCAACTCGGATTCCGCTTTACTGCCGTTTGATGCACTCGTTGCACCATACTCTGTGACTCGAGTATCTTTCTTCGATTTGAGCTCAGGTCCGGGTGTATTCCCGTTCGCTGAACGTACAGCCAACAACTTCGCCCTCAATTCCGCAGCTCTATCCGAAGGTGCAATACTCGTACCGGATCTGCTGTTCTTGTCTGTTGGCTTCTGATTTTCTTTGCGGGTATCTTGAAGAACCATTGGAGCGTTAGGTTGTAGCATTATAGGAGTTCCTCCCGAACTTGGAGTGATCGCTTCGGACCGGGTTTCTTGTAACCCCTGCATGAATTAGCGTTCTTCGTGTTGCAGAGTGCCAGTGAAAGGGGTATCTCTACTTTCTTATGCTCATTGACTTGAGCTTCTGGCCCTTCGTGAGGCACCCACCGTTGTTGGTTCTCATAGAAATCTTCATTTCCTTCATCGTAGGTCACAAGCTCAGGTTCACTATACATGTAATCTGGTGTTGCTCCAATCATGTGGCCCGGGTAATAGTTCGTATAACGATTCTCGATCGTTCCATTGTTCTGTTGCCATCCCATCGGACCCTGCCAACCTTGTACGGGTGTTGGAGGGAATTGCACCGCGTTCGGACAGATGAGAGAGTTTGTTAATGACCCATACATACTGTCTTGCCCTGCAACGCCCTCAACATTGCGGGACATGACAGAAGGCCTTGCAACAGTAACTGTTACGTATGGGCGGTGAGTTTTGCTTGTAGTTCAAGCCATGATATGTTGTTCTCAGTATTGAAAGAGAGCAGTTGAATGCGAGTTCCAGTACGTCGCGATTGTAGTATCATGTAGTAATTTGTGGTGAGGCTTGACAATTCGCTGATGTTGGAAGAATGATATTTAGATGATGATTGTATGATCTGGTGACGGCTGCTGAAAGCACTGTCTCCAGTCTAATCGTGTAGTGAGTGCTGCAACAGCTGTAGTGGAGTGAGACGTCCCGGTTGATTCTGTCTTAGTTTGCTGCAAGCTCCACCAACGTTTCCACTTCAGTGCTCAGAATTTAAGTCGTGGACCAGGGCCAAACGAATCACAATGCCGGTTGCAGCCTTCGGTCGAAAAGCCCGCGTACTCGGGTTTGGTAGCTCCGTACGTCCCGGTGGGGGCACAGATCAATGGTGTTGAGCTCAGAGAGAAAGTAAGTAAGTAAGTAATTTATTCCGCCCGGAGGCA
>JAABUJ010000330.1_pt1 | contig 100051 bp, 111 predicted proteins | sample 5559131 | NCBI WGS metagenome assembly JAABUJ01 (sample SAMN10711875, study PRJNA513366) | rock metagenome | isolation source: Antarctica rocks | place: Antarctica: Victoria Land, Mt New Zealand nord | collected 2016-01-07
GGCTTGGAGCTGGCGCCCGAGAAGACGCGGCTGATCGAGTTCGGGCGGTTCGCCGCCGAGAATCGCAGGGCGCGCCGCTCGGGCAGGCCTGAGACGTTCCAGTTCCTCGGCTTCACGCATATCTGCGCGAAGTACCGGAACGGACGCTTCATGCTCAAGCGCATCACCGACTCGAAGCGATTGCGGGCGAAGCTGCACAAGGTCAAGACCGAGTGCAGACGGCGCATGCATCTGCCCATCCCCGAACAGGGCCAGTGGCTGGCCAGCGTGGTGCGAGGACACCTCGGCTACTACGCCGTGCCAGGCAACATCGAGGCGGTTGAAGCCTTCCGTGATCAGGCGACCCGGCACTGGTATCAGGCGCTTCGGCGCCGGAGTCAGCGTACGAGTCTGAACTGGACGCGGATGCACCGCCTCGCGGCCCAATGGCTCCCTCCAGCCAAGATCATGCATCCCTGGCCTGACGCGCGTTTCGACGCTTGGACCCGAGGCAGGAGCCCAGTGCGCTAGCAGTGCACGCTGGGATCTGTGCGGGGGGCTGCCCGAGCCCGCGAGGGTGAAGGGCAGTCCCTACCGCGATCCGGCGCCTACCCAATCCGGACCGGGCCTGGGCTTGCCGCTTCCGCTTCGGGACCTGGCTGGACCAAAGCGGCAGTGCCGACGTGTTGGAAGGGAATGTCGGCCGCGGGCGGGATCTGCAGCAACTACCTGTATGACCAACGCCCGTAGACGTGGGAGACACTCCAGGCGTTCCGCGGCGGGAACGCACTCTTCACGATGCCGCCACCGCCGATCAAGTGCGCCGGCGCACCGGAGAAGATCATGTACCTCGCCGACGACCACTTCCGCAAGACCGGCGTCCGCGAGAAGACGAAGATCCACTACTACCAGGAACTCCGGGGATCTTCTCGGTCAAGGAGTTCGCCGCGACGCTGAACAAAATCGAGACCCACTTCAGGCGCAACCTGACCCGAATCGACGCCGAGGCGAAACAGGCGACGTTCAAGAGCTCGAGAGTGGCGTACGACATGATCCACGTCACCCCGCCCCAGGGGCCGCCGGACTTCATCAACGGCAGCCCGATCGCCAACGACGCCGGCTGGGTCAACGTCGACAAACACACGCTGCAGCATCCCGACTACCCGAACGTGTTCTCACTCGGCGACGCCTCGAGCCTCCCGACGTCGAAGACCGGCGCGGCGATCCGCAAGGAAGCCCCCGTACCCGTCAAGAACCTCCTCGCGACGATGCGCGGCGAACCGCTCACCGCCAGCTACGACGGCTACGCCTCCTGCCCACTGACCACCGGCTACGGGAAGCTCGTCCTCGCCAACGACCTCAAACCCGCGCCATCGTTCCCATTCGACACGACCAAGGAACGCTGGTCGATGTACCAGCTCAAGCGCTACGGACGCCCCGCCCTCTAACGGCGCGGCATGCTCAAAGGCCGCGCCTGAACCGACCCGCGTCTGATCCCCTCGGCGCGCCGCGGATCCCCGCGGCGCGCCGAGCTATGGGACCGGCGTAATGACAGAGTTGTGCCAAGTGACGCCAAGGACACCCGGGGCGCTGCCGTGGGACATGCCGTCGCTGTGCCAGATCACGACGACGGCGTCGGCCTTTGTCAGACAGCCGACGACGGAATCTCGAGGTTCGGCGGTACCTGTCGCGGAAGCGACGAAGGTGTTGTCCGAACCAGAGGCGCTCCCCAGCGGAGTGAACCGACGCGGGCCGTTGACCTTCAGATGCACGACGAACACGCTGTACACGCCGCGCGGGATCAGGCCGGTCAATCGACTCGAGACTGTGCTGACCGACTTGGTGCATGAGAACGTCAGCGATCCGCGCGCGCGCTGCCATTCCCCGAACGTGATGTGCAGCGAGCGACCCGTCGCGCCCAGCAGAGGCGTGCCAGCCGGGGCATTTCCAGGCGCCGGCGTGAGCCCAGCGGCGTGCGTGATCATCTGCGGCCCGACCCCTCCTGCCGCGCCCGGGCGCGACACGAACACCTGCGGATCGATCACCGCGCCGAGACCCGATTCGTGGGAGAAGAAGGCCATGTGGAGCTGATACGTCGCGTGCTTGGCCGGCAGCGAGGTCCCGCTCGTTGATCCGCAGGCTGCGCACGCCAGACAGATCAGGACGGCCGCCATCGTGACCCACAGGCGGCCGGGGCATCGCCGATTCGCGCCCACTGAGGTGGTTGGCACTCGATCGAGCATATCGGGATCCAGCGAACGCGGATGAACACTCACGGAACTTCGCGTTCAGCGCCCCGCTGGACGGGAAGACCCGCGGCAAGCCATGCTGGCCAGCCTCCCGCGATTTCGGCTGCGCCGTGCCAACCCGTCAGCTTCGATCGGGTGGCATGCTGACAGAGGTCGATGGTGGCTGCACCGTGTGGGAAGAGGTGTGTCGGATCAGCGCCACGCGCCTATCGGCGATCCGTACCATCTGCGCTCGAGTTCGGTGCGAAGATCGAGCAGCTCCGCTTCGCCCGTCTGGACTGCTTGCCACGCATCGGATGGAGCGATCGATCGGACCGAGGTCAGGGTTCTGATGTCGAGGTGCCGCTCTCGCCCTGCTACCCCCGCTGCACCTGCCTTGCGCGGAAACCGGGCCCGCGTGCTTGCAGCTCTGCTGCTGATATGGACGATCGGCTGGGTTGGTGAGCAGATTTGTGGGTGTGATGGTGCCGGATGGCTGGGGCCTTTCGCGGTTTTGGTGGTGATTGCGGGTGTCGGCGTTGCCGCGGGAGCGCCGCGGGAGCGCCGCGGTCGGGTTTCCCGGGCAGGGGTGAGCGTGCCGGTGTCGGCTGCGGGGTCGGCTGGTGCTCGCCGTGGCCGGGGGGTTGCTCAGGCGAGGGTGGGGAGCGACCGGATCTTCTCCAGGATGGTGGTGAAGTCGTGCTGCCAGGGCCAGCGGACGGGCATCCGGAGTGTCCATTGTCGGCTGGTGCGGGTCAGCCGTCCGGGGATCTGAAGCAGGGGTTGGCGTCGGGAGCGGGCGGTCTGGACGGGCTGGTTGGGAAGGCCGATGGGCGTCCTTCTGGGTCGCGGCCTCGACGATCTCGTGCAGCATCCGCTTGGCCTGGGGCTGCACGCGCTTGGGGAGCGCGTCGAGCACGTTGGCTGTCTTGTGCACCCAGCAGCGTTGCTCTCGCGCCGCTGAGAACACGTCGCGCAGTGCGCCCCACAGCCCGAGCGCCCCATCGGCGGTCACGAGCTTCGGCTCGTTCATCCCGCGCGCCTTGAGGTCGCGCAGCACCTCCGCCCAGGAGTCAGTGCTCTCTCGGTAGCCGTCCTTGACCACCAACAGCTCCTTGGCGCCATCCTCGCGGACACCGATGATCACCAGCAGGCACAGGCGCTTGTCCTCGCCCAGGCGCACCGAAACGTGCACTCCATCGGCGAACAGGTAGGCGTAGCGCACGAAGTCAAGGCGGCGGCGCTTGAACGCCTGATGCTCCTCCCGCCAGCGCTCCGTCAGCCTCGAGATCGACGACGCCGACAGCCCCGACGCATCCTCGCCGAGCAGATCCCGCAGCGCCGGCCCGAAATCACCGCTCGAGAGCCCGCGCAGGTAGAGCACCGGCAGCACGTCGGTCACCCTGGGCGACCGACGCGCGTAACGCGGCAAGATCCGGCTGGAGAACCGCTGGCGCTCGCCAGTCTCCTCATCGACCCGCTTGTCGTTGACCCGCGGCGCGCGAAGCGGCAGCGTCCCAGAGCCGACCTTCACCCGCCGCTGCTTGCCGCGGCCGTTACGGACCACCAGCCGCCGGCCGTCCTCGTCAACCTCCTCGGTGAACGACGCGACGTACTCATCGACCTCAACCTCAAGCGCCGTCGCGATCATCCGACGCGCGCCCTCGCGCGCCAAGTCGTCGAGCGTGACCTTGACCTCCTCGTTGCCCTCCCCGACGGGGAGCGTGCGAACATCATCCGGCGTGCCTTCCTGCCGGCCATCACCGGCATCGGTCTTCAACAACCGGGAAGGTACGCCGCCTTCCTTCTCACGCCCATCGACAACTTCTGGGTATACGGGTCCTCCATCTCGATGCAGTAGACGACATCGTCGCAGCAACGACAGATTCGCGGCATGTGGCCCGCTCCGGAAAGCTGAACCGTGCCACCGCAGGGCCGTACCGGGGCGCAGACGCCGCGTGAGCGGGCAATTCACGGCGAGACGAGCGGTGCCCGGCACTGCACTGAGATGGAGGACCCGTTCTGGGTATAGCTCGCGATCACGCTCCAGGCGCTGTTGGTGTTGAACTGCCCGGAGGGGAAGTGTCGGAGGGCTTGGTCTTTGAGGTCGCGGATCACGAGCTCGATGGTGGCGTGATCGCGGTGGTCGGCATCGGCGGTGAGCAGCGGGACGGTGCGGTTGGTCATGAACGCGTGGTAGCGCCAGTCAGGGAACAGCTCGGCTTGGGCGCCCACGAGGCGGGTGCGCCTGACGATCAGCCGCCAGTCGGCGAACGTGAGCTCCGCGATCTGCGCTTGCCCGGTATCGGGGTAGTCAGCGACAGTGATCCAGTCGGTTTCGGGGATCTGCTCGATCAGCGCCCGAATCGTCTTGCTCTGCTTGACGCCGATCGAGAACGCGACGCCCTGGCGGGCCAGGGCCTTCATCACCTTGTGGTTCTCAAAGCCGCTGTCGGCTCGGATCACGATCGGGCCGGTGTGCCCGGCGCGACGGACGCGGGCGAGCAGCTCCTCGACGAATCGGCTGGGCGCCGCGCTGGGTGTTCGCCTTGCCCTTGCGGTTGCGGATGTGCAGCACCTCGCCGGTATCGGCCCGGACCGCCGCGATCGGGTGGTAGCCGAGCTGACGGGTGTAGCCGTATGAGGCGCCCTGCTTCTGATCGCCGTGGACCTCGCCGATGAAGCTGTCGATATCGATCACCAACGGCCCATCTCCGGTCCAGCGCCGGCGTCCCACGCGCGCGCGAGCGTCTGGTCAAGGACGTGGTCGAGCTGGCGGACATGCCCGAACGTGAACGCGCGCAAGAACGTCCCCAAGGGCGAGGGCGCCATCACCCTGTGCCCCAAGATCAGCCCGGTCGACCCGGCGCGGAGCACGTTCATGTCATCGATGCTGTCCGCGCCGGCGAGCATCCCGTGCACCAAGCTCATCACCTTGCGACCGGGCAACGCCGCGCCCGGCAACCGGTACCCCAGCCACACCGACTCGTTCACCAGCTCCTCGATCCCCAGGCGCTCTGCCAAGGTCGCTGGCAACAGCAGCCCGGCGTCGCTGACCAGCCGCTGCTCGTCGAACTGCACCCGCACCGAATCCAGGCTCGCCGGCCCCGCCGGAACGTCCGCACCGTCATGCACCATATGGGTGACCTCCTGACAGGGCCCGCGACCAACCACACGATCGCTGCAAAAGCCCTGCTCAGGGTGACTGTTCAGGTCACGCGGCCGGATGGTTAGGGACTTGCGGCTGGGAGCCAGGGATCGCGTGCGGCGAGGGCGGTGGGTGCATCCGCGATCGGTTGCCGTCGCTTGGCGGTGGTGCTGAGGTAGGCGTGTAGGGCGAGGAACTGCTGGGCGTCGGTGATCGTGCGCCAGCAGCCTGAGATCTTCTGCTGCAGCTTGACCATCCGGATGTCTCGCTCGGCGAGGTTGTTGTCGAACGGGACGTTGAGGTCGTGGGCGAAGCGCAGGATGTGTTCGCGGTCGCGATCGAGGCGGACGAGAAGGTTGCGTGCCGGGGTTTGCCTGATCACGCCGCGTTTGCCGGTCGGGATCGTGCCGCCCGGGTTGGTGTGGTTACCGAGCGTGATGATTTGCGCATAGGCGGCGCGATAGCCGGCCAGCTCGCTGGGTTCCAGCCAGTCATCACCGGCTGCTCGGGCGCGTTGAACGGTGGTGTGCAGGTCGCGCAGGAGCCGATCCATCCGCACCGCCCAGGCCTGCTGGGGATCCTCGGGGTCAGCCTTCTTGGTGCTGCGAACTGGGATGCAGTGGAACGCGCTGAACGCCACCGGGGTGTGCTCCAGCTCGTCGTCGCACCGTCGCTTTCAGGAGTGGGAGCAGGCCGGAGTGTTTCATGAGATCTGGCGTCAGGGCTTGTTGGAGTACGGACGAGGTGGTCGGGATCGATTGGTCGTTTCTCGCGGCGGACGGCGCGATGACCAAGGCGCCGTTGGGCGGCCCCAAAACGGGTCCGAACCCCACAGACCGGGCTAAAAGGGGGCGAAGCGCTCGGTTCTCACCGACGCCGCTGGTGTCCCGGTCGGGATAGATCACGCCGGCGCGAACCGCAACGGATCACAAGCTGCTGGACGGCACGCTTTGAGTCAACCCCGATCGCGCGCCCGGCACCGAGTGCCGCGCGGCCCCAAGGGCTGTGCCTGGACCGCGCCTATGACAACCACGAGGTCAGAGAGCTTCTCGCCGATCAGCGATTGACCGCGCACATCCGCACGCGGGGAGAAGAGATCGCCGACAAGGCGCTGACCCCGGGATGGCGCGCACGACGGTGGGTGGTCGAAGCCTGCCACTCATGGATGAACCGCAACCGCGGGATCCTGATCCGCTGGTCAAAGAAAGACGAGAACCATCTCGCGCTGCTGCAGCGCAGCTCGCCAGCGGATTGATCGCGTTCAAGAAGGCCCGCCTCGCAACACTCGCGGCCGCCCAAACGGGATAGGCCCTAAGCTGACGCTCGGCCAAAGTTGCGCTGGGTCCGGTCGCGCGCGGATCGGCTAGGAGGGACCTCACCTCCGTGTTCGTCCTCCACGGATGTTGGCGCCGGCTGGGTACCAGGCCACCTGCGCCGGCCGAATACTTGGAGCGCCGCCGTCGGTTAAGGCTGTGCGGGCTGCGGTGTAGCCGTCGGAGCGCCGATCGCCGGCACGTCGATGTTCGGTGTCACAGGCCGCCACGAGAAGGAGTCGAGCCTCAGGGTGCGCGGGTTGTCATAGCTGCCGCTCCGCGCGTGGTAGACGTACCAGAGGCCTCGGTGTGGCCCCACGACCGGCGCCTCGCCGCCTCCGGCGCTGAGTGCCGACGGGGTCTGCTTGACGATTGGGTTGTTGCCTCCCTTGACGAAGGGGCCCGTGGGGCTCGCTGCCAGGGCGTAGCCGACGGCGTAGTCAGCGCGCCAGTTGCCGCCTGAGTAAAGGAGGTAGTAGTAGCCGCGGTGGTAGAGCACCGAGGGGTCTTCGACCGTGGGCACGGAGTCGGTGTTGGCCTCCCAGCTGCCCGCCTGCCCGGAGAACAGCGGCATCCGCGCGCCGGCCGCGTTCAGGAAGTCGGAGGAGATCGGGAGCACGGAGATCGTGGGCCTGAGGGTGCTGTTGGCCCCGGTGCAGAAGGCGCCCCCGACCGGGCACGCGAAGTCCTCCGAGCTGTAGAGCAGGTGCTGGCCCGTTCTGGGGTCCACGAACAGCGAGGGATCGATCATGCCGTACCCGTTGTTGTCTCCGCAGCCGATCGGTCGCCCGGCGGCGTCCACCCGCCCATCGCTTAAGGGACCCTGGTCGATGAAGGGGCCAGCGGGGGTGGTGGCCGTGGCCAGCGCCACGCAGTTGATGTTGAACTGCGCGCTCAGGGCGGTGTAGTACATGACGTAGCAGGAGGGCGAGGTGGTTCCGGGGCACGACTCACGGGCGTTGACCACGTCCGGCGCCCAGGGGTGCCAGTCGGGCGCGCGCGAGGTCCAAGCTGGGCGCTGGGTCAGCGCGTGTCCTACCGGGGTCCAGTGCAGGAGGTCCGAGCTGTGCAGGATCGGGAACCCGTTCCCGGTGGTGAAGGCCCAGTAGTCGTTGTGGGTGCCGTTGTTGTCGAGGACGAACGGGTCCGGCGCCCTGCCGAAGAGGGGGTTGACATAGCCGGTGGTGGTGAGCACCGTGTCGTGCCCGTAGGCCGTCGCCTGGCGGCAGCCGCGGCAGAGGCTGGCCACCAGACGGTAGTGGTAGGTGGTTAGTGCGCCTAGCCGGGATAGCCGCACTGAGATCGGCAGCAGCCGCCTCACGGAGCGGGTGGTCCACGTAGACGTGTGGCGGCCGTAGCGGCGCGTCGTGCCGTATTGGAACCAGTAGGCGGTGCGACGCCCGAGGGGATTGACCCGTCCCCGGAGCGTCGCGCCGCTGCCGCTGACCTCCAGCGCGCGGAGCGTGGCCACCCACGGCCGAGGCAGCGCGCCGGCTTGGCGGCCTTCGTCCTGGGGGGGGTACGGGCACGGGAGGCCTTGCCCTTAGCGACACCAGTGCTGAGCGCCAGCAGGGCGGCGAGTACCGATACCGCGGTCAGGACTCTCTTGGATGGGAGCAGGGACAGGATCAGCGCCAGTTCTCCGGACGGCCTCCCCAAGAGACCTCAACCGACGTCGGGCGCGGAAGTTGCGCACAGGACGTTCGCGCCGGGCCCTTGTGCCGCGCTCGCTCCTCACCGGTTCGATCCCCGCTGGGTCCACGGGCACCGTGGTGCCGTGCTCAGGTCACCGGCCCGGGCACGGGCTTCCTGGCGGGGAGCGTTTTCTGGCGCTGTCGTTCGGGGCTGATCCGAACCACGTTCCAGGCTAGACCGAGCCGCTGGAGCGCCGAGATGATCAGCCCTGAAGGGTCGATCTCCCAACGACGCAGGCCGTGGTATGCGGAGCGGGGGAACGCGTGGTGGTTGTGGTGCCAGGATTCGCCCAGCGAGAGCAGCGAGAGCCACGCGACGTTGGTCGAGCGGTCCTCGATCTCAAACCGGCGGCGACCGAAGAAGTGGCAGATGGAGTTGATCGACCACGTGACGTGGTGAACGAGGAAGATGCGCACCAGCCCGCCCCAGAGCAGGCCGCGAAGCGCGCCTGCGAGCGTGAAGCCGTGAAGGACGAACCCGGCCACTGTGGGGATCGCGAGCGAGACCAGCACGAGCAGCGGGAAGTGACGGCCGATGCGCCGCATGCGCGGGTCCTCGTAGAGCTCGCTCGCGTAGCGCTTCCAATCGGCCTGCCCCTGCGTACGCAGCAGCCACCCGGTGTGGGCGTGCCAGAGCCCGCCGAGCCCGCTGCCGTGCCCGACGTGCGGGCTGTGTGGGTCGCCTTCCCTGTCGGTGTGGGCATGGTGCTTGCGGTGGTCGGCGACCCAGTCCATGACCGAGCCTTGCACCGACAGCGAACCGATGACGGCGAACGTCCGTTCGAGCCACGGGTAGGTCTGAAACGCGCGATGCGTGAGCAGCCGGTGAAAGCCGACGGTGACGCCGACCGCAGTCAGCAGATACATCGCCGCGAGGATCGCGAGGTCCGAGCCGTCGACGGCACGATCCCAGAGCAGGGCGATTGCGACCAGCACCGCCACGAAAGGGACGATCACGCCGATCAGGTTGGCGATGCGCTCGGTGCGGGTCATCTCTGTTCACCCTGGCACACAAGCCAGATCCCGGCACAGTGGCGCGGCGCGCAAACCCCCCGGCTGTCGGGTCTTGATGCTGGCAAGCTAGGCGCACGTGCCTGGCTGACCGATGGTGTGCGTGTGGACACGATGACAAGCGAACCCGGCCCGCTGCTTCACGCACCCGGCCGGAGCCGGACGAGGGCAGGTGCTGCAATCGCGTCGGTAGGCGTGAGCCTGCCTGCGAACGTCGTTTCGAACGCGACGATCAGCGCGCGCCTCGGCGTCAGCGATGACTGGATCGAGCGCCGTACGGGCATCCGCGCACGGCACTTGGCCGGCCCCGACGAGCGCCTCGCGGGCCACGCCACCTCCGCGGGCAAAGCGGCGCTGGATCGTGCCGGCGTCGACCCGCTCGACGTTGATTTGGTGCTGGTGGCCACGACGACATCTGACGAGCTGCTGCCCAATGCGGCGCCGCTGGTAGCCGAAGCGCTTGGCGCCTCCCACGCAGGTGCGTTCGATGTTGGCGCGGCGTGCACGGGCTTCCTGTCAGCGCTGGCCGCTGGATCGGGGCAGATCGAGTCGGGGCGCGCGCGGTGCGTGCTTGTCATCGGCGCCGATTTTATGTCGCGGATCACGGATCCCGACGATCGCGCGACGGCGGCGGTGTTCGCGGATGGTGCCGGCGCCGTGGTGCTCGTCGCGACGGACGAGCCGGGTCGAATCGGGCCGGTCGTGCTGGGCGCCGACGGCCGGGGGGCCGAGCACATCTTCGTGGAGCGCGGCGAGGCGCTGATCCGGATGCGCGGGCACGAGACCTTCCGCGAGGCTGTCGCCCGCCTGAGCGAGAGCACCCTCGCCGCGGCCGAGGCCGCCGAGGTCTCGCTTGAGCAGATCGACCTGTTCGTCTATCACCAGGCCAACGGCCGGATCCTGAGCGCCGTCGGCGAGCGTCTGAGCCTTCCCGCCGATCGCGTCGTGGACTGCATCGGCGAGTACGGGAACACCTCCGCGGCGACGCTTCCGCTCGCGCTCGCCTACAGCGAGCGCCACGGAGCGCTCGATCAGGGTGATCGGGTGCTGCTGGGGGCGTTTGGCGCCGGCTTCACCTGGGGCGCCGTGGTCGCGGAATGGGGGGTTGGATGAGCGACATGAACCTGGCGCTCGCCCCCCGGCCCGACATTCAGCTCTCGCCGCTGGAGCGTCTGCAAGTGCTGTGCGACCGTGACTCGCTTGAGGTCATCCGCTCCGGGGTGCACTCGCGCCACATGGGCGAGAAGGCCCGTGCGGGCGACGGCGTTGTTGGTGGCTCGGGCATGGTCGACGGGCGTCCGGTCTTCTGCTATGCGCAGGATCCAGGCTACGCAGGCGGGTCGCTCGGCGAGGCGCACGCGGACACGATTGTGCGGGTGCTGGAGCTTGCCGGCCGCGCCCGGGCGCCGGTGGTCGGGTTCGTCTCCTCGGGCGGCGCCCGTATGCAAGAGGGCGTGGCCGCGCTCGGGGGCTACGGTCGCATCTTCCGCCAGACCGTCGCGCTATCTGGCCGCGTGGCGCAGATCTCGGTCATCACCGGCGTGTCGGCGGGCGGCGGCGCGTACGCGCCCGCGCTCGGGGACTGGACCATCATGACCGAGGACTCGAGCATGTTCCTCACCGGGCCAGGCGTCGTGCGCGAGGCGCTGGGCGAGGAGGTCGATACCCGCGAACTCGGCGGAGCGCGAGTTCATCAGCGCAACGGCGTCTGCCATTTCGTCGCACGCACCGACGTCGACGCCGCCCACCAGGTACGGGAGCTGCTTGGCTACATTCCGCACCACCGTGACGCTCCCGCGCGGCTTGCGCCGGCGCGGCCCGAGATCGGCCGAGATCCAGGCGCGTGTGTTCCGCCGCAGGCGCGGAAGGTATACGACGTGCGGGAGGTGATCCGCCGCATCGCGGACGGCGGTGAGCTGCTGGAGATCTCCGCCGGCTGGGCCCGCAACCTGGTCACGGCGCTGATCCGGATCGAGGGACGCGCCATCGGCGTGATCGCCAATCAGCCGCGCTACCTCGGGGGCGTACTGGATGCCGCAAGCTCCCAGAAGGGCGCACGCTTCGTCCAGAAGTGCAATGCGTTCGGGATCCCATTGCTGGTGCTCGTAGACACCCCGGGCTTCATGCCCGGAACGCGGCAGGAGTCGGCCGGCGTGATCCGATTTGGCGCCACGCTGGTCCATGCGTTCGCCGAAGCGACGGTGCCGCGCGTGACCGTGATCCTGCGCAAGGCGTTCGGAGGCGCCTTCATCACCATGAACTCCAAGGATCTTGGGGCGGACTATGTGTTCGCGTGGCCAGGGGCGCAGATCGGCGTGATGGGCGCCAAGCCGGCGGTTGGGATCATCCATCGCCGTGAGCTGGCGGCCGCTCCGGATCCCGGCGCCGCGCGGGAGCGCTTGGCGGCCGGTTACGCCAGCGCCCAGCTTCACCCCGACATCGCCGCGGCCAGCGGCTTCGTTGATGAGGTGATTGCGCCGACGGAGACCCGCGCGCGGGTCGCGTCGGCGCTGCGGTCGCTGGGCGGTGCGGCATGAAACTGGGCGGCGGCGAGGTGCTGCTCACGGGCGCGACCGGCTTCCTCGGGATGGAGCTGCTCGCCCGTTATCTCGAGCGCACCGACCGGCCGATCGTCACACTGGTCCGAGCCGACAGCGACGACGGCGCCCGCGGGCGGATCGACGCGGTGCTGGCAAACCTGTTCGGCGCGCGCGGCCGACAGTACGCGCCGCGCGTGCACGCGGTCGCCGCCGATGTCGCCGCGCCACGCCTCGGGCTTTCGCCGAAGCGCTCTGAGGAGCTTGCCCGGCGGGTGAGCACGATCGTGCACTCGGCCGCGTCGGTGGCGTTTACGCTGCCGCTGCCCGAAGCGCGGGCGATCAACCTCGCAGGCACGCGGCGGATGCTCGACTTCGCCGAGCTCGCGTGCACGCGCGGTAGCCTCGAGCGCTACGCACACGTTTCGACCGCCTACGTATCGGGCACTCATGAGGGCCGTTTCGCCGAGTGCGATCTCGACGTGGGGCAGCAGTTCCACAACTCCTACGAGCAATCCAAGTTCGAGGCCGAGCAGCTCGTGCGCACGCGAGCGGGGTTGCCGTTCACGGTCCTGCGCCCCAGCATCGTCGTCGGCGATCGGCGAAGCGGCTGGACGGCGGCCTTCAATGTCCTCTACTGGCCGCTGCGCGCATTTGCGCGAGGTCTGTTCGCGGCGGTGCCGGCGATCCCGTCGGCACCTCTCGACGTTGTCTCCGTCGACTACGTCGCCGATGCGATCTACGCGCTCTGCGAGGATCGCGGCGGTATAGGCGAGACCTACAACCTGACCGCGGGGGCGAACGCCAGCACGATCGGCGAGATCGCCAGTCTCGCGAGCCGCTACTTCCGGCGGCCTCTGCCTCGGGTGCTCTCGCCCACCGACTTCGCGGCGCTCGAACGCGGCGGGAGCTCGCGGGACTACCGGGCGCTCGAGGGCAGCCAGGCGTACTTCCCATACTTCGCGATTGGGACTGTGTTTGACGAGGCCCGAGCGCGAGCGCGCCTCGATCCGGCGGGCATTCATGTCTCGCCGCTGGGCGAGTATCTCGAGCGGCTGCTGGACTTCGCGACACGCAGCCGCTGGGGCAAGCGGCCGATCGCGCGCGGGGAAGCGCTCGCCGCCTGAAAGGACTGTCCAGGTGTCTGAAGGGGGCCCAACGCGGCCCCCTGCCGGCGGCTAGGATCAGTCCCTGGGATGCGCCTGCCCAAGCCACGACGAACACGGGCGGATAACGCCCCGCCACGCGCCCGGCTTGGGGCTGATGGAGACCAGCGCCGCATAGCGGACCGCTGGATAGGGCAGTGAGCGCCAGCGGGACTGTCCGCGAGCGTACCGGCCTGAACGTCGACGCGCTCGAGTTGTTCGTTGAGGTGCTTTCGCAGGCCGAGGTGGTCTCCGGAGACGAGTTCTACAGCCGGCTGTGCGAGGCCGTCTGCCGGCTCGCGCGGATGCGCCGCGCGGTGATCTTCAGATACGACTCCGCTGGTCGGCGCGTGAGCGCGGCCGGCGCCCATGGCCTCGATCTCAACCAGTTCGCTGCGGCACACGTGACCGTCGAGTCAGCGCCGATCGCGGCGCGGGCCCTACGTGAGGACACGGTGATCGAGCTCGTCGGGGACTTGAGCGCCCAGGTCCCCGACGACTATGCGGCGCTCCTCGCCGACCCCGTGCGACTCGTGTGTGCACCGATGACGGCCGCCGGTCGTGCGATCGGCGTGATCCTCACCGATCGCCTGGTGTCCGCGCCCCCGCTGGACGAATCCGAGCGGTACCTGCTTTGGACCCTCGGCAAGGCGGCGGCGCTCGCCTCGGTGGCACGGATCGTCGCGACCCAAGCCGAAAAGGCATTGCAGCTCGAACAGCGCATCGACCTCGCCCGTGAGATCCACCAGGGCGTGATCCAGCGGCTGTTCGGCGTCTCCATGGCCCTTGACGGCGAAGGTGACCTCCCGGCTCGGTCGCGCGCGCGTTGCGCAAGCGAGACGCAGGCGGCGTTGGGAGACTTGCGCAGCGCGCTGCAGCGACCGCTGGGGCGGGCGCCCCGCGCAACCCGTACGACGTTCTTCGCAGAGGTCGAGCGACTGGCCCGTGTGCACCCGGATCTCGGCGTAACGCTCGAGACCGGCAGCGTGGGCGATGTCCCTGCGGCGCTCGAGCCGCTGGCGCAATCGGTGCTCGCCGAAGCGGTGCGCAACGCGCACAAGCACTCGAGTCCAACCCGCGTCAGCGTCCGCGTTGGACGTCTCGCTGGCACGTTCGTCCTCGAAGTGGCCAACGATGGCGTCACGGGGCGCCAACATCGCGCCGGAATGGGACTGCGGCTCGCCGCGCTAGAGGCTTTGCAGAGCGGCGGCGTCGTGGAGTTCGGCGAGCGCGACCTGGGCACCTGGCAGGTCCGGCTGGTAGTACCGATCAATGCCTGAACAGGAGCGTAGCCCCGAGCGCCTCAACGTGCTCGTCGTCGACGACCACGACGTGGTGCACTGGGGCTGTCGCTTGATGCTCACGCAACAGCCATGGGTCAAGCGATGCCTGAGCGCGAGGACCGGGAGCGAGGCACTCGCGCTCGCGGCGCGCTACCGACCCCACGTGGCGCTCGTAGATCTCTTCATTGGCGAGGAGTCGGGAGCCGAGATCTGCGAGCAGATCCGGGCCGCAGCACCGCACACGCGTGTGCTGCTCTTCTCCGGAGCGGGCGACATCTCGCCGCGCGCCGCACGTGCCGCCGGCGCGTCGGGGTTCGCGCACAAGGACTGGTCCGCGCGTCGACTCGCCGCTGCCGTCCGGGCAGTCGGGCTCGGCAAGACGACATTCGAGTCTCACCGGCGCCGCGGCGCTCTCGGTCTGTCCGACCGTGAGCGGGCGGTGCTCGGCCTCATGGCCGCAGGCGACACGAATCCCGAGATCGCCGAAGCGCTTCATTTGTCTAAGCACACCGTCAAGGAGCACACGAGCGCTGTCTATCGCAAGCTCGGGGTGCGCAATCGCACCGAGGCGGTGCAGCGAGCGCAGCGGCTGGGACTGCTGGACTGACGGGCAGCTCGAGCGACGTCGCCGGAGAGCTACACCGCGGGCACTGACGCGAAGTCATTCGGCGGAAGGCGCCGCACGAAGTCCTGGCGGCTGTAGAGCGCCATCCTGGTTCCAAATACGTGATAGATCGGGCGGTCCGACGAGGCAGCGATCTCGAGAATGTGCTCGTACACGCCGGTCCCGGTGGTGTAGTCGTCCCAGGCGATCGTTCCGGTGGGACTGAGGAGGCGAAGCGCGTTCGCAGAATCGCTCTTGACGTAGTCGTAGGTATGCGCGCCGTCCACGTAGACGAAGTCCATCTTGCCCTCGAAGGGCGTGAAGTCGAGGGTGGCCGAGTCACCCCAGAGCTGCGTGATGCGCTCGGCCTCGGGTGTCCCGCGGAGGGCTTCGCCGCAGGACTCGTCCCGAAAGCAGAAGCGATCGTCGTCGCCTAGCTCGAACGCGGTCTGGTCCCTGAGGGTGGCCGGAGGCACGTCGAGCGTGTACAGCTCCAGGCTGGGATTGTTGTGGGCGATCGTCCAGGCGGTGCGCCCGCGGTTGGTTCCGATCTCAAAACAGGTACGGCAGCCCAGGCCGCGTACGAGAGCCGCTAGGACCAGTCGTTGCTGGTCCTCGAGATAGCCCTCCACGACAGCGTCGCCGAGGCACGGGATCTCCCTGAACTCAATGTTCTCGACCGAATCGGCGGCAAAACGCTTGGCCACCGTCCACGCCTCGCGCATGACGTGATGGCGGAACTCCGCGCGGCGGCGAAGCGCGCCGCGGGCGCAACCCTTTGCCGTCGCGGCCAGGATCGGTCGGTTCCGGACGATCGTTTGTCGCATCGCTCGGCGATGATAGGAGAGCCTTTGCGACGCCGCCGTGACGCGGCGAAAGCGAACCACAGCGACGCGGTCCGATCTGCTCCGCGGGCACGAACCGTCGCGGCATCTTGGGAGGTGCCAGAGACCGGTCGATGGCGTAGAGTCCCGGTATGCGGTTCCTGGAAGCATGGCGCGCGTCACGTCTGCGTCGGCGCTTCATGAGCGAGACGGCGGTGCGACGCGAGGAGATGGCCGACGGGCGGGTTCCTGACGCCACGGTAGACGAGGTCGGCGTGCCTGGAGAGGACGTCGGCTTCACCGGCTCACCGATTCACTCCCGCGGCGGGAACGGCTACGGAACCGGGGATCCGCGTAGCCCAGGCTGGGCCGGATGGAGCGGTTATGGCGGGATCTAGCGCGGGGCCAGCCGGGGCCACCGCGCCGCTCGACTGCGATGCCTGAGGCCTGGGTGTACCTCCTGCGCTGTCGCGACGGATCGCTCTACACGGGTTGGACGGTCGACCTCGAGCGCCGCCTGGTCCGTCACCGAACCGGCAGCGCCAGCCGCTACACGGCCAGCCGGCTGCCGGTCGAGCTCCAGCTGGCGATCCCGATGCCCGACCGCACGGCGGCGCGCCGCGAGGAGGCACGCATCAAGCGCCTGTCGCGAGCCGACAAGCTCTCGCTGGTCGACGTCGAGCGCGATAGCCCATCGGCGCCGACCGGCCGCGCCCGCTCAGAGCGGTGAGGCAACGGGATGCTCGCGCCGAAGGCGCTCGAGCACGGCGGCTGACTTCGAATCACGGGCCAGCACGAGCTCGCGCATCATGCCGGCATCGAGCTGCGCCGGCTCGGTCTCCTCAAGGAAGGCCTCCAGCGTCCTCGCGAACTGCTGCGGATCGTCGAGATGCGGAAAGTGGCCGGCTCCGTCGAACAGCTCCAGCCTGCTGCCCGGCATACCCTCCTGGGTGGGCTGCGCGTGCTCGAACGGGATGATGCGGTCGCGGCGGCCCCAGATGATCAGCGTCGGCATCTTCGATGCGAGGTAGAGGCGATCGGAGGCGTTGATCCGCTGCCCGGTCGGGTCGATCACGGCCCGCAGCGTGTGGAGGAACGCGTTTCGCGCCTCTGCGCTTGCCAGTGATTGATAACCCCGAGCCATCTCGGTGAGGTCGGGACGGATTCGCAAGCCCATGCGTCCGAGCGCACGCGGAACCACCGACGCGGCATTCAGCACGCGCGGATGCGCTATCAGCGGCAAGACGAGCTCTGAGCCCGGCAGCGTTGCGGCTCGGAGCAGCGGATGGACGTCCGCACCGAGACCGCCGCTCGACACGAGCACGAGCCGCTCACAGCGTTCCGGGAACTGGTAGGCGAACTGCATGGCGATCCCGCCGCCGAGCGAGTGCCCGACGATGCTTGCGCGCCTGATGTCGAGGCCCGCCAGCAGGTCGCGGATCCCCGAAGCATGTGCACCCAGGGAATAGTCGCCGCGCGGCTTGGCCGATTCCCCATGACCGAGGAGATCGGGCGCCATCACGGTGTGAGTCTCAGCCAGCAGCTCGACGATCTGGTCCCATTGCGCCGCGCGTCCGGCGACGCCATGGATCAGCACCACCGGCGGGCCCTGGCCGGCGATGTTGAAGTTGACGCGGTGACCGTGCAGCGAGATCTCGACTCGCTCGATCCGCGGCGTCGTCCCGGCCCGCCGGCCCCCGGTCCCGGTCGCCGGCTCCGCCTCAGGACTCTCTGAAATCGATGTCATCGCCTCACCGTACCGGCTCGCCGTCGCCCCCGCCCGTCTCGGAAAAAAAGGATTCAGCCTGTGAGCAGGCGTTCAGTCGCCTCATCGGGAGCTCCGCCGAAATATGCCTCAAGGACGCGCCGAAACAGCCGGTTGCCGGGGTCCGCATGGGCGAAGAGCGTCATCGACGAGCGCAGTTTCATGGCGTCGGTGCTGCCGAGGACGTCCTCTGCGGCACATCCGTGAAGCTCGCTGACGATGCGGGTGCACTCGATCAGCCGCGCTCCGAGAACGGGATGGGCCAGGTACGCTCGGGCCTCGTCGAGCGACGAGATCGAATACCGCCGGGACATCGGACTCTGACCGAGGCCCGCGATCTGCGGAAACACGAACCACATCCAGTGGCTGCGCTTACGCCCGGCCCGCAGCTCGGCCACGGCCGCCTCATAGATCCCCGCGTGGTCCTGGGCGCAGACGAAGCGCTGCAGCCGGTCAGCTTCGTTCATTGCGCTGGTCCTGGATGTGTCGGGGGGCCCCGGAGCGTCCCTCCTGGGCGCGGGCCAGCACGCTCATTCCCAGCAGCGCGAGCGCCAGGGCGATGAGCGCCCCGAGGGCCTGAAGGCTGGTGACATGCAGCGTCTCTCGAAACAGCGTGAGCCCGAGCACGAGGCTGGCGATCGTGTCAAACGCCGTACTGGTCGCGATCGTGCCCGCCAGCGCGCCGGTGTCGAGCGCCAGCTGGTTGAGGGTCATCGCGACGTAGCCGGCCACGGCCAGCGCGTAGGGCTCCCAGCTGCCGAGCACGTGCAGGACCCCGCTGTGAAGCTCGTCGACCACCGCCTTGGTCAGCGCCGCCGAGAGCGCGAACAGGATTCCGGTGGCGGTGCCCAGGAGCACCGCCCGTCGCGGCGCCGGCCCGCCACGACCCAGCCACGCGATCGGCGCGCACACCGCCACGCACACGACGGCGACGATCGCCCAGTCGCCCAGCGGCGCCTCACTACGTCCCCCGGACGGGCTGGCGAGGATGAGGAAGGCCACGAGCGCCACCACCACGAGCACCGCGGCGATCACGTCGCTGCGTCGCACGTACTGAGAACCGAGCCGCGCCCCCATCGGCAGCGCGAACACCACGCTCGTTACCAGCAGCGGCTGCACCACGGCCAGCCGGCCGACGCCCAATGCCGCCGCCTGGGCCACGAATCCCAGCACGTCTGAGGCGATTCCCGCCAGCCACACCGGCCGTCGTGCCATGCGCAGCAACAGCCCCGAGGTCGCTCCCGCCGACGGGGCTGACGCACCAGCATTCTGTTGCAGCACGGTGCCGAGCGCGAACAACGCCGCCGAGGTCAGGGCCAGGATTATCTCCACGCCAACGTCTCTAGACCGTGGGTGGTGTCGTAGACATCTGACCGGGTAGGGGAGACCCTAGCCATCCATCCGCTCACCGAACAGAGGACGTGTCCATGTCCAAGGAAGACAACGTCGCCGCCCAGGAGCGCCTGGCGGAGAACATCAACAGCGGCAACATCGATGTCGCCGTGGAGAGCTTTGCTCCCGACGCGGTCGATCATGACCCGGCGCCGGGGCAGGGTGCCGGCCGCGAGGGCTTCAAGGCGTTCTTCACCGAGCTCACCACAGCATTTCCCGATGCTCATATCGAGCCCGCGCACATGGTCGCCGACGACGAGAACATCGCCATCGCCTACACCCTCACCGGTACCCATCAGGGAGATTTCAACGGCATCGCCCCAACGGGAAAGAAGATCGAGGTCCGAGGCATGCAGATCGGGCGTTTTGAGAACGGTCAGATCGTCGAGCGGTGGGGGTCCAGCGACGAACTGGGCATAGTCCAGCAGCTCGGCATCGATCCGGTTGGGCACTGACCGATGAAAGCAGTCCTGTTCCACGGCGTCGGCGACATTCGCGTCGATGACGTCCCCGACCCCCAGATTCAGGATACGACCGACGCGATCGTACGCCTGACCGCGAGCGCGATCTGCGGCACCGATCTGCACTTCGTCCGCGGCACCATGGCCGGCACCGAACCGGGCACGATCCTGGGCCACGAGGGTACATCGCCGAGATCCACCCGGGCGATACCGTCGCGGTGCTCGGTTGCGGACCGGTGGGCTGTTCGCGATCCTCAGCGCGAAGTTGCTGGGGGCCGGCCGGGTGCTGGCCGTGGACGGGCTTGAGGATCGTCTGCAGATGGCGCGGCGCGCCGGGGCTGAGGTGATCGACTTCGAGGCCGAGGACCCGGTCGAGGCGCTGCAGCGGCTCACCGGCGGGATCGGTCCCGACCGGGTGATCGACGCGGTCGGCGTCGATGCCACCAGCCCGGAGAGCCGGGCGAGCGATGATGTCGACTTCGAAGCTGAGCGAGACCAGGTGGCACCGGAGCGCAACCCGCAGGGCGAGAACTGGATCGCCGGGGACGCTCCCTCCCAGGCGCTGCGCTGGGCCGTGGAGGCGGTGGCAAAGGGCCGGGACGATCTCGATCATCGGGGTCTACCCGCCGCAGATGGAGTCGTTCCCGATCGGGGCGGCGATGAACAAGAACCTGACGATCAAGATGGGCAACTGCAACCACCGTAAGTACATCCCCCATCTGGTCGAGCTGACGCGGACCGGAGCGGTCGATCCGAGCGCCGTGCTCACCGAGCTCCACGGTGTCACAGACGCGATCGAGGCCTACAAGGCGTTTGACGAACGTCGCCCGGGATGGCTCAAGGTCGAGCTACAGCCCGCTGCATGAGGCTCCTCGCCCTCACCGATCTGCCGCCTTGGCCTGACTGACGGCATCTCTGGGCGCGCCGCGGAACGGGTCGCCGTGACCGGGGAGGAGCGTGTCGGCCTGCAGCCCCGCGAGAACGTCCAACGAGGCACGGGTGCGCTGGGGATCGCCGTTCAGCGGGTCGGGCATCAGCTGCGGGCCCCGCGCACGTGTGAGCACGTCGAGCGTGGCGATCGCGTCGCCCGTGATCACGACGCCTTGCTGCTCCAGGACGAAGGAGACGTGGCCCTCGGTGTGCCCGGGAGTCGCGACCGGACGGGGACGGCCGGGCACATCAAGGGCGTGACCGGCATCGAACGGGGTCACGTCCTTGAGCCACGTCGGAAACATGAACCCACGCGCGGTCGCTTGCAGCACGAAAGCGGTCGCCGACGGTCGCCACAGCGTCGGCAGAAGCCCGGGAACCAGGGTGAAGGGAGAGGAGCCCTTGGCCTGGCCGTGGGCGCGCGCGAGCTCGGGTGCGTGCACGTGAACTGGCGCGCCGCAGGCCTTACGGGCGTGCTCGGCGGCGCCGAGATGGTCGGGATGAGCGTGCGTGAGCAGGATCGCCGTCACATCACCGGGGGTCCGCCCGAGCTCGCCGAGCGCCGCTTCGATGTGCGGCCAACTCCGCGGCCAGCCGGCGTCATAGAGCGCCACCTCCCCGTCCTCAACGACTAGGTACCAGTTGACGATCCCATCAGCGATGCGGTACACGCCCGCGGTGATCTGCTCGGTCAGCGGCATTCGCGCGCCTTTCTGTTTGTTTGCCGGTCGGGGCCTCGGGTAGCGATTGCGGACCGATGATGACGAAAGGAACTCCGCGATGAGGGCAGTTGCCTGGCACGGAAATCATGATGTGCGCGTCGACACCGTCCCCGACCCTACCATCCGGGAGCCGACCGACGCGATCATCCGGGTGACCTCATCGGGCATCTGCGGCTCGGACCTGCACCTCTACGAGGTCCTGGGACCCTACATCGACGCGGGAGACATCTTGGGTCACGAGCCGATGGGGATCGTTGAAGCGGTCGGCGCGGAGCTGACCAACATCAAGGTTGGTGACCGGGTCGTGATCCCGTTCAACGTCTCCTGCGGCCATTGCTTCATGTGCGACAAGGGCCTGATGTCGCAATGCGAGACCACGCAGGTACGGGAGTACGGCACCGGCGCCGCGTTCCTGGGCTACACCAAGCTCTACGGTCAGGTCCCGGGCGGCCAGGCCGAGTTCCTCCGCGTGCCCCAGGCTCAGTTCGGTCCGATCAAGGTCCCCGAGGGTCCTTCGGACGACCGCTTCGTCTACCTCTCCGACGTTCTCCCGACCGCCTGGCAGGCGGTCGAGTACGCCAACATTCCCGAGGGCGGCAGCGTGCTCGTCCTGGGCCTCGGTCCGATTGGGGAGATGTCCTGCCGGATCGCCCAGCATCGCGGCGCCGGCCGGGTGCTGGCGATCGACCTCGTACCCGAGCGGCTCGAGCGGGCTCGGGCCCACGGCGTAGAGGCGATCGACCTCGAGGCTCACGACGACCTTCCGGGGTTCGTCCGCGAGCAAACCGGTGGCCGCGGCCCCGACTCCGTCATCGATGCCGTCGGTATGGAGGCGCACGGCGCCCCCGTGGGCAAGCTCGCGCATCGCCTCGCCGGCCTGCTGCCCGACGCCGCCGCCCGGAAGGTCATCGAAACGGTCGGGATCGATCGGCTCAGTGCGCTGCACCTCGCCATCGAACTGGTGCAGCGGGGAGGCACGATCTCCCTGTCGGGCGTGTACGGAGGAGCAGTGAGCCCGATGCCGCTGATCCAGATGTTCGACAAGCAGATCAATCTGCGGATGGGGCAGGCCAACGTCAAGCGCTGGATCGACGATCTGATGCCGCTGGTCGGCGGCGAGGAGGATCCGCTCGGGGTGGAGAGCTTTGCCACCCATCACATCCCGCTGGAAGAGGCGCCGCATGGCTACGAGATCTTCCAGAAGAAGCAGGACAACGCGTTCAAGATCCTGCTCAAGCCCTGAGGCGCACCCCCAACTCGAGCATGCGGTGATCTGAACAAGCCCTTCCGCACGAACACCTGGTGTGCGGATCAAGTCTCTAGCCCTGCCGAGCGTGGTCGCGATCGTGGTGGCGGCGCTTGCGCTGGCCTTCGGCCATCATCGAGCCACAACGACCGCAAAGACGACTGCGTCGCTCACCACCAAGGCATCGCACGTCACGGTACCGATCAGCAACTACGCCTTCGTGCCGCCCGCTCTCAGCGTGCGAGTGGGCACACGGGTCACCTGGATCAATCGCGACGCGACGGCCCACACCGCCACGGATAACGGGCGGACCTTCGACACCGGGACCTTGAACGCAGGCCAGAGCAAGACGATCGACCTCAAGCGTCCCGGGACCTACACCTATCACTGTGAACTGCACGCGTTCATGACCGCCACGATCAAGGTGGTCCGCTGATGCGCCGCCTGAGCTCGGTGCCGAGGCTCCGACTGCTGGGAGCAGTCCTCGTGGCGGTGATCGCCGGTGTTCACTTTCAGCAGTACGTCGACTTCATCAGCGAGGTGCCGACCGTTGGCGTCCTGTTCCTGCTCAACGCGGCCGGCGGCGCGGGACTGGCGCTGGCGCTCATCAGTAGCGATCGAGTCCTGCGGCTGCTGGCCGCAGTCGGCTCCATCGGATTGGCCGCGGGATCGCTGATCTCCATCTTCATCGCCCTGCAGGGCAGCTTCTTCGGCTATCGGGAACCGACGCTGCGGCTTCCGATCGTGATCGCGATCCTCGCCGAGGCCGCGGCCATCCCGGTCCTCGTGGCACTGCTGCGCCAACGCTCCGTGCCTGCCTCGCGTGAGCGAGCACCGGCCGCGCCGGCCTCCTCGTAGTCGCGTACCGCCGCCATCGCTGGCCCCGCGTATTCTACGCTGTCAGGCGTGCTCTCGTGCGATGGTGTGCTGGAGCTTCTGCAGACCGAGCCGCATCCGGCCTTTGACGGTGCCGGGCGGTAGGCCGAGTTGAGTGGCGATCTCGGCGTGCGTGAGCTGACCGTAGTAGGCGAGCGTGATCACCGCCTGCTGCTCTTCTGGAAGCAGGGCCAGCGAGGCCATCAGCCGGTCAGCGTCATCTCGCCGGATCGCTGTCTCGGCCACGTCCTCGGGCGCCGGGTGGCCCTGGAGCTCCGCCTCGCCGGCGCGTCCGGCGACGTGCTTGCCGTTGAGGCGCGCGATGTCGATCGCTCGGTGACGCACCACGGTCAGCAGCCATGCCGCCACGCTGCCCCGCTGCGGGCGGTAGCTGGTCCGGCGCTTCCAGATCGAGAGGAACGCCTCTTGCACGGCATCCTGCGCGCGACTGTCCTCGTGGGAGACCGAGAACGCTACCCGGTAGGCACGTTCGGCATAGCGGTCATAGAGCACGCCGAACGCCTCGACGCTCCCCGCGCTCACGTCGGCCATCACCTCGGCATCGAGAAGCGCGGTCGTCAGTCGCGGGCGGATGGTGGCCGTCGATGCACTGCCTGCGGCCCAGGCGGGGCTCACGCGGCGCCTCGGTCTCTGTGCGGTGGGGGCATACGGAGCTCCGGGGTTAGTAGGAACCTCGGAAGTCCGGTTGCGCTGTCCGCCTGCTCGGCCAGACCTCGCAACGATGCGATATCCTCCATACTTTAATTCTACCCGCGCGGGGACGGTCAGCAACCCGTCGGAGATTGACATCCTGTTGGGACGCGCGTCGCCCACCGCCGGCGCGGACGCCGGTCTCTGGCGGTTTCGCCTACCCGGGGGAACGGTGCTGGGGGAGGAAGCCTCGTGCTCGTCGACGAGGTCGGTGGGCGCCAGGACGAACACCTCGCACATCATGTCGGGTTCCTGCTGGTTGCCGCTCATGAACCCGATCACCCTGCGGCCGGTGGCCGCTTCGATCACGGCGTCAAAGCGCGCGCGCATGACCCCCTGGAACTCCATCCGCTGGCTGATGACCGCTGCTCCGCGGCCGCCGTCGAGCAGCGTCTGCTCCACGCGGGAGAAGCCGCCGCGCAGCACGCAGACCACCAGATCGTCCTCGTAGTAGGACTTCGCCCGGGTTGGGCCGCGGCCGTAGAACTCCTTGAGCAGCGCGACCATTCCGTCCGAGATCGCGGTCAGCACGTCCCCGTGGTTCTGGGGCTTCTTCTTGAGCTTGGGTGAACTCACGACCGGGGGTGGAGGGGTGCCAGCGAGGGGAAGGCCGACCACTCGTAGCCGCTGTTCAGCTCGCCGGCAACGCTATCGTTGGAGTTAGCTCGTCTGGTAGAGAAGGCCGCATGCCGGCCCCCGATGTTGTCCTCACCGGTGATGGGCTGCTCGCCGCGGTGACCGAGGCGATGGTCACGTTTCACGAGCGCTATCACCACCGCAAGCCCGTGACCGCTCGGAGGCGTCTATACGGACGTCGAGAAGACGATGATCGAGATTCAACGCAGCAAGGACACCCGCAACGAGTTCCAAAACGCCATGCAGGATCAAGTTCATCAACGCCGTCGAACGCCTCACCGGCCGCAACGTGCTGGCGTTCATCTCAAACCACCACGTGGGACCCGACATCGAGATCGAGCTCTTCCTCCTCACCCCGGACGGGGCGTAGGTCCGGCCTGCGGCGCCTCGGCGCGTGGCGAGCCGGGTAGGCTCGCGCCCGGATGGATCGTCAGGACGTGCAATTCCCCTCCGGCGGGTCCCGATGCGCCGCCTGGCTATGGTGCCCGGACGGTGGGGGAGATCGGGTGCCGCTGGTGGTGATGGCGCACGGCTTCTCCGCCACACGGGAGCTGCGCCTCGACGCCTACGCCGAGCGCTTCTGCGCCGCCGGGATGGGCGTGCTGCTGTTCGACTACCGCCACTTCGGCGCCAGCGAGGGGAAGCCGCGCCAGCTGCTGGACATCGACCGGCAGCTCGCCGACTACCACGCGGCTCTCGCCCACGCGCGCTCGCTGGACTGGGTCGACCCGGATCGGGTGGCGGTGTTCGGGAGCTCCTTCTCAGGCGGTCACGTGATCGCCGTGGCGGCTGCGGACCAGCGGGTGGCAGCCGTCGTCGCCCAATGCCCCTTCACCGATGGGCTCGCCTCACTGAGGCAGCTGTCCCCGATGAGCGCCGCCCGGGCCAGCGCGCTGGGTCTGGCCGATCAGCTCCGCGCCCTGCGCGGAGCCTCGCCTCGCTACATACCCGCGGTGGGGCCTCCGGGCTCGGTGGCGATGATGACCGCCGCGGATGCGCAGCCGGGGTTCGAGGCCATGGCGCCGCCGCAGACGCGGTGGGAGAACCGGGTGGCGGCGCGGATCGTCCTGCGCGTTCCGCTCTACCGGCCCGGTCGCCAGGCGGCCAAGATCGCCTGCCCCGCGCTCTTCTGCGTCTGCGAGGAGGATTCCGTCGCGCCGGCACCGGCGACGCTGAAGCTCGTACAGGACGCGCCCAAGGGGGAGATCCGCCGCTACCCGGTGGGACATTTCGACATCTACCTCGGCGCGGCCTGGGAGCAGGCGGTCGGCGATCAGACCGACTTCCTGGTCCGCAGCCTCCGGCCCTGAACCCCGGCTACCGCTGCCCGAACGCGTATCGCACGATCGCCAGGTCGGTCAGCCACTCCACCGGCGCCCGATCGTCGGTGTAGACGGCGCCGGCTCGCAGCGAGGGCGCCAGGTGCTCGCCGACGGTGCTCGCCAGCGGGGTCAGCTCCGCCGGCAGCGAGCTTCGCCCGGCCAGGATGCGCGGCCCCGACAGTGACTGCCCGCTGCACACCACCAGCGTGTTGGTGTAGCTGACGACGTCACGCATCACCTGCGGGCAGACTGACCCCATCGTCGCGGTGACGACCTTCTCCAGCGCGTCCGACCCGGGGATGTGGCCGACGTTGACGACCACCACGCCGCCGCGGTTCAGGTGCGCGCGCACGAGGGCGAAGAACTCACGGGTCACGAGATAGAAGGGGATGTAGGGCTGCCGGTAGGCATCGACGAAGATCGCGTCGTAGCGCGCCCGGCTCGCGGCCAGCCACGGCCGAGCGTCGGCGGTGTACAGGTGGAGGTTGGGGCCGTGGAGATCGAACAGGCGCTTGCCGATGTCGCTGAGCTCGCCGTCCAGCTCCACCGCGTCCACGCGCGTACGCGGCAGGAAATGGCCGTAGGCCCGCGCGACGGTGCCGGCCGCGTCGCCGAGGATCGCGATCCGCGCCGGTACCCCCGCTTCGCCGGCCAGGGGCAGGACCAGGAAGTCGTCCCAGTAACCGCCGGTCAGGTAGCTCCACGGTCTAAAGAGGGAGTGGATCGCCACCCCCTCGTTGAGCTGGAGCCAGCGCTCGCCGCTGGGGAACTGCAGCACCCGGGCGTACTGGTAGCGCGTCTCGTCGGAGAAGATCACGCGGGCGCCACCGGTCCCGGCGCCGACCGCGGGCGTTGGGATCGCCAGCAGCGCCGCGATCGCCACGGCCACGAGCAGCAGTCGCCAGGAGCCGGCGGTCGCCCCAGCCACCACCGCCAGCGCCAGGGCGAAGGTGATGAAGGTGCGGTGGGTGCCGATCAACGGGATCAGCAGGAGGGCCGAGGCGAAGGTGCCCACCAGCGATCCCACGGTCGAGATCGCGTACAGCCGGCCGATCACCCTCCCGGCGTTCGGGAGGCCCGTGAGCGCGAGGCGGTTGGCGTAGGGCGCGACCATGCCGAGCAGCAGGACAGGAATCGCGACGAGCACGAGCACCGCGGCCAGCGAGCCCAGGAACCCGCCGACCGACAGACCACCGAGGGCGTTCACCGACAGGCGCAGGAACGGGTCCGCGACGAACGGCACGATCGCCAGCAGCACCGCGGCGGCCAGCACGATCCGGCACAGGCCCTGCAGGCTCGCGCGGCGGTCGGCCAGCCACCCGCCGAGCGCGTAGCCGCCGGAGAGCGCCACCAGCACGGTCGCGATCGTATTGGCCCAGATCACCGTGGAGGCCCCGAAGTACGGAGCCAGCAGCCGCGCCGCGGCGATCTCGGCGCCGAGACTGGAGGCGCCGACCACGAACGCGATCGTGCGGATCGCAGCCATCGGAGCGCGTGGCCCCTGAGGGAGCGGCTCGGGGGTCCTGAGGTCCGTTTGGGTGGCGCTCACCGTCGCCCGGCACCGTAGCGCACGGCCCGCGGCTCGCGCGCGGGCCGGCCCCTAGCGCACGAGCCCGCCCTCATCGGCGGTCCGCGGCCCCGACGCGCGGCTCCACAGGGGGCGCAGCAGCTGTGCGGCCAGCGGCAGCGCCAGCACCAGGTAGAGCGCGGCCAGCAGCGTCCACACCAGGGCCGGCGGGGCCAGCGAGGCCAGGCGGTGTAGTAGCGCAGCGACAGCACCACCGCAAAGGCCACTGTCAGGGCCGACCAGCACAGCGACGCGATCCCGTAGCCCAGCAGTCGCCCCCCCGCCGTGCCGCTGTGCCGGCCCGAGAGCACGTCGGCCAACCGGCGACCGGCCCGCCGGCGCAGGCCCGGCTCGCGCAGTAGGTCCACGAGCACGTGGTAGCCGTCGCGCTCGAGCAGCGGGTTGAGGTTGAAGAGCGCGGCCACGTAGCCCCCGAACTCGCCGTTGAGGGCGTCGAAGGTGGCGCGGATCATCTCCGGCGCTCGTCCGGCCACGTCCTCGTCGAGCAGGCTGCGCTAGATCCAGAATCGCCGCTGGCCGATCAGCGCGACCTCGGCGGAATACACCGAGCAGGCGCTGGCGATCACACCGTCGCGCCGCAGCAGGCACACCACCTCGGGCAGGCGCCGGCGCGCCTCCTCGCCGGCCAGCACGCCGCGGTCGGCCCAGAACCGCAGCAGCTCCTCGGCTCGCGCCTGATCCAGCTCGTCCGCGCACGACTTCGATCGTCGGTGGGGCGTCCGGATCCGCGATCGGCGTGGAACTAGGCGAGGCCGTCGATCGTGTGCGCGAGGTCCAAGTCAGCCGAAGTGAGCCCTCGCACGGAGTGCGTCGACAGGGTCAACCGCACCTCGTTCCAGCCGTGCACGAGGATGTCCGGGTGGTGATTCGCCGCCTCGGCGGCCTCGGCCACGCGATTGACCAACGCGATCGCCGCGCCGAAATCCGCAAGCTTCCAGTCGCGCACGATGCTCTCGCCGTCGCGGTGCCAGTCTCGGCCCTCGAGCCCCTTCGCGACATGCTCGTCGCTCAGTCGATCCATGTCCCCGGCAGCCTACCCGATGACCGATTCGGCCCAGCGCTTCAGCCTGTATTCGCGTTTTCACCAGCCGGCGCGAGCGGCGGAACCCGGCCTGAGGCATCCTCGTCTCTCGCGAGTCGTCCGGTGTAGATCGAGTAGCCGTCGATGTGGCGGCTCACGGCGGTGGCGACGGCGGTCGCGGCGATCATCGGGATCAGCAGCGAGAAGCCGTTGTGGGTGAGCTCCAGGACGAGCACGACCGCGGCCAGCGGCGCCTGCATTCCGGCGCCGATCATCGCGGCGGCGCCGATCACGGCAAATGCCCCCACCGGCGCGCCGGGCCAGAGGTGAGACCAGGCGAGGCCGAGCGCGGCACCGAGTACGGCGCCGGTGCTGAGCACGGGGGTGAACAGGCCTCCCGATGCGCCGCTGCCCAGGCACAATGACGTCACGAGCGGCTTGAGGATCGCCAGAGCGGCGAGCAACCCCAGGGTGCCAGCACCGAGGAACGCATCGTGGGCCATGTCCTTGCCGTTGCCGAACAGCTGCGGAAAGGCGATGCCGATCACTCCCAGGATCGCGAACGCGACCAGCGGCGCGGGAAGCGCCTTCAGCCCGGTCGCGCGGTGGTGGGAGACCCACGCGATCAGGCGGATGTAGCCGACCGCCAGGATCCCGACGACCGGGCCGACGACAAGCGCCCACACCAGCAGCGTGGCGGTGAAGCGATAGGAGGGAACGTCCACATAGGTGGCGTGACTCGGGAGGTAGATCCACGCGGTGATCGTCGCGATCCACGAGCACACGAGTGCCGGGAGGATGACCGGAAGGGCGATCGAGCCGACCAGGATCTCGGCGGTGAACAGCGCTCCCCCGAGCGGCACGTTGTAGACCGCCGCCAGCCCGGCCCCGCCGCCGCAGGCCACCAGCAGCCGCCGCTGAGAGGTGCCCAGTCGCGTCCAACCCGCAAGCACGGAGGCGGAGGCGCCCCCCATCAGCTTGGGGGCGTTCTCCCGCCCCATGGAGGCGCCCATTCCGATCACGACCTCCGAGATCACCGACGTGCCGAGACTTCGCCGAAACGACAGGCGGCCGTCCCCATTCCAGACCGCGTCGTCGAACCCTGACTTCTCGCCGCTCGTGAACCGCCGCAGCAGGTACCAGGCGAGGCCACCCACGGCGCCGGCGATCACCAGCGCGAGAACCCTGTGGAGGCTCGAATCTCGTTTGACGGCCGCCTCGAAGGTCCCCGTGTGGTAGCCGAAGGTCAGATGCTCGAGCCCGAACAGGATCACCATCAGGAGCGCGCCCAGCAGGCCCGTGGCCACGCCGGTGAGCACTACGGCGGCCCAGAACCCCGGGGTCAGAGGGGAGTCCCCGTCGCTGGTCACGTTGGGCTGCTCCATCGCCCCGCGCCCCGAGGGGATCCGGCGCTTCATCACCGGCTCGGGAACGCGCAGCCGCTCGCTGGCACGCTTCTGGCTCATGGTCGGACCAGCGCGTGCGCGTCGGCGACCTTCGACCGGGGGACGCGCCGCCCGGCGCGGGTCACGACTTGACGTCGACGGTTATCCGAGCCCAGGCGTTGTTGACGTAGCCCTTGGGATTCCACAGCTGCGCGGGATCCTCGGGCTGGGTCGCGGCAGCGCTGTCCCACGCCCGCGCGGTTATCTCGGCGCGACCTGCCTCCAGCGCCACCTGCGCCTGCCAGCGCCGCCACGCCCATGGTCCCAGGTCGTCGAGCAGCCGCGCCTGCTGCCATTTACCTCCGCCATCGGTGGACACGTCCACGCGCACGATGCCGGCGTCCGCCGGCGCCTGATCGGGGTCGGCATCCGCCGGGAGCAGCCGATAGGTCCGCTGGAAGAAGTTCTCCGTAGGTGCGCCCAGTGCCGTGATCCGCTGGAGCCACTTCACGCTGCGCGCACCGATATAGCCCGGCACGACCACGCGCAGGGGCGCCCCGTGGACCGCCGGCAGCGGCTCCCCGTTCATCTCCCACGCGAGCAGCACCTCGCTCGCCAACGCCTTGTGCAGCGGGATCGACGCGCCGAAGCACTGCGGCGGCTCGGCCTCCGGCGAGGTGTCAGCGCCCTCGAACGCGACGTACCGGGCGCCATCCCGCAGACCCGCAGCGCGCAGGACATCCACCAGGGCCACGCCCCGCCACGCCGCGTTGCCGGTCGCCCCCGGCCCCCAGGGCGCCTCACCGGGAACGTCGCGCACCGCCACCAGCCCCTCCCGGCGGTTGCCCGCGCACTGCAGGGTCGCCACGACACTGCGGTCCTCGAACCGCTCGCGCAGTCCCGTCAACGAGAGCTCCAGCTCACGCTCGACCAGGCCGTCGACGCACAGCCTCCAATCCGACTCATCGAGCTCGGGAACCCGACCGTGATTTCGCACATAGAAGGCGTCAAGCGCAGTCACATCGCCCTCGGCCAGCGCGTAGCGGGGCGTCTCCGCATTGAACGGATCCCGCTCGTGCACAACCATGTCCGCACGCTTACCCTCTAACGCCATTGCGTCCAAAGTACCAGCGCCACCGGCCACAAGGACGGCGATGTATACAGGCTTCCCGATCGACAGGCGAGGCGACAGACCAGAGGAGAAACTGCGTGTCGATTCGTTCGTTCAGGCGTGCCCAGGCGCGTCGGCTGGCCCGGGAGAGCCGTCGTGCCGCCATGCTCGGGCGCCGCGGCGGACTCGTCGCCGGTGCCGCGCTCAGCGCTGGTGCGCTGTTCGCCTCCAGCGCGCAGGCGGCCACGACGTACACGGTGACCACGAACGGCGACGACAACCCAGCCGTGGCGTGCACCGCTACGACGAATCAGTGCGCCACGCTCCGCGACGCGATCGCTGCGGCGAACACCGACGGCGGTGCGGACACGATCACCTTCGCCCCCGGCGTCACCGGCACGATCACCCTCACCAACGGAGCGCTGCCGGTCACGGGTGCGGGCGGCCTGACGATCACGGGGCCTGGAGCCGGCTCGCTCGCCGTCTCCGGCAACAACGCCTCGCAGGTCTTCACCGTCACCGCTGCCCGGACCGTTCCGGTGGCGATCGACAACCTGACCATCGAGGACGGCTCCGGCGCGCAGAATGGTGGTGCGGTGGCCAACGGCGCAGCGCTGACGCTGGCCGGCGACACGATCAAGGACTCGACCACCACCCGCAGCGGCGGCGGGGTCTACAGCAGCGGTCCGCTCACCCTGTCCCAGAGCACGGTCAGCGGGAACACCGCCCCCACCGGCTCCGGCGGCGGCGTCGCCGAAAATAGATACTTCGGTTCCGGGGGCCGCGGCGCCCTGACCGTCGGGGGCAGCACGATCTCCGGCAACCAGGGGGGGCGCGAACTCGTTCGGGGGCGGCCTGCTGGTCGACGGCTACGTGACCGGCAGCCTCGATGTCAGCGACTCCACGATCTCCGGCAGATCGCCGCCGTTGCCATGAGACGCACGCCACCATATTACGCTGTGATCTGATGCAAGGAGGCAGATGACGATGAGGGAAAAGACCACCGCCTCCCCGGCTGCCGCGCAGGCCGCCGAGGAGGTCGAGCGCAGCGCCGAGCTGATCGAGCGGCTGCTCGGCGATCCCGACCTGCGCCGCCGGTTCCGCACCGATCCCGCCGAGGTGCTCCGCCAGCATGGCCTCTCCGGCATGGCCAGCGACCTCGGGCACGGCCGGCGCGCCCTGCTGACCTTGGAGCTGCGGGAATCCCGCTCCAGCCTCGCCGGCGCGATGGTCGCCGCCGCGGCCGAGGGCGTCGACTTCGCCCACGTGGCCGAGCGCGCCGCGCCGGGCCTGGAGCGGGGGGCCGGACGTGCGCTGGACCGGCTGGTCCGCAGCCTCAGCCACCATTCCTCCCACTACGCCGTCAAGCCGGCCAAGCCCAGCCTCGATTCCGGAGCGGCGCTTCCCCCGCTGGCAGCGGAGAAAGTGGCCGGTCACCACGTAGCCGCCGGCGGGCCCGCGGGGGCCGGAGCGCTCGGCCCCGGTGCGCTGCCGGGGACGCCCGCGGCGGCCGCGGGCGTCGCGCTTCCGCAGACCGGCACGGGAGCGCCGGCCGGACCGGGCGCGACAGGGTCGGCGGGAGCCGGAGGAGCCCCCAGGCATCTTGGCGCTCCCGGCGACATCCCCTCCGGCGGCGCCGAGCACCGCCGTGGTGCGCTCGGCGGCCTCCCGCTGGGCGAGACCGCACACGAGGATCTCTTGCGCTATCCCGGCGACCAGGCCTCACCGCGCCAGATCGCGGCGTGGATGGGGGCTCACGCCAAGCAGGCCGGACTCCCCCCCAGAGCTGCCCGTGATGGCGGCACTGACGGAGTCGGACCTGCACAACCTGTCCTACGGAGACCGGGATTCGGTCGGCTTCTTCCAGATGCGGGTCGGCATCTGGAACCAGGGCGCCTACGCCGGTTATCCGAGCAACCCCCAGCTGCAGATCAAGTGGTTCATCGATCAGGCGCTCGCCGCCAAGGCGCAGAATCCGGCGCTGGCCCAGAGCCCCTCCAGCTGGGGGGAGTGGGCCGCCAGCGTCGAGCAGCCGGCGGCGCAGTATCGCTTCCGCTACGGCCTCCAGCTGGTCCCCGCGCAGGGGCTCCTGCACGGGCTCGACCTCGGCGCGGCGACGCCCGGCGCCGCCGTGGCGACGACTGGCGCCGGCGCCGGCGCCGCCGGGGCGCCGGGGTCTCCAACCGGCGCCGGACAGTCCGCGCTCCAGGTGGCGATGCGCTACCTCGGCACCCCCTATCGGTGGGGCGGCGCCAGTCCCGCCACCGGCTTTGACTGCTCGGGGCTCGTCCAGTAAGCCTACGCCCAGGAGGGCATCCAGCTGCCGCGCGTGGCCGTCGATCAGTTCCACACCGGCATCCCGATCGCCAGGAACGCCCTTCGGCCCGGCGATGCCGTGTTCTTCGCCGACTCCAGCGGCTACGTGACCACATGGGGCTCTACGTCGGCAACGGCCAGTTCATCAACGCCCCGCGCACGGGCGAGGACGTGAAGATCTCCTCGCTCTCAGATCTCTACTTCGCCTCCCAGTACGCCGGCGCCCGCCGCTTCGGCGCGACGCTCGGCGACCCCAGTCGCTACGCCCGGATGCTACCGACGGTCGGGCACTGAGCGGTTCGGCGGGCGCCGCGCAGCTCCAGCGCCCCGGCGCTAGGCGGTGGGCGGCGCCGGTGTGGGAGGAGCGGGCGGGGCGGGGGCTCCCGGCGCCGGCCCCTGTGACTCCGCGGCCAGATGGGCGCCGAGCGCTCCGGCGATGGCGCCGGCGGCTGCCAGCAGGCCCCACGCGGTGCCGCTGTGCTCTTGGTCGAGCGCCGCGTCCAGCGACAGCTGTCCGGGGCCAGCCTCCGCCAGGGCCAGCAGCGCGGCAATCAGCACGAGGTTGTACTCGTAGCCGCCGTCGGTGGCCCACACACCGTTCTTGAGGTGCACGCGATGGGTCGCGGTGAGCATCGTGCCCGCCAGGGCCGATGCCGCCAGGGGCGTCTGGAACCCGAGCGCCAGTGCCACCCCGCCGCCGGCTTCGGCGACTCCGGCCGCCAGCGCGTTGCGCTTCCCGGGCCGCATGCCCAGGGTCTCGAAGAACTGCCCGGTTCCCTCCAGGCCGTGGCCCCCGAACCAGCCGAGGAGCTTCTGGGTGCCGTGGCCGAAGAACAGGCCACCGATGGTCAGGCGCAGGAACAGGCGGGCGAGCTTCATCTACAGGTCTCCTCGGCGTACGGGTAACGGGTGACCACACCGTAGCAGAGTAGTTGTCTACGCAAGCAATCACCCGGGTTCAGGTGAAACCCGCTTGCTAGACTAATGCTTGCCAGCAGGCAACTACTTGATTCCCCATGAGCTCAGCGCGGACCACCTCAGCCTCCCCCGCGACCGACGGCGACACCGCGGTGCGGCTCCGTGGCGTGATCGGGCTCCTCTTCCGCCGCCTGCGGCCAACAGCTGCGGGCGCGGCTGCCGGCCTCACGCCCACGCGGGTGACCGTGCTGCTGGATGTCGTCCGGCGCGGTCCGGTGGGGCTGGCCGAGGTGGCCTCCGCCGAGGGCATCAACCCCACGATGCTCTCCCGGGTGATCTCCGACCTGGCGGGTGACGGACTGCTCCAGCGCGGTAGCGATCCGCAGGACCGCCGGGCCGCCTGGGTCAAGGCCACCCCCGCGGGGCGGCGCCTGGCCGAGCGAATGCGCCGCGAGCGCACCGAGGCCGTCAACGTCGCGCTGGCGGCGCTGCCGGCAGCGGAGCGGCGCGCGGTGCAGGCCGCCCTGCCGGCGCTGGAGGCGCTGGCGCAAGCGCTCGGCGAGGTGAGGCGATGACACGCGCCATGCGGGTCGGTCGCACCACCTTCGCGGCGCTCGCGGTGGTCAACTATCGCCGCTACTACGCCGGCCAGGCCGTATCGCTGATCGGAACCTGGATGCAGATGACCGCGCAGTCCTGGCTGGTGCTGACGCTCACGCACTCCAGCACCGCGCTCGGAGTGGTGATCGCGTTGCAGACGCTGCCGGTGCTGCTGCTGGCGCCCTATGGCGGCGTGATCGCCGACCGCGTCGACAAGCGCAGGCTGATGATCGTGCTGCAGTCGGTCATGGGCGTGCAGGCGCTGGTCCTCGGGGTGGTGAGCATCACCGGTGCCGTGCGGGTCTGGCAGATCGGGGTGCTGGCGGCGCTCCTGGGCATCAACAACGCCTTTGAGAATCCGGCCCGGCAGTCGTTCATGCTGGAGCTGGTGGGGCAGGAGCACCTGCGCAACGCCGTCAGCCTCAACTCGGTGCTCGTCAACGGGGCGCGCACGATCGGCCCGGCGATCGCCGGCCTGCTCATCGCCAGCGTCGGCGACGGGGTCTGCTTCCTGCTCAACGCCGCCAGCTTCGTGGCCGTGGTGGCTTCGCTGATCCGGATGGAACGCGCGGACCTCCGGCCCACCCCCCCCGCCCCGCGGGCCCGCGGGCAGCTGCGCGAGGGCCTGCGCTACGTGCGCGCCAGGCCCTCGCTGGCGGTGCCGCTGCTGATGATGGGCCTCGTGGGCTGCCTGACCTACGAGTTCCAGGTATCGCTGCCGGTGATGGCCAGCCGCGGCCTGCACGTCGGCGCCACCGGCTTTGGCTTCATGACCGCGGCGATGGGGGTCGGCGCTGTCTGCGGCGGCCTGGTGATGGCGGCGCGGGGCAAGGTCGGGTTGCGGCCACTGGCCCTGGCCGCGAGCGTCTTTGGCGTGGCCATGGCGCTGGCGGCGGCCGCGTCGAGCCTGGCGGTGGAGCTGGCCGCGCTGGCGTTCGTCGGCGGTGCCAGCATCACGTTCATGTCCACGGGCAACTCGACGCTGCAGCTCAGGGCCACCCCGATGATGCGGGGGCGGGTGATGTCCCTGTGGTTCGTGGCCTTCCAGGGCTCCACCCCCATCGGCGGTCCGCTGATCGGCTGGGTGATGGCGGCTTTCGGCGCTCGCGCGGGTCTCGGCCTGGGCGCGGTGACGTGCTGGATCGTCGCGATGATCGGATGGATCTCGCTCCGGCGCCTGCGGCCCGGGAGCGAGCGGGAGCGGACCCCGGCGCAGATTGTCCCCGCTGCGAATCGGGTAACCGAAGTTGGAACCTGATGAGTCTCGTAGGTAGCGAAACGCTGACCCAGTCGTACTCAGCGGTCCCCGATTCGGTGCCGCTGGCGCGTCATGAGCTGGTCCAGTTCGCCCTCCACGCGGGCGCCTCCGAGGACCAGGCCGAGACCGTTCGCCTCTCCACCTCCGAAGCGCTGACCAACGTGGTGATGCACGCCTACGGCGACGGTCAGGGCCAGATTCATGTCCGCGCCAACCTGGCCCGAGGAGAGCTCTGGATCCTGATCGGCGACGACGGCGACGGCCTGCGTGCCCTCAACGACAGCCCCGGGCTGGGCGTGGGCCTGGCCCTCATCGCCCAGTGCAGCGATGGCCTGACGATCGTCAACCGCGCTGCCGGCGGCACCGAGGTGCGGATGCGCTTCAACCTCCACGCGGGAGAGGACGGCGCTCCTCAGGCGTCGCCGGCCAGGGTCTCGGCCACTTCCCCGGCCTCACCCCGCTTCTCCACCACCAAGTAGTCCGCGCTCGCCTCGACGACCGTCTCCAGGTCGGGCAGCTCGTGGCCGGGTGCTACGAAGAAGCGCTTGGGGTGCCGGCGGACCTCCGTGTAGGCCCCCACGCGCAGTGCGATCAGCAGGTTGCAGCCCAGCCGAGCGCATTCGCAGCGGAAGCTGACCGGCGACTGCTCCTCGCCGGGCCACTGTCCCCGCGCGATCCCCTCGTTGACCTCCCGGAACGTGTTCTGGTTGGCGGCGAGGCGCTCCTTGACGTGCTCCATGGACAGGGATCCTTCCATGTCCACGGCCGCGGCGCCGCCCGGCGCCGCCCTGCGCTCAAAAGGTTGCGCATTCTCCCCGCTCAGGGGCCGGGCGTTGCGAAGCCCAGGTTCAGCAGCGCCTCGGCCTGCCCCGGCGGGTCGACCGAGTTCAGCAGCACCGCGCCCAGCCACCTGTGTCCGCGCCTGACGGCCACTACCAGGCACTGGCCGGCGGCCGCCGTGTACCCGGTCTTGACCCCGTCGGTGCCGGGGAAGCTCAGGCGCAGCAGCGGGTTGTTGTTGTACAGGTAGAGCTTGCCGCCCTTGATCGGGAAGGGCAGCGCGGCATCGCGGGTGGCGACGATCCGGGACAGCAGCGGCTGGGTCAGCACCGCGTGCGCGATGCGGGCCAGGTCGGTGGCGCAGGAGCGGTTGTCCCGGTCGCGGATCCCCGAGACGGTGCTGAAGTGCGTGCAGCCGAGGCCCATGGCCTGCGCACGTGAGTTCATCATCGCCACGAACCGACCCTGGCTCCCCCCGACGTGCTGGGCCAGGGCGATCGCAGCGTCGTTTCCGGAGGGGAGCAGCAGCCCGTAGAGCAGGGTCTCCGCGGAGACCCTCCGCCCGAGCGGCAGCAGTCCCACGCCTGACCCCGAGAAGCTGAGCGCCTGGCGCGTGATGAGCACGCGGGCGCTCGGTCGCGCGTGCGCGACCACGACCAGCGCCGTCATCATCTTCGTCAGGCTGGCGATCGGCAGCAGGCGCTCCGGGTCCCGCTCCCACAGGATCCTTCCGGTGTGGACGTCGAACAGTAGGCCGCTGCGTAGCGCGGTCTTGAAGCGGGGGTGCACCAGCACGCCGGAGAGCACCGCGCCGTAGCGGTTCAGGGCGATGCGGCGGTGGGCGACGACCCGGGAGGGTGCGCCGACCAGCCGCCGTGGCTCCCGCGCCGGGCCGGAGGCGCGCGCGGCCATGAACAGCAGCAGCGTCACGACCCCCAGCGCCAACACCGCCAGCCCCAGCCCCAGCCCCAGCCGCCGCCGGCGGCGGCGCCGGCGCAGTTGCGCCTGACGGGCCGAGCGTCGCACCCGCCCCTCCTGGAGCACACCCAGGTTGGTCATCGCGGCGGCTGGCGCCAGGCCCCGAGGATGCCGACGAGGAACAGCACCAGCACGATCAGCCCCATCACGCTGACGCCGGTGAGGCCGTTGCGGCTGATGTCCAGCGCCGTCAGCAGGCCCAGGCCGATGATGAAGACCAGCGCGATCGCAAAGACGACGAGGCGCACGCCGCTCAGTACACCGGGAGGCGGGGCGGGATCTGCTTGCGCCTGGTGGCCAGCGCGTGAATCGCCAGCAGCCCGAAGGCGAAGCCGCCGACGTGGGCGAAGTAGGCCACCCCGCCCCCCCCGCCGGTCGGGTTGGTGAGGTCAGCCGCGCCGAACACAGCCTGCTGCACGAACCAGATGCCGAGCATCACGATCGCCGGCAGCTCGATCACGGTGAAGAACAGGATGATGAACACTAGCGTCAGCACCCGCGCGCGGGGATAGAGCAGGATGTAGCCGCCCAGCACGGCGGCGATGGCCCCGGAGGCCCCCACGGTGGGTGCGGTGGAGCTCGGGTCCACCGCCACCTGCAGCGCCAGCGCCGCGGCCCCGCCCAGCAGGTAAAAGGCGAGGAACCTGACCGGCCCCATCGAATCCTCGACGTTGTTGCCGAAGATCCACAGGAACAGCATGTTGCCCGCGAGGTGCAGGATCGACCCGTGCACGAACATCGAGCTGAGCACCGTGGTCCAGGTCGGCAGCGTGTTCTGGGCCGGGATGCCGGCCGCCGCCAGCGCCCGCGTGTTGCAGATCAGCGCGGGTTGCGCGGTGCCCGCCGCCGCCTGCACCGCCACCTCGGCGCAGTGCACGCCGGGATGGGTCAGCGCCCGGGGGATGGCGCCGTACCTGATCACCTCGTCCGTCGCCGGGCCGGAGATCAGCGACCCGCCGTGACGGATGGAGAGCAGGTAGACGATCACGTTGACCACGATCAGCGCCACCGTCACGAACGGAAAGCGGTCCGTCGGGATGTTGTCCTTGATCGGGATCATCCGATGCGGGGCCCTGCCCCCTCGGGCCGCTCCTGCACCGGCCCCGCCGGCCCGCTCAGCGCCGGACGGCCGGGCTCAGGACGGAGGCTATCCGCCACGGCTGCCGCTCGTCGCCGTCCAGCGCCAGCGTCCAGCGCTCGGTGAACGTGACCGCCCGCGACTGGCTGCCGGCGATCACAGCGGCGGTGTCACGGTCCTCAACGTAGCGCCGTCCGGTGATGTCCACCTCGATCGCCATCGCCGGTGGCACCGCGGCCGCGTCCAGCGAGGCGATCCGGATCTGTCCCACCTGCGGCCCGCGCACCACCAGCCGGGTCAGGCGACTCGGGTCGCCCGGATGCAGCAGCTCCTGCGCGGCCTCGGAGCTGGCGATCGCCAGCAGTCCGGCGTCGTCGCCGTCCACGGCCTCGGCCCAGGCGGCGACCGCGCGCCGCGCGGCGACCTCCAGCACGTCGGGCGCGAAGCGGCCGTCGGCGAGGCTCAGGTCCAGCGCCGCCGCCCGCGCATCGCCCTGGAACTGCACAGAGGTGAGCTCGCCGATGTTGGTGCCCTCGGGAACCGCCTCGGCGACGGCTCCCTCCACCAGCGCCTCGTCTCGCATCGAGCGCTCGTCGGCCCAGGGGCTGGCGACGATCTCCTCATCCAGCGCGTGGGCACCCTCGGCACCCTGCTCGATCGAGATCAGGATCCAGTGGTGCTCGCGCTTGCCGAGGGCCCAGTACTCGCGCACCCGGGTGGTATCCGAGGTACTGTCGACGCGCCTCAGGCGCTGGCCGTGGGAATCCTCGAGGTAGTCGCTGAGCATCGCCTCCATCCGCACGGTGACGCGGTCACCGCGCTCGTCGCCGGTGTTGCGCAGGCCGACGTACTCCACGGTCGGCTCGTTCAGGGGCCGAACCCGATTGCGCCAACCGCGCCGCTGCAGGCCGTCGAGCCGGCGCTCCCACTCGGCCAGGAGGTCGGGCGCCACCAGCGAGCGCAGCGCGATCCGGTCGCCGGCGTCCCACGCCCGCTGGATGTCCAGGAACAGCCGTGCCGCCGCCGGCTTGACCACGTCGGGGGCGAAGTCGGGGTCGTCCTGCGCGGCCTCGGCCGCCGCCATCTCCACGCGCCGCTGGCGCTCGGAGACCCGCCGGCGGGAGGTGGTGCCCGACGCCTGCTGGGAGCGCCACCACATCATCAGCCGCGGCAGGACGAAGAACACGATGATCGCCAGCACGATCAGCAACAGGATCCCGCCTCCGCCCCCGCCCACGGGAATGAAGAAGAAGTGACCGTGGCCGAAGCCGCGGCCCAGGCCACCCAGACCGTGTCCACCGAAGCCACCGCCGCCGCCGCGACCGAAGCCGCCGAAGCCGCCGCCAGCCCGGGCCAGCGCCGCGGGCGCGTCGGTCAGCAGCAGCGCCACGAGGGCCGCGGCGATCGCTCCGGCCCGGTTCCTCACACCGCCACCTGGGCCAGCGGGCCGACGCCGGGCTCGTCTTGGGCCACGTGCTGGTCGGCGTGATAGCTCGAGCGCACCAGCGGACCGGCGGCCACATGCTGAAAGCCGAGCTCGTAGGCCGCGCGCTCGAGCGCCAGGAACTCGTCCGGATGCCAGTAGCGCACGACTGGCAGATGCCGCTCGGTGGGGCGCAGGTACTGGCCCACCGTCAGCACCTGGACACCGTGCTCGCGCAGCTGACCGAGGGCATCGACCATCTCCGGGAAGCTCTCCCCGAGCCCGACCATCAGGCCGGACTTGGTCGTGACCTCCTCGCCGCCCAGCTCCTTGGCGGTTCGCAGCACGCGCGTCGAGCGCTGCCAGGTGGAGCCTCGCCGAGCCACGGAGTAGAGCCGCGGCACCACCTCCACGTTGTGGTTGAAGACGTCCGGTCGCTCGGCGATCACCCTGGCCAGCGGCATCTCCTCGCCGCGGAAGTCCGGTGTCAGCACCTCGATCTTGGTCCTCGGGGCCTGACGGCGAATCTGCCGGATCACCCCGACGAAGGCGCTCGCACCGAGGTCTGGAAGGTCGTCGCGGTCGACGCTGGTGATGACCGCGTGCCGGAGGCCCATCCTGGCCACGCTGCGCGCCACGCGAGCCGGTTCCAGCGGGTCGTGCCAGGTCGGCTTGCCGGTCTTGACGTTGCAGAACCCGCACCGTCGCGTGCAGGTGTCTCCGAGGATCATGAACGTCGCCGTGCCCCGCTGCCAGCACTCGCCGATGTTGGGACAGGCCGCCTCCTGGCAGACCGTATGCAGCCCCTCGGAGTCGATCAGCCGGCTGAGCTCGCGATATCGCGGGCCGCCCGGGGCCGGAACCTTGAACCAGGGGGGCTTGCGCCCGCGGTGGGGCTGCACCTCCTCGGTGCCCAGGACCGTGAGGACGTTGGCGATGCCCCCCGGATTGGAGCGTGATCGGGTGGCGCTCATGGTCTCTCAGAGCCTAGCGCCGAGGTACGATCGACAGATGAACTCGCCTTTCGGACTGGTCGCGCTCGTGGTGGTGCTGCTGGCCGGGGCCGGTTGCGGCTCGGGCGAGCGAGCGAGCACCTCCTCCCCGCCGGGTGCGCGCCCGGCGGCTCCCGAAGGCTCGCCCCTGCACCGGAGCTCCCCGCGCGGCGGTTCCACGATTCCCGCTCCGGCGCCAACCGGAGTCCCCGCCGACCCGGCCTCCGTGGCCGTGATCAAGGCGTGGTCGAGCGCTCTGCGCCGCGGTGACGTGCAGGGCGCGGCCAGGTTCTTCGCGCTTCCGAGCGAGATGATCAACGGGGGAGGAGGCGGGCAGGTCTCCGCCTTGAAGCTCACGAGCCTGCACGCGGCCGAGGTCGCCAACGAGGGATTGCCCTGCGGGGCGAAGCTCATCTCCGCCGACCGGCGGGGGCAGTTGATCAACGCCCTGTTTGAGCTCACCGGCAGGCCGGGTCCGGGCGGCGGCGGCTGCGGGAGTGGGAGTGGGGGAACCGCTCGCACGAACTTTGTGATCAGGCACGGGTTGATCGTCCTGTGGATCCGCGCCCCGGATGATCCCGGCGACAACGGCAGCGGCAAGCAGCTGCCGGCGCCGTCGACTCCCCCCGCCAACGGCTCGGCGGCGCCCTCGGTGTGAGCTTCCTGCGCCGGTTGGTGACCGTCGTGGTGGCGCCCCTAGCGCTCCTGCTCGCGACCGGTCTGCTCGCGCCCGAGGCCGCGATGGCGCACGAAGGCGACCCGAACATTCAGACGGTGATCGAGGAGCTGATGCCGGCGCTGCCCGGAGTGAGCGTCTCGGTGATCCAGGGCAGCGTCGTCCCCTCGCTGGAGGCCTACAACCCGACTGCAACCGAGCTTCAGGTGCTGGGCACCGACGGCGTTCCGTTCCTGCGCCGCGGGCGCAGCGGCACTCTGGGCAACGCCGCCTCTCCCGACCTCTATCTCTCCGAGGCCCCCTCGGGTGCCGCCGGGGTACCCCCCGGGGTGCGCGCGGGCGCGCCGCCACGCTGGATACCCCTCTCCCGACGACCGGGCTGGACCTGGTTCGACCAGCGCCTCCCGGCCGTGACCTCGGCGCCGCCCGCCGTGCGCGGCCGTCCGGCTGCGACCCTGCTGGGGCGATTCGCCATCCCCCTGCGCTACGGGGGCAGCTCCGTCAAGGCCGAGGGGGTGGTCAGCTATGTGCCGCCGGCCGGCGGCGTGGTCACCTCCCTGACCTCGCCGATGCAGCCGGCCCTCGGTCTCACCGTCGCCCTGCTGCCCGGCCGCTTCCCCGACGTCTACCTGCAGAACAGCGGCACGACCACCGTCACCGTGCTCGGGGAGGGGGGTGAGCCGTTCGCTCAGATCGGCCCGCAGGGCGTGCGCGTGAACCTGCGCAGCCCCATCCACGATGCCGACCTCACGGCGCGGGGACAGACCCCGAGGGTGCGCACCGATCTCAGCGCCGCGCCGCTCTGGCAGGACGTCTCGGCCACTCCGAGCTACGACTGGTTCGATCCCCGTCCGCACTTCCTGCCCAGCTGGACGATCCCATTGCACCTCGGGGCACGGACGATCCCGGTGCAGGGCGTCCAGCGCTTCGCCGCCCCCACGACCGTCTCCAGCCTGCTTGCCTCCCGCCACGCACCCCATGAAGGTCGGCATTCCGACACGTCGGGGATCCTGGTGATCTGTCTGCTCGCCGCCGGCGTACTCGTCGTTGTCGGTGGTGCGAGCGTCCGGCGCCGACGCCCGCGAGCAGTGCGTCGGACGGACGATTTGTGATATGCATCACACTACGGAAACGAGGCTCGCGGTCGCGCCCCAGGCAGGACGGCGATCGGGGCCAGGACGAGAGAACAGCTGGGAGGCTCGTTATGCATGGGCTCGGCGCGCATTCGCTGTAGGGATCGATCGCTGCTCGCCGGGCGCGAGCTCATGCGATCGCCTTGATCGTCGCTAGCGGTGCTGGGCGGGTCGGGTGTCGCGGTGCCGGCCGCAGCGGCCTTCACACACCTGGTCGACCCCAACCAGCGCAACGTGGTGCTGCCGGTCGTCTCGCGCAGCGGGAACACGCTGACGGTCAAGGCGCCGCCCAGCGCTGCCGTTGCGCCCCCCGGCCCGTACCTGCTGTTCGTCAACAAGCAGACCCCGAAGGGGCTACAGCCCTCGGCGTCCAAGCAGGTCTTCCTCGGTATCGGCGCGCTGGAGGCTCAGGCCAAGGCGGGGCGGACGAAGGCCAAGGCCAAGGCCAAGCACCACGCTCGCAAGCACCACCCGGCGCGGCGCTCACACCGCTAGTCACCGCGACGGCGTCTGAGGCTCCCCCGCCCGGATGCAGGCCCCGCTGGCCGAGCGGCAGCAGCGCCGTCTAGTCGGTGGCTCGGACCAGGGGTAGCGCCGAAGCCACCGCCGCACTCGTTTCGTACGCCGTCCCCGCCGCGATCGCCGCCTCCAGCCGCCCCAGGCTCACCAGCCGCTGGCGTCGGCCGAGCGCCTGGGCCAGCTGCCACGCGGCGCGTCGGCGAAAGCAGCGCAGCTGTCCCGCCAACCGGCCGGTCTCCCGGATCAGGGAGGTCATCTGCAATCCCTCCAGGCCGCAGGGCACGATCCAGGAGAACGGCTGCAGGTCGTTCTCGACGTTGACCGCAAAGCCGTGCGTAGCCACGCCCCGCTGGACGTGGACGCCGATCGAGGCGATCTTGCGCTCTCCCACCCAGACGCCGGTGAAATCGGGGCCGTCATCGAAACGCGTCCGCGCCGTGATGCCCTCCTGCGCCAGCGCCGCGACCAGTGCCTCCTCAAGTGTCCGCACGTAGGCCACAACGTCGTTGACGGCAACGATCGGATAGCCCACGAGCTGCCCCAGGCCGTGGTAGGTGACCTTGCCGCCGCGGTCGGTCTCGACGACCTCGATCCCCTGGGTCGCGTACCACGCCGCGCCCATCGGCAGCTCGCCGGGAGCCGAGCGCCGCCCCTGCGTATAGACCGGCGAATGCTCGAGCGTCAGCAGCACGTCGGGCACCGCGTCCCGCTGCCGCGCCCCCCGGACAGCCTCCTGCAGCGCCAGCGCCCGGCGGTAGTCGACGGTGCCCAGGTGACAGACCCACAGCTCGCCGCTCATCAATCCATCCTACGCCGGCCGCCGAGGCTAGTCTTGAGGCCATGGATGGTGCCAGGCTCGCCCGCATGCGCTGGCGACACCGCGGTGCGTGGCTGTGGCCGGCGTTCGTGGCGAGCCTCGTCGCCGATGCCCTCATCGGTCATCTGCTGCCTCCCGCCGGCGAGACGCAGAAGCTCGTCGGCGCGGCGCTGCTGGGCTGCTTTCTTAACCTCCTCGGGATCGTGGTCCTGAGCCCGCCGGTCGCCTTGATGCTGCGCCGCCGGCGCGGCGACCTTCCCCGCGTGGTGGCGCGTGACTACGCGGGCACCGCGGCGATCGCGGCCGTCACGGGTGCCCTGCTGCTGGCGGGCCTGCTGCACCGATCCTCGATCATCTCCCACGAGCAGGCCCAGGGCGACGCCGTCACGCGCGCGCAGGCCTTCATCGGGGCTCGGGCCCCGGCGGAGTTCCGGCGCCACCTGGCGGTCATCGACACCTTCGTGATCGAGGCGGGCGGCATGTACCGGGTCTGCGTTCCCAGCAGTCAGCGTCCACGCTCCTACTGCGTGATCGTCAAGTCGAAGCTGTCGTTCGCCCGTAGCGTCAGCTTCGCCGGCTATGAGGCGAACTCGGTGTTCGCCTCCGGTGCGGGTTGAGTCCCCGGCGCACGGCGCTCATCGCCAGCATCCTCGGGTCGGGGATCGTGTTCCTGGACGGCACGATGGTCAACGTCGCGCTGCCCGCGATCCGCGCCAGTCTCCACGGCGGACTGGCCCAGCAGCAGTGGGTGGTGGAGGGCTACCTGCTGACCCTGGCCGCGCTGCTGCTGGTGGGGGGCTCGCTCGGCGACCTGTTCGGGCGCCGGCGCGTGTTCCGCGCGGGATTGCTCGCGTTCGCGCTCTGCTCGCTGCTGTGTGCGATCTCCCCGAGCGCCGGATTGCTGATCGCCGCCCGCACGATCCAGGGCGTCGCCGGCGCGCTGTTGGTTCCAAGCGCCCTGGCGCTGATCATGGACACCTTCCCCGAGTCCGAGCGAGCCGGGGCGATCGGCAGCTGGACGGCGTGGGCGGGGATCTTCACCGTGATCGGCCCGCTCGGCGGCGGGGCGCTGATCCAGGCGGCCTCGTGGCGCTGGATCTTCGCCATCAACATCGTTCCCGTGGCGATCGCGCTGGTGCTGCTCGGACGCCTTCCCGATGACCGCCACTCCCGGGGGCGCGTCGACTTCCCCGGTGCGATCCTGTGCGCGCTGGGGCTGGCGGGACCGGTGTTCGCGCTGATCGAGGAGCCGACCTTCGGGTGGGGCGACGCCGGGGTGCTGATCCCGCTCCTTGCCGGCGTAACTCTGCTGGCCGCCTTCGTGGCCTGGGAGCGGCGCGCACGTGAGCCGATGATGCCGCTCAGCCTGTTCTCGGTGAGGAACTTCACCGTTGGCAACCTCACCACCCTGTGCCTGTACGCCGGACTGAGCGTCGCGACCTTCTTCGTGGTCCTCTACGTCCAGCAGGTTGGGGGCTACACCCCCCTGGAGGCGGGCACGGCGCTGCTGCCGCTGACGATCCTGATGTTCACGCTGTCGCGACGCTTCGGTACCCTCGCCGACCGCCTCGGCCCCCACCTGTTCATGGGCGCCGGCCCGCTGGTCGCCGGCGGCGGTCTGCTGCTCCTGCTGCGCGCCGGCGCCCGCCCGAGCTACCTCACCGAGATCCTGCCCGGGATCGCGGTGTTCGGGCTGGGGATGGCGATCACCGTGGCGCCGCTCACGGCCACGGTGCTCTCCTCGGTCCAGGCCGGGCACTCGGGCCTGGCCAGTGGGGTCAACAATGCCGTGTCCCGGATGGCGGGGCTGCTGGCGATCGCCGCGCTCGGCGCCGTGGTCTCGGCGAGCTTCGGCGCCCGGCTGGACCACGACCTGCGCTCGCAGCCGCTGAGCGCACCCGCGCGCGCGGCGGTGCTCGCGGCCCGCTCGCGCCCGCTGGTGATCGACCCCGCCGGGGTGCCGAGTACCGAGCGGCCGGTGGTGCGCGGCGCGCTCGTCGATGCCTCCGTGCACGCGTTTCGCACCGGCATGGCGATCGCCGGGGCGCTGGCGATGCTCGGCGGGATGATCGCCCTAGCGGGGATCAGCAACCCGCGCCGGCGCGTCAGCTGCGCCGATTGCCCGGGCGGGGCGCTGGTGGCGGCTCCGGGTGTCTCAGCTTCCCGCGGGAAGCCGGAACAGGCCGGGGAAGCGCAGCGCCAGGAACGGGTCGCCTGAGAGCGTCATCCGCCCGCTGGAGATGAGCTCCGGCCAGCCGACCGAGCCCACCACCAGGCGGATCATGTCCTCGGCGGCCAACTCGGCGGCCGCTCCCGCCCCGGCGGCCGGCCCCGGGGTCACCGACAGCCGGCCGTGGTCGATGCGCAACGCCAGGGGCGCCGCTGGTCCCCCGTGCGGGTCACGCAGACGCAGCTCCAGGGTCGCCTCCAGGTCCAGGGCCCCCGCTGCATCGAAGCGCCGCGGCAGCGCGGTGGCGACGGCGCGGATCAGCGCCGCCTGCGGGACGGCGCCGGTGGTCAGCTCGGCCACGCGCTTGCCGCCCGCTCGCCTCAGCGCCTGCAGACGGGGACGACTCATGACATCAGGTGCTCCATCGCTTCGGTGGGGTCCGAGAACAGCATCAGCGCGTCGTCGGTCGTGACCATCCGGCCATAGTGGGTCGACATCTCGTGCTGGATCGAGTACGCGTCGATCTCGTAGCCGAGCTGCTCGGAGACCTCCGCGTAGGGAATCGCGAGCCGGGTCTGGGCACGGATGTCCCAGAACGACCGCTGCTCGATGACCTCGATCCCGTCGCGGCGGCGCAGGATCTCCGCCACGGCGTCGCCCTCGGCGCTCTTGGCCATGACGATGCCCACGGAGTCAAAGCTGTCCTCTGCGCCGTCGCCCGCGGAGGCGGCATCGCTGGCCGGCGCGGCCGCGGGCCGTCGCGCTCGGGGTGGGCGCACCCGCCGCTGGGCCGGCGCCGCCGGCTGCGCCGCCGGGGCGCCGAGGATCTCGGTCTGCTCCAGCAGACGGTCGGCATAGCTCTGCAGGTTCCCGGCACTCACCCCGGCCAGCTCGGCCAGGGCCTCGGAGGCCTCGATCGCCTCCGGCTCCCACGAGGTCAGCCAGCTCTGCACCGTCTCGCGGTTGTGCTCGCCGTGCTCGGAGTCGCCGAGCAGCATCCGGATCAGCTCCGCCGTCCACCCCCGGGCCCACTCTCACTCCTCGGTGGCCGCCCGCGCCAGCACCGGCGTGACCGTGTCCCCGCGGGCCGCCGCCAAGCGGCTCCCCACTTCACGCCGGAGCAGCGTCCCCACCCGGGGCTCGAAGCAGACGTTGGCGGCCACGATCACCTCGCCCCAGTCGCGGGTGGCGGCCAGGCGCTCCAGATAGCGCCGCACCGGCTGCCAGCGTGGCTCGCGCAGGAACTGGCGGCGGGCATCTTCGATCGGGAAGGGCCCGTGGTGGCGCTCGAGGTCCATCGCGTAGAGCACGAGCGCCTGTGCGGAGCGCTGCTTCATCGCCGCCTGCAGGCACACGCATGTGGCCACCGAATCCGAGAGGCAGTCGCGCCCGATCGTCGCCAGCGCGAACCACAGCCCGTGCTCCACAAAGGCCGGCACCTGCAGGTGCTGACGCAGGAACTCCACCCACTCCGGGGCGAAGTCGGCGAGCAGCTCCTCCTGGGCGGCGGAGCGCAGGGTCCCCTCGATCTGGTTCTCCAGGGCGCTGGCGGATTGGTAGTAGGGCCGCTCCCACTGCTGGCCCGGATCCCGGAAGGCGTACCAGTCGAGCGAGCGCAGCGCGGTGGAGTCGTCGTTCCAGGTGCCCCGGCCGTCGGCAAAGGAGACCGGCCAGCCGCGATTCAGGTGGCGGTGGATCGACGGCTGGGTGTCGATCGTGACGTCCTCGTAGAGGCTGGCCCGACGCCGCTGCGGGACGTACCAGGCGAAGTCCCGCTCGGACTCATCGGCGGCGGGCGCGGCCGGGGCCGCCCCCTCCACGCGCTTGACCGGTTCCGCCACGGCGTCGCCGCTCGCGCCTCCCGCGGCGGCGTCGGCCGAGGTGGTGAACTTGTCGGTGAAGATCTGACCTTCGTCGATTCCGTGCCCGTCCACGAGCATCGCCTCGGCGGCCTCGACCATCGGTGGCGGCCCGCACATGTAGACCTCGGGCGCGCTCAGCTCGCCGCTGCCGAGGTACTCGTCCACAACCTCGTGCACGAACCGCTCCACCACGGGGGTGAAGCGGAAGTCGGTGAGCTCCTCGCCCAGCCGCGCGATCTCGTCCGCTCCGAACAGGTCACGCTCGGTGCGGGCGCCGTAGAAGAAGCGGACCGGCCGCTGGCAGTGCTCGACCGCCAGTTGGCGCAGGACGGAGAGGATCGGCGCCATCCCCGAGCCGCCGGCGATCATCAGGATCGGCCGCGCGGAGCTCCGCAGGCGAAAGACGCCGTAGGGACCGGTGAAGCCGAGCTTGTCGCCGGGCTGGATCTGGCCCTCCAGCATTCCCGAGAGGCGCCCCCCGGGATAGCGCTTGATCATCAACTCCATCAGCCCCTCCCCCGGCAGGTTGGCCATCGAGAACGAGCGCCGGGCGCCGTCCTGCGCGCCGGGAACGTGCAGATCGACGTACTGGCCGGGGGTGAAGTCGAATCGCTCGCTGCGCAGCACCAGGCGCGTGATAGCGGTGGTCAGCTCCTGCACCGCCTCGACCGTCGCCTCGCCGTCGCCGATCGCGTGCTCCAGGCGGAGGTTGTCGGGATCGAAGTGCAGGAGCTCCACGACCAGGTCCTCCTCGGGCATCGCGCGGCACATCAGCGAGTAGCCGCCTGAGCGCTCGGAGTCCGAGAGGGCGAAGCTGGAGTAGCGCTTGAGCGCCGCCTCGCCCTCTAGCAGGAAGCATTTGCAGGCCGAGCACTGGCCCTCCCGGCACCCGTAGACGAGGTTCAGTCCCTGGCGGAAGGCGGCCTCCAGCACCGTCTCGCCGGCCTCGCAGGTGATCTCCTCCCCGACCGGCTCCAAGCGGACCCTGTGGCTCATGCCGCGCCGCCGCTCCAGTCCCCGGAGGGCAGGCCCAGCTCGTGCGCCACGCGGATGTTGGGCGAGGTGAACTCCAGGTTGTGCTTGCGCAGGTCAGCCAGCTTCCAGCGCCCCTCGCGCTCCAGGTGCGGCTGTCCGATCATCGTCTCCCCGTCGGCCCGGACGAAGCCGAGGTCCCGGACGACCTCGCTGGCCTCCCAGCCGTGGTAGCGGTCCAGGTAGTTGCGATCGCCGGTGTAGCGGCCCGGGTTGGACACGTCCAGCCACTCGCACTCGGAGGAGCAGTAGAAGCGGGTCCGGGGCGTTCCGGTGCCGTCGCGAGCGGTGCGGTGACGGCGATCGGGCTCTGAGACGCACAGCCCCTGGCAGGTCCAGCAGAAAGGCGGGGCCATGTTGATGAAGTCCAGCGGCAGGAACGGCGAGCCCGGGTCGGTGTTGCGCCGGTAGGCCTCCCAGAAGGAGCCGTACTCCGCGTACCAGCCCGAGTACTTGGACTCGAACCACTCGAAGTCCCGCTCGTCGAGCGGATCGAAGCGCCAGAACGAGAGCGGCCAGGCGGCAAAAGCCAGGATCGCGTGGCGATGGTGGATGCCGGCCACCAGCCGCTCGCGCGCACGGTCGAAGATGTCGGTGGGGATGTCCAGGCCGAGCTTGCCGAGCTTCATCACGTAGGCCCGGTGCCAGTCGTCGCGGACCCATCGGTCCCACTTGTCCACGTAGCTCTCGGGGTCTGAGCGATCCTTGGAGAAGTACTCCATCACCACAGCGGCGAAGGTGTCGATGAAGGCGTGGTTGATCCAGAAGGCCTGCTGCAGGTCGCGCTCGATCAGCGGCGCGTTGTGGTCGTCCTGGAGCACGGTCAGCAGGGTCGCGTAGCCGTTGGAGATGTGGCGGGCCTCGTCGGACTGCACGCTCAGGTAGGTGGTCGGCAGGGTGAAGTCGCCGTTGCGCGCGGCCACGTCGGGCAGCGCTACGAACACCACGTTGGTGAACGCCGTCTCGGCCACCACCTGGAGCGTGAGCGCGCACTGGATGGGGTCGCCGACCATGAAGTGGCTGAACATGTTCAGCCCGGGGTTGGTCAGCACCGAGCCGGAGAACGCCTTCGGTCCCAGGTTCCATCCCGCCGGGTCGGGAACGTTCTTGGCGTACCAGCGGGCCAGCGACATCTGCAATCCGGTGTGACGGATCTCGTCGACGAACTGCACGTGGTAGCCGTTGCGCAGCTCGTTGTTGGGGACCGCGCTCATCAGCATCGACATGCAGCGTCCGGCACCGACCTCGGCGAAGTTGGTGACGGTGACGAACGGCTTGAGGATCTCCAGCCAGCGCTCGTTGGCCTTGCTGGGCATGGCGGCTCGGACCGCTGCGTCCAAGCCCCCGTAGACGCGATCGTCCTTCTCGAGCTCCATCGGCAGGTACTCCCGCATGATGTGCTTCATCGGGTCCTTGGCCTGGTTCGGGAACCGGTAGCGCGTCGGGTACCTGGTCACGGGCTCGTGGTAGTCGGCATCCCAGCCCAGCTGCGCGATGCGCGCGTGGGTCTCGGTGATGCTGCGCCGGCGGGGGGCAGTAGCGGTCATGTACGCAACCTACGCTGACCCAGAGCACACCTCTACGCCCTAGGCCAACGTCCTCGACCGTCTGTTTTGTCAAGATATGACAATGACGCTGCAGCCGTGGTCGCCGGAGTGGCTGTCTCCGGTGACGGTGGCGGCGGTGCGGGCGGCCGTGCCCCGGCTCGCCGAGAGCATCATCGCGGCGATCTCGGCTGAGAGCACCGTCTACGCCGAGGCGCTGAGCGACCCCTCCGGGATCGGGATCCGCCTCGGAATCGAGCAGGCTCTCTCCAGCTTCCTCGATGCCGCCGAGCGGGGGGAGGCGCCCGCGCAGGCGACCGACGAGGTGTGGCGGCGCCTTGGGGAGGCGGAGTTCCAGGCCGGCCGCAGCCTGGACAGCGTCCGAGCGGCGTTTCGCACCGGCACCCGGGCCGCGTGGCGAGCGGCGGCCGAGGTGGCCGGAGAGGTGGGAATCGAGACCTCCGCCGTGGTCGCGCTGGCTGAGGGCATCTTCGTCTACAGCGACGCCCTCGCCGCCGACGTGGTCGAGGGCTACCTGCGGATCCAGTCCGATGAGGCCGGTGATCGGGAACGCCGCCGGCGGCGCCTGGGGGCTCTGCTGCTCGACCCTCAGGACCACGACCCCGAGGCGCTGGAACGGGCCGCCGGGCAGGCGCGCTGGCCGCTTCCGTGGGAGCTGGCGGTACTGGCGGTGGCCGGCGAGGCGGCGGCCGCGGTGGCCCGCCAGCTCGATGCCGATGTGCTCGTGGTGACTGGTGGGGAGGCGTCGTGGCTGGTCCTGCCCGATCCGGCCGGCCCCGGTCGGGCGGAGGGGTTACGCAACGCGGTGGCCCAGGTCGGCGCGCCGTCGGCGCTCGGTCCCACGATGGCGCCGAGGGATGCCCACCATTCGCTGCGCTGGGCCCGGGGGGCGCTGGGCTTGATCGAGCGGGGAGTGCTGGCCGATGGGCGGCCGACCCTCGTGCAGGAGAACCTGGCCGCGATGGTGCTGCGGACCGACGAGCGGCTCACGCAGCTGCTGGTTGCGCGGCGGCTGGCGCCCCTGGAGGAGCTGCCGGCCGGGGAGCGCGAGCGTCTGCTCGCGACGCTGACGGCGTGGTTGGCCCACCAGCGCCACACGCCGGCGGTGGCGGCCGAGCTGCATGTCCATCCGCAGACGGTGCGCTACCGCCTGGGCAAGCTGCGTGAGCTCCTGGGCACAGCGATCGAGAACCCCGAGGAGCGCTTTGAGCTGGAGCTGGCGCTGCGAGCGCGAGCGTTTCGGGCGCGCCAGGGGGCGAGCGATCGGTCCGTTGAGACGCTACCCGGCGATGAGCAGCGCGACCGCGCCCATCGTGAGAGTGACCTCACTCGCGGGGGCGCGACGGCGGATGTCATCGCGTTGCTCGGGCGCGAGGGTCGAGCGGGATGAGGACGGCCACGGCCCCCGCCAGCCGGTCACAGCGGCGTAGCAGCCGCCCACCACCAAACCCCGAACAGACTGAACATCACGATCGCGACGATGATGCTTGACGTTGACGTGAGGGGATCCTCCTCAAAGGCCGTGGAGCAGAGGAGTCATTGGCTGCCGCTAGACGATGTGAATTGTTGGCCCGTCCGGTCTGAGCGGTGACAGAGGATTGCTCATCGCCGAAGACGCCCCCGCCCGCGGTGGTGGCGCCATTCGGCCAGCGCCCCCGGGCGACCGCGCACCGCTGGGGGAATCAAGAACTGCGGGCGAGCGAACAGGACGATCGCGGGCAGCACGATGAAGCTCAGCAACATCCACACTGCGGTTGGAGCCGCGACCCACCACGGAGTCAGCGTGTGCCTCGGCGTGAAGCGGGCCACTAGGGCGGAGGTCCCCGTCATGGCCGGGCCGGCCTGCCCTTCCCGGCAGCGGCGGCGTTGGCGACCGCCCCGTCGCTGCGCCGGTAGCCCTCGGCGGCCCCGCCGACGGCTCCGGCGAGCCGGTCGCCCGAGAGCGCGTAGAGCGGCAGCATCTGGGCCCAGTGGCCCATCAGGGAGCCGACGGCGCCCTCCACCGGCGTCCCGTGGGCGGCCTCGGCGTGACCGGCGAGTTGCCCGTGCAGCTCACCGATGTGGCCGGAGATACCGCTCAGCCGGCCGGAGACCTCGGCCACAGCCTCTGGGGTGACCTGGAACTTGGACATGCTGGGAAGCGTTCCGCAGGATCGGTGGGCGCGCAAGTGGCCCGGGGTATCGTCCGCGCCATCCCCTCGGCCGCCCCGTGCGCCGGGCACTCTCCGGATAGCATCGCACCGTCGAGAACGACCAAGGGAGAGAGCCAGATGGCAGAGGCGACGAAGGCTCCGGCAACGCCCTGGGGCGGTAGGGCGACACTGGTGGCGGGTGCCGTCGGCGAGCGGGTGGCGCGACTGCGCGAGCAGGCCGCGCATGACCCCGAGGGCGCGCGGGAGGACGCGTGGAGCTGGATCGAGGAGCTGGGGCGGCGCGCCACCAGCGAGCGCGAGGGTGCGCTATCCGAGCTCCAGCAGATGTTCCTGTGCGGCGAGCCGGCGGAGGGGGTGCGCGGCCAGACCGAGGGCATCCTCGTCACCTGGACGATGAACCCGGCTGCCGACAAGCTCTTGCGCACCGTCACCAACTCCTGGATGCCCTGGCTGGGCAAGAAGTTCTACCCCGAGGAGAATCGAGGCGAGAACACGCTGACCAAGAGTGCGGCGTTGCCGTCCAAGCTGCTGTGGCCGCGTTACTCCTCCAGCGATGCCCCGCTGGGGCGCACCGCGTTCGACTTCACCACCTATGTCGAGGCCGGCGAGCTGGACCCCTCGGTCAACGTGCTCGTGATCGACTACAGCACCGTCAGCTCCAACCCGCGGCTGCTGATCCGCCAGATCCGCGACGAGCTCGTGCAGATCGTGCCGGGCGCGAACCTCGGCAAGATGCTGGTCAACGTCCCCCGCCGCCGGGAGCCGTTCCCCGCGCTGTACTTCGCGCTGAAGTCCGAGCTGGGGTAGCCGCTCAGCTCTCGTCGGCGGTCAGGGCGTCGACCTCGTCGGTGTCCAGCGGCAGGCACACGCGGCAGAAGTCCCGCCCGAAGTCCGTCAGACGAATGCTGCGACGGTCGACCTTGGCGCGTGAGGTCCGCTTGATGGCCCCCAGCACGTCCGGCTGGGCCTCCAGCACCTGGTAGACGAGCGGATCGCGCAGGGGCTCGTCGCTGACCCAGATCAGGCCCACCCGCACGAGGTTGTTGAGGTAGGCCGGGACGCGGTCGCGGTAGCGCAGACCGGCCTGGGGCCCGACCATGTTTAGCCCCGGCGCCACCAACTGCGCTCCCACCCCGATCAGGTTCGCCGCCCGCACGTCCACAAGCGGCTGCGGCCCCTCCAGCGACAGCAGGCGCAGGATCCTGGCCTCGTCGGGAGCCAGCTCGGCCAGGATCCGGGCGTAAGCGGGATGGATGCTGTCCTCGGTGCTGACGTCAGCGGCCTGGCGGAGCAGCTCGGCGCCGTGCACCCGCAGGGAGACCGCTTCCGGCTCTGAGCCGTTGCGCTGCCCGCGCCGGGAGAAGGTGCCCGCCGGCGGCGCCAGTTGCCGCACGCGATCGTCGAGATCGGACACCCCCAGAAATTCACGCGCATAGCCCCGCATGCCGGTGCTGAACTCCTGGGCCAGCTCCACGGCCGCGCCGGGGTCCAGCGCCACCCGTGCCAGCCGGGTCCCGATCCGCAGCGACACCGCCAGGCTCCACCACGCCGTCCGCACCCCCGCGTCCGCGGCCTGGCGCGCCAGGCCGGGCAGCGAGTCGATCAAGCTCAGCTCCCGGTTGGGGGGTGGCTCCTGGTTGGGGGGTGGCGGCTCGGTCATCGTTCACCCGAACACGAGCGCGTGCACGATTCCGCCGGCGAAGCCGAGCACGGCCCCGTGCAGCAGCAGCAGCCACTCGTCCTCCCGGGTCGCAGTCCGCAGCATCTGGGCAAAATCGCTTGGTGTCATCTCTCGCATCCGCTCTGCGATCAGCTTACGCATGGTCTGGCTCTGGCTGGCGCTGAATTCGGGGTCTGCGAGCGGAGCCATCATCGTCTCGACCGGCTCGGTGGCGAGCGCGTGGCGCAGCGACTCGTAGTCACGGGTCCCCAGCGCCACCCGCAGCGCGGGTCCGGCGGGGCCGATGGCGCGGTCGATCGCTGGCTGCATCGCGGACTCGATCAGGATCCGGGTCCGGTCTGACTGCGGGCCGTGCAGGAGCTCGCCGCCGAAGTTCGCCACCGTGATGATCTCCTCGGCCACGATCCGCGCGTACACGTCGGCGACCTCCGGCTGGCGGCGGACGAACAGGCCCTGGAAGCGGACCGGGCCGTAACGCCGCGGCTCGGGGGGCTCGTAGATCATCCACAGTGCCACCCAGTTGGTGATGTAGCCGACGATCACCCCCAGGATCGGCAGCAGCCACCAGGCCGGTACGAAGTGGGTCACCGCCGCCACCGGAATCCCCAGCGCAAAGCCGAAGAAGAAGCCGAAGTTCTGGATGAACTTGAGCTCGCGGCGGCCCATGTCGAGGAACACCCGGTTGGCCAGCTCCGGATCGAAGCGCTTGATCACCATCAGCTTGACGTCGACGAGCTGGTCGATGTTCTGCGCGATCTGGTCGGTGAGGTCCGACACGATCTCGGGCAACTGGCGCTCCACGCGCTGGTGGACGAGCTCCTTGAGCTGGCGGGGGAGGTCGTTCCACAGGCGCGGCCGCTCACGGCGCATCACCCGGTCGACGAGGTCGCGGATCTCGCCTCGCATGCTCTGCGCGATGTGCTCGGCGATCCGCTCCGGCTCCAGGTGATTGAAGAACTCCCGCGGGGTTCCGAGCTTGGCGATGCCGACGTCCACGGAGAGGCTGCCCAGCTTGGCCGCGCGCGAAGGGACGATTCCCTGCCAGCCGATCCCGCCGACCATGATCCCGGGGATCTGCTGCAGCTTGCGGGGCAGCACGTGGACCAGCGACTGCAGCCAGCGCGCCCGCCAGCCCCTGAAGTGCACGGGGTAGAACAGCATCAGGACGCCCGTCCAATTGGTCACGTAGCCGATCGCCCCGGTGAAGAACGGGACCGTGATCAGGGCCAGGGTGCTTTGCGACAAGGTGCCGGCAACGCTATCCCACGTCATCGCGGATACGCTTGCGCGCCGTGAACGAGCCCTACGTCGCCCTCATCACCGGCGCCTCCAGCGGCATCGGAGAGGCCACCGCCAGGCGGCTGGCGAGGGAGCCCTATGCCCGGCTGGTGCTGGTCGCCCGCCGGGAGGAGCGGCTGCGGGTGCTGGCCGAGGAGCTGGGCGGCGCCAGCACGATCGCGCTCGACCTGACCGAGCCCGACGCCCCCGCCCGCGTGCGTGAGTTGGTGGAGCGTGAGCACGGGCGGCTTCACTGGTCAACAATGCCGGCGCGGCGTGGCGAGGGAGCTTCGGCGACACCGGGTGGGAGAACGTGCAGCGCCACATGAAGCTGAACTTCGAGGCGCCGGTGCGGCTGACCGAGCAGCTGCTGCCACTGCTGCGCCGGAGCGCCGCCGCCGGCCCCGGGCGGCGCGTGGCGATCGTCAACGTCGCCAGCACCGCCGCACGGGTATCCAGGCCGAAGTCCGGCGCCTACTCGGCGAGCAAGTACGCGCTCGCGGGCTGGACCGACGCCCTCCTGGGCGAAGAGCGTGAGCACGGGGTCCATGTCGGCATGGTGCTGCCCGGCTTCGTGGAGACCGAGGGCTTCCCCGCGGCGGAGCTGGTCGCCAAGCGGGCCACCCGCTGGATCGTCTCCTCGCCGGAGCGGGTTGCCGAGGCGATCTGGCAGGCCGGCCCCGGAGGCAAGCCCGAGCGCTACGTGCCCCGGCCCTACTGGGTCGCGGCGGCGGCGCGGGTGCTGGCACCGGCGCTCGTGCGTCGGGCCACGGCCGGCGGTGGCCTGGCCACCGCCACCAAAGCCGATGGCGACTAGCCCCCGCACTCAGCCGCCAGACCGCACCCACCAGGCACCGCGACTAAGCTACAGCGCTGTAACTAGCTACCTCCAGGAGCATCGGCGATGAACTCAAGAACCCGACGCGTAGCCGTGCTCGGCGGCATCCGGATCCCGTTCGCCCGGCAGGACGGACCCTATGCCCGGGCCTCCAACCAGGACATGCTGACCCATACGCTGGACTCCCTGGCGGGCAAGTTCAACCTCCAGGGCGAGGCACTCGGCGAGGTCGCGGGCGGCGCTGTCCTCAAGCACAGCCGTGACTTCAACCTGACGCGAGAGTGCGTGCTCGGCTCCAAGCTGGCGCCCGAGACCCCGGCCTACGACGTCCAGCAGGCCTGCGGCACCGGCCTGGAGGCAACGATCCTCGTGGCCAACAAGATCGCGCTGGGCCAGATCGACTCAGGCGTCGCCGCCGGCGTGGACACCACCTCCGACGCCCCGATCGCCATCAACGAGGACCTGCGCCAGGTCCTGTTGCAGACTAACCGCGCCAAGAGCTACGCCCAGCGGGTGCGCGCCCTGGCCCGGCTCCGCCCGCAGCAGATCGTGCCCGCCATCCCCCGCAACTCTGAGCCCCGCACCGGCCTCTCGATGGGCGAGCACACCGCGATAATGGCCCGGGAGTGGGGCATCGGCCGCCAGGAGCAGGACGAGCTCGCCGTGCACAGCCACCATCACCTCGCCGCCGCCTACGACGGTGGCTTCCTAAGTGACCTGGTCACGCCCTTCTTGGGTCTGGAGCGTGACCAGAACCTGCGGCCGGACTCCAGCTTGGAGAAGCTGGCCAAGCTCCGCCCGGTGTTCGGTGGCCCCGAAGGGACCATGACCGCCGGCAACTCCACCCCTCTCAGCGACGGCGCCTCCGCGGTGCTGCTCGCCAGCGACGAGTGGGCGGCGGCGCGCGGTCTCCCCGTGCAGGCCTACTTCACCGAGGCCCAGACCGCCGGTGTCGACCACGTCCACAAGCGGGAGGGACTGCTGATGGCGCCGGCCTACGCGGTGCCGCGGATGCTCGACCGTGCCGCGCTGGCCCTCCAGGACTTCGACTTCTACGAGATCCACGAGGCCTTCGCCGCCCAGGTCCTCTGCACGCTCAAAGCCTGGGAGGACCCGGTCTTCTGCCGCGAGCGCCTCGGCCGTGAGCAGCCCCTCGGCGCCATCGACCGCGACCGGCTGAACGTGGCCGGGGGCTCGCTCGGGGCCGGCCATCCCTTCGGCGCCACCGGCGGCCGGATCGTCGCCAACCTGGCCAAGCTGCTCTCGCAGCGAGACGAGGGTCGCGGCCTGATCTCTATCTGCGCCGCCGGCGGCCTCGGTGTCACCGCGATCATGGAGGCCGTCAATGTCTGACCGTTACTCGCAGCTGATCAACACCCCGGTGGGACGGATCGTCTCCAAGCAGGTGGGCCTGCCCCAGCCGACGAGGCTCGAGCGCTACGAGTGGGGCCAGCCGGTCATCCACGGCCCGGTGCTGCTCGGGGCGGCTCCCGAAGGACGTCTGGCGCCGGCGCTGGCGGGCGTGCTGGCGGCGATCGGCGCCGAGGTTCACACCGCGATGCAGGACGAGCTGCGCAGCGCCGCCGCCGCCGCGGGGCTGAACGCCAAGGTCTTCAACCCCGACGCCGCTCCGGCCGAGCACACCTACAAGGCGCTCGTGTTCGACGCCACCGGCATCGCCTCGAGCGTTGCTCTGCACGAGGCCTGGGCCTACTTTCACCCCACGATCCGCCGCGTGCGCCGGTCGGGCCGGGTGATCGTCCTCGGCACCCCGCCCCAGGATGCCGGCGGGACGCGTGCGGCTACCGCCCAGCGTGCCCTGGAGGGCCTGACCCGCTCGATCGGCAAGGAGGTGCGCCGCGGGGCGAGCGCCCAGCTGGTCTACGTCGCCCCGGGGGCCGAGACCGGGATCGAGTCGACGCTGCGGTTCCTGCTCTCGCCTAAGTCCGCCTACGTCTCCGGGCAGGTGATCCGGATCAGCCCGGCCTCGGTGGCGGTGCCCGAGCTCGACTGGGAGCGCCCACTGAGTGGCAAGGTGGCCATGGTGACCGGCGCCTCCCGCGGCATCGGGGCGGCCATCGCCGAGGTCCTGGCTCGCGACGGTGCTCATGTGGTGGGCCTCGACGTGCCGATGCAGGCCCAGGAGCTCGACGAGGTAACCGGTGCGATCGGCGGTTCCTCGCTGGCGCTCGACATCACCGAGGAGGCCGCCCCGGCGCAGATCGCCTCTCATCTGACCGAGCACCACGGTGGCGTCGATGTCGTCGTGCACAACGCCGGGGTGACGCGGGACAAGACCCTCGGACGGATGCAGCCCGAGCTGTGGGACATGGTGCTGGGGATCAACCTGATCGCGCAGGAGCGGATCGACGACGAGCTGCTATCCCACCGGGCGATCCGGGAGAACGGCCGCATCATCTCCGTCTCCTCCATCAGCGGCATCGCCGGCAACGCCGGCCAGACCAACTACGCCACCTCCAAGGCGGGGGTGATCGGCATGGTGGAGGCGCGCGCCGGGGAGCTGGCCGGCCAGGGCGTCACGATCAACGCCGTCGCCCCCGGGTTCATCGAGACCCAGATGACCGCCGCGATGCCGCTCGCCACCCGGGAGGCGGGACGGCGGATGAACAGCATGGCCCAGGGCGGGCTGCCGGTCGACGTGGCCGAGACGATCGCGTGGTGTGCCAGTCCGGGTTCGGTCGGGGTGACCGGAAACGTCGTTCGCGTGTGCGGGCAGAGCCTGCTGGGGGCGTGAGCGATGACCGAGCGTGAGCTCTCAGGCGCCCCGGGGATGCTGCCGCTGTTCGCCCGCGCGGGCGCCGCGATGGTTCCGGGAGCCTCTCGCCTCCCCTTCGTGGGCGGAGCCGGGCGCGAGCTGCCCGACCTGACGCTGACGCTCTCCGACCTGGAGGTCGATCGCCAGCGACTGGCCGCGTATGACCGCGTGTGCGGCTTCGATCTCGGCGATACGCTGCCCGCCACTTTTCCCCACATGCTGGCCTTCCCGCTCCAGCTGTCGCTGATGACCGACGGGAGCTTTTCGTTCCCCGCCATCGGGCTCGTGCACATCGTCAACCGGATCGTCCAGCACCGACGCATCGGCGCCGGCGAGCAGCTGTCGCTGCGGGTGTGGGCGGCCGCCCTGGAGCCACATCCGCGCGGTCAGCAGTTCTCGCTGCGCACCGAGGCGCGGGTGGGGGACGAGCTCGTCTGGGAGGAGGTCTCGACCAACCTGCGCCGCGGCGGGGGTTCAGGCGATGGCTCGGGGCGCGGCGACGAGCTGCCATCCGCCGAGGACCTGGAGGCCACTTCCACCTGGAAACTGCCCGGGGACCTCGGACGCCGCTACGCCGCTGTCTCGGGCGACTACAACCCCATCCACGTGCATCCGCTGAGCGCCCGGCTGTTCGGGTTCCCCTCGGCGATCGCGCACGGGATGTGGACCAAGGCGCGCTGCCTGGCAGCTCTGGCCCTGAGGCTGCCGGAGGCCTTCACCGTGGAGACCGCCTTCCGCAAGCCGATCCTGCTGCCGGCGACCGTGGAGCTCGCCTCCTCCGCGGGTCAGGCCGGGATCCAGTTCGGCGTGCGCGACGCGCGCCAGCAGACTCCGCACCTGGACGGGCGCATCAGCTTCCGCTGACCTGGTCCTCAGCGCTCTGCGGACATCTCCTCAAACAGTCCCCGCATCCGCGCCAGCACCGCCACCGCGGCGCGTATCTCCTCGTCGCTGAAGTCCTTGAAGGCCGCGCGCCAGCGGGGCTCGTAGACGGCGCGTCGCTCCTCCAGCAGCTGGCGGCCCCGAGCGGTCAACGAGACCAGCACCACGCGGCGGTCGCTCTGCGAGCGGGAGCGCTCCACCAGTCCGGCGTCGGCCAGCTCATCGAGCAGCTCCGTGGCGCTGGCGGGGGAGACGTCGGCCAGGTGGGCCAGCTCGCTGGAGGGCAGGCACTCCCGCTTTGAGAGCCCGAACAGGAGTGAGTACTGGGCGTCGCGGAGCTCGCCGCGGTGGCGGTGCTCACGGCCGCGCAACCGCCTCACCGCTGCCGTCGCGGCCTTGAACGCCGGTCCGAGCTGGGTCAGCGGATCCTCGCTGCTCACACCGCCACCTCCTCGGCGAGGACCTCCTCCGGCGGATCGGCGGCCACCCCCTTGAGGGCGCGCGCAGGATGAACGCCGGAACGATCGCCAGCGCGGTCAGCGCCGTCGAGGCCCAGAACGCGGTCCCGTAGGCCGAAGCCTGCCCGAAGGGTGTGCGCACCCACCAGCGAGCGCTGCAGCACCACCGCCAGCACCGCGGTCCCGATCGAGCCACCGACGCGCTGGAGCACGTTCAGCTGCGGGGTGGCGTGAGCGAGCTCTGACCGCTTCAGCGAGGCGAAGGCCGCCGACATCGCCGGCATGAAGCCAAAGCCGATCCCGACCCCGCGTAGAACCATGGCGCAGGACAGCCACACGATCGAGGTGTGGGCGCCGATCAGCGCGAACGGGATCGTCGCCACCGCCGTCAGGCTCACCCCGAAGAGCGCCAGCGGCCCGCCCCCGATGCGATCGGTCAGCCGCCCGGCGATCGGCATCGCCAGCACCGCCCCCAGACCCTGGGGCGCCGTCAGCAGGCCGGTGGCCACGACGCTCTCGTGGCGGATCTCCTGCCAGTAGAGCGGTAGCAGGATCATCCCGCCGAAGAGCGCCGCGGCGAGGCAGAACATCGCCAGGGAGGCCGAGGAGAACGTCGGGCGCCGGTACAGCCGCAGGTTGAGCAGCGGGAAGCGGGCGCGCAACGCGTGCCGCGCGAACACGGCGATCAGCGCTAGCCCACCCAGGCACGGGATGATCACCCTCGGCGAGCTGAAGCTTCCCGTGGTCCCGACCTCCGCCAGGCCGTAGGTGAGCAGCGGCAGGCCCGTGGCCATCAGGGCGAGGCCCCGGAGGTCCAGGGGGTCGCTGGGCTGGCGCTCCACCCGGGGCAGCACCCGCAGCGCGGCGATCACCGCGAGGTCCCGATCGGCAGGTTGACGTAGAAGATCCACTGCCAGCTGGCGTTGTCAAGGATCAAGCCGCCGATCGTCGGGCCCAGGATCGGCGCCAGCATCGCCGGCCAGCGCCAGCGCCCCCACCGCCCCGAAGGCCAGGAAGCTGGCGCTGAGCGAGTCGCGCAGCTGGGCCGGGGAGAGGCCGCGCTGGGTCAGCCACAGCGCCAGCGGGGGCCCACTGACCCCTGTGGAGGTGGTGAGCACTCCGGTGGCCAGCCCGAGCGCCAGCTGCCCCAACACTGCGCCGCCGGCCTCCGACCTCGCTTCCGCGGGCCCGGGTTCGGCTGCCGCGGGCGCGGCTGCGGCCGTGCCCACGGCGCCCCCACGGCGGGCACGCACCAGCGCCGCGAGGATCACGAGCACGCCCACCCCCACCTGCAGCACGGGACGCGACAGGACGCTGAGCAGCATCGCGCCCGCGAAGGTCCCGGGCACAGCCGCCAGCACGATCGGTGCGATCTCTCGCCACAGCACCTGCCGGCGACGGCGCTCGGCGAAGAGCACGAGCAGGTTCAGCTCCAGCCCGAGCACCGTCACCGTGATGATCGTCGCTGGCGGCGAGATGAGCAGCAGCAGGACCGGCGTCAGCACCAGCGCGAAGCCGATCCCGGCGGTGGCCTGCAGGCAGGCGGCCGCCAGCGCCACGACCCCCACCAGAGCAACGATCATCTCGGCAGCCTCCCGGTGGGACCTTCAGCACCACTTGCAGGGCTCACCGCCGTCAGGGTAGGGGTGAGCCCTGGCTCCTGTTCTGCCGCGGAGCCGTTTACACTAATGGCCACATCCGGGCGAGTGCCCGATCAATCAGTGCCAGCGTCCGTAGTTGTTGCCCCAAGAGAGCACCTCCCGCGTTTCGCAGCACACGACATCCCGGGAGGGAACATGCCAACAGGAACCGTCAAGTGGTTCAGCGACGAGAAGGGCTACGGGTTCATCACGCCCGACGATCAGGGCAAGGACCTGTTCGTGCACTTCTCGGCCATCTCCGGTAACGGCTTCAGGTCGCTTACCGAGGGGGCCAAGGTCTCCTACGAGGCGGAGATGGGTCCCAAGGGCCCAAATGCCGCCAACGTCCAGCCGATCTAGCTGACACACAGGCAAACTGCTGACGCGGCCCGCTCCGGCGGGCCGCCGCTCGTAGAGGGCCGCACCAACATATGACCACCTTCGCCGATCTCCGTCTGGCGCCCGACCTGCTGCAGGCGGTGCGCGACGTCGGCTACGACACGCCCAGCCCGATCCAGGAGGAGGCGATTCCGCCCCTCCTGGAGGGCCACGACATGATCGGCCAGGCCCAGACCGGGTCGGGCAAGACCGCCGCCTTCGGGCTGCCGATGCTCCAGTACGTCGATCCCACCGAGGCCGACGTCCAGGGACTCGTGCTGACGCCCACGCGCGAGCTCTGCATCCAGGTAACCCAGGCGCTGCGGGCCTACGGCAAGGCCAAGGGGGTAGACGTGGTGGCCGTCTTCGGCGGTGCCCCGATCCGCAGCCAGCAGGCCCAGCTCCGCGCCGGCGGCCACATCGTGGTGGGCACCGTTGGGCGGGTCAAGGACCTGATATCGCGACACTCGCTGATGCTGAACGCCTGTCGCTTCGTCGTCCTCGACGAGGCCGACGAGATGCTCGACCTCGGCTTCCTGGAGGACGTGGAGCGAATCCTGGCGCTGACCCCGTCCAGCCGCCAGACGGCGCTGTTCTCGGCGACGATGCCGCCGGAGATCCGCCGGCTCGCCGACCAGTACCTGTACGACCCGGTGCTGGTGAAGGTCAAGGCGGCGACGCTGACCGTCGACACCGTGGAGCAGTTCTCGCTGGAGGTGCGCCCGCAGGACAAGACCGACCGGCTGGCGGAGGTCCTGCGCGCAGAACGTCCCGACCAAGCGCTTGTGTTCGTGCGCACCAAGATCCGCTGTGACAGCCTGTACCGCACGCTGCGCGACCGGGGCATGGGCGTCAAGGCGCTGCACGGCGACATGAGCCAAGGGGCTCGGGACGGCGTCATGATCACCTTCAAGGGCGGGCGCGTGCCAATTCTGGTGGCCACCGATGTCGCTGCCCGCGGCCTGGACATCTCCGGCATCTCGCACGTCATCAACTTCGATGTGCCCACCTCCCCCGACGTCTACGTGCACCGGATCGGGCGCACCGGACGGGTCGGTCGCAGCGGACGGGCGATCACTTTCTACGAGCCGCGCCAGCTGCGTGAGGTCCAGGCCATCGAGCGCCACGCCGGCGTCAAGCTCGCCCCGTGGGTGGAGAACGCGCACGTGGCCCCGACGGCGCCCGTGCCCAAGCCCCCGCGCCACCGCAAGCCGCACGCCACCCCCGAGGCCGACGTGGCCGGGCGCAAGCTGATCGTTTCCGGCGGCCGCGCGGCGGGGCTCGAGCCCTCCGACATCATCCACGCCATCACCGCCGCCACCGGCCTCGATGGCGAGGCGGTGCGCAACGTCCGCCTGCTGGAGCGCTTCGCGCTGCTGGAGGTCCCGGCGCCGGAGGCCGAGCGGGTCGTGGAGCAGGTCAGCGGCACCGAGGTCCACGGCCACCGGCTCGCCGTGGAGCTGGCGAGGATCCCGAACGGGACCGGCGGGTAGGCTCAGCTTCATGTCAACAGCTCACATGAACACCAGTCACGGCACGATCGCGCTGGAGCTCTTCGACGAAGACGCGCCCAAGACCGTGGACAACTTCCGCAAGCTGGCCTCCGATGGCTTCTACGACGGGATCATCTTCCACCGCGTCATCCCCGACTTCATGATCCAGGGCGGGTGTCCGCAGGGCACCGGCACCGGCGGGCCCGGGTACACCTTCGAGGACGAGTTCAACCAGCACAAGATCGTGCGAGGGGCGCTGGCGATGGCCAACGCCGGACCGAACACCAACGGCTCGCAGTTCTTCATCGTCACCACCGAGGGCGCTCCGTGGCTTGACGGCAAGCACACCGTGTTCGGCCGCGTGAGCGCCGGGATGGACGCCGTCGCCGCGATCGAGGCCTCGCCCGCCGGCAGGCAGGACCGTCCGCTGGATCCGCCGGTGATCGAGTCGATTCAGCTCGATCCGGCCGGGTAGTCGTTCGTCACTGCGGACGCCGAGCGTCGCAATAGCGGTTCACCACCGAACTGCGATCCTGATCAGATGGAACAGCGCATCAGCCTCGTAACGCTTGGTGTCGCTGATCTGCCCCGGGCCCGTTCGTTCTATGAGGCGCTTGGCTGGGAGGGCGCCCAGCAGCCGGACGACGAGGTCTGCTTCTTCCAAGCCGGCGGGATGGTCCTCGGCTTGTGGGCAGCCCTGGGCGGTCACGGCGCGCCGGGGATCGAGCTCGCCTACAACGTCCGCTCGCCCGAAGAGGTCGGCGCTGTCCTATCAGAGGCGGAGCGAGCCGGTGGCACTGTCCTGCGACCCGCGGCGCGTGCCGAGTGGGGTGGTACATCAGGAGCCTTCGCCGATCCTGACGGGTACGTATGGGAGGTCGCCCACAACCCCGGGTGGACGCTCGACGCGGCTGGTGCGGTGAGGATCTAGCTGAACACACGACTTTGGCTGGCCAAGGTCTGGACAACGCCGAGCGGGTGCTGGACACGGTGGTCTCCGAGAGTGGCATGGACGCTCAGCTGGCCGATCTCGGGTACACCACCAGCGCCCTGGGCTTCTGGGCCAAGGAGGCCCCGTGGTACCTGGCCGACGAGCACGTCTCGTCCGCCGGGTGAGGATGGCGTGTGAGCATCGCCAGTCGAGCGCCTAACGCACCGGCTTCCACGGCGCGAAGGCGTTCGCCGAGTCCTCCAGCAGGGCATCTCTCTCCGGTTGTCACGATCAGTGCGAGGGGCGTGAGTCTAAGTCGTCCCAAGGGGTAAGGGGAGAGAAGTGCCGCCACGGCGCCCGCCCCACCACCTCCGAAGGAGAACCCATGATCAGTCGTATCGATCGCCTCGCCGTAGAGCTTCCACCCCCGTCCGATCCCGATCCGGCGGGTGCGAGCGTCGTCCAGGAGCTGATGGGCGGTCGCTTCGGCGAGATGTCGACGCTCATGAACTACACCTTCCAGTCCTTCAACTTCCGCGGGCGGCAGGGTGCGCGACCCTTTTTCGATCTGATCGCCAACATCGCCGCCGAGGAGTTCGGCCACATCGAGCTGGTCGCGGCGGCGATCAATACGATGCTCACCGGCGCCACCCCCGCGGGTGAGGTGGATCCCTCGAGCACCCCCCTGGGGGCGGTCAAGGGCGTCGGCAACCCCCACCACTTCGTCGCCGGCGGGCAGGGCGCGTTGCCCCAGGACTCCCGGGGCGCGCCCTGGACCGGCGAGTACGTGTTCGCCTCCGGGGACCTGGTCGAGGACCTGACCCACAACTACTTCCTGGAGACGGGGGCGCGCAGCGGCAAGCTCCGGGTCTACGAGATGGTCGATCATCCCGCCGCCCGTGCCCTGACCGGCTACCTGCTGGTGCGCGGCGGCGTCCACCAGGTCGCCTATGCCCGGGCCCTGGAGAAGCTCACGGGCGCCGACCTGACCAAGATGTTCCCCTCGCCGCGGATCCCCACCGAGAAGATCCCCGAGTGCCAACCGCACCTGGAGAAGGGGCTCCACAAGACGCTCTACCGCTTCTCGCAGTCGGACTACCTGGAGCTGGCGGCCGTCTTCAACGGCCCCCACCCCGAGACCGGCGAGGAGCTGACGGTCGAGCAGGGCCCGCCCGAGGGTGCGCTGCCCTACGACCTGCCGCCCCAGCCGGCGGTGTTCGCACCCGACTACGCGCCCGAGGAGATCGCCGAGATCGCCGTCCGCCTGCGCGAGGCCGCCGGGCTGACCAAGGAGCCTAGTGGCGAGGTCGCCAATTAGCGGAGCACCTGGCGGCCCTAACGGCTGAGGCAGGCGGGAATCTGAAGCGCCGCCCAGCGGCGGTTCTCAACGCTCCGCAAGGGATCGAGCTGCCGCTGGAGCGTTTTCAGCGTCGTCACCGGATCCGCGCCGCGGTGAAGGTGCCGCTGGGCGCGACGCAGGTCGGCGAGCTGGCCGGAAAAGGCTTGAACTGCGGCTCTCAGGTCATCGGCCTTGGCCCGGTCGGGTGCCAATCCGCGCAGTGCGGAGAGCTCGGGGCCGAGAACGGCGATCCCGCGTCGCAGGAAGGCCTCGGCTCCGGCCGGGGAGGCGGGGGGCGGGATGCCCTCGGCCCGGTGGCTCGCGCCGGCGCAGATGTGGCCGGCCTGGCTGCGCAGGGCGCCGGCGGAGAGGGCGGAAGGGCCGCAGCCCGCCAGCATCGCCGCCGACGTGAGCAGGGAGAGGGCCCCCCACCGGGTCATCGCAGCGAGACCGCCAGCAGCCGCTCCAGCGCCGCGATCGTGTCCGCCGGGTCGGTGTGGTGCACGGGGAACATGCCGAGCTCGGCGGCGGGCTCCAGGTTGAAGGGGAGGTCGTCGACGAACACGCACTCCCCGGGCGCAAGCCCGATCCGCTCCGCTCCGAGCCGGTAGATCTCCGGTGCCGGCTTGCGGATGCCCTCCTCGCCGGAGATGACCACGCCGTCGAACAGCTCCGCCAACCGGCTGCGATCGTAGCGTCGCGTGCCCCAGGAATTGGAGATCAGGCCAGTGCGGATCCCCGCCCCCCGGGCGGCGAGCACCGCCTGCACCATCGCCGGCTCCGGCCTCGAACCCGCGAACAGGCGGTCGATCAGGCCCTCGCCGTCGACGCCGAGGATCCCTCCAAACTGCTGCTCGAAGTCGACCTCGGGCAGCGTGCCCTCCTCCAGCTCTATCAGCAGGTCGCGACACCCCGGATCGTGGCGGAAGCGACGTCCGATCTCCCGCGGCTCGAGTCCCTCCAGCTCGCAGAAGGTGCGAAAGGAGTCGAACAGGTTGGTGGTGAGCACGCCGCCGTAGTCGACCAGCAGCCCGCGGCGCGCGCCGTCGGCGCGCTCAGAAGCCATGCGCGGTTACCTGAAGCGCGCGCTTGGCGAGCTCCACGACGCCGTCGCCGAACGTCTTCAGGTACGGGTCGTCGGTGGAGCCCGAGACTGCCCGCTTGTAGTTGCCCTCCATGAACACCACTGCCTTCCATAGCGCCAGCGCCACGTACCAGTTCAGCTCTCCGACCGAGCGACCCGAGCGCTGCTCGTAGCGCGCGATCAGCTCCTGGCGGGTCGGGAATCCTGGCAGCGTCGTGACGTTCTGGAGGTTGAACTTGCCCATCTCGTCATCGGCCTGCGTCCAGTGGATCATCATGTAACCGACGTCGGCCAGGGGATCGCCGATGGTGGCCATCTCCCAGTCGAGGATCGAGATCAGCCGGGCGGGCGCCGAGGCCGAGAAGATGGTGTTCCCGAGGCGGTAGTCGCCGTGCACGATCGTTGACGGCGGCGAGCTGGGGAGGTTCTCCGCCAGCCACGCCCCCACCTGCTCCACCTGCTCCAGCTCCCGGGTGCGATTGTCCTCCCACAGGCCGGTGAACCGGCGCAGCTGGCGCTCCAGGTAGCCGGTGGGCTTGCCGAAGCCCTCCAGTCCGATCGCGGTCCAGTCCAGGGCATGCAGCTCGACGAGGCCCTCGATCAGCTCGTCGGCGGTCCGCTTCCGCTCGGCCGGCGTGTCCAGCGGCGCGGGCATCGCGGCGGTTATGACCTCGCCCTGGACCTGCTCCATCACGTAGAACGGCGCCCCGATCACCGCCGGGTCATCGCACACCGCCAACACCCCGGGGGCCCGAACCGCGGTCGATTCCAGCGCGGCGAGCAGCCGCGCCTCGCGCAGGACGTCGTGGGCGCTCGGGGGCAGCGGGCCCCGCGGCGGGCGCCGCAGCACCACGCCGGTGCTGAGGCCGAAGGTGACGTTGGAGTGGCCTTCGCCGATCGGGCTCGCGCTCAGCTCCGCGGGCGCCGCCAGCCCGTTCTGGCTCAGGAACTTCCGGAGCGGCTCGAGCACCAGGAGCGGGTCGCGCGCGTTGGTGGAACCCTCGTCGTGGGTGCGAACGACGTCGTCGGGGGCCAGCGTCGTGCTCATCGGTCGTGTGGAAGCTACCGGAGGGTGATCCCCATGGGAGCGTCCCCGCGCTCGGCCCCTATCCGGCGCAGGTTGGGCAACCTTGGCCAAGCGGCTACGGTGGAACCATCTCGCTGGCGGTTTACGGATGCTTGCCTGCGAGCAGAGCACGGGCTGGCGGTTGCCGATCTGCCGCTGCACCACCGCGATCCCTTCGACCGCCTGCTCATCGCCCAAGCCGAGCGCCATGCCCGAGCTACCCGAGGTGGAGATCACCGCGTGCCTGATCGGGAGCGCCACCGCCGGCGCCACGGTGGAGTCGGCGCTCACCCCCGGGATCAACGCGCTGAAGACCTTCGACCCGCCGCTGTCGGCGTTGGAGGGCGCGACGGTGCTGGGGATGCGCCGCCGGGGAAAGCTGTTCCTGCTGGACTTCGATCGCAACCTGACCGCCGTGATCCACCTGATGTCGGCCGGGCGCCTGCAGCTCTTCGACAAGCGCGCGACGCTGCGGGACCGCACCTCGCGGCTGCTGCTGCGCCTGGACGGCGAGCGCGAGCTGCGGCTGCGGGAGTTCGGGACCCGTCAGCGGGCTTGGGTCAAGCTGCTGCGCACCCCCGAGGTGGAGGCCGAGGAGACGATCGCTGCCCTCGGGCCCGAGGCGTGGCCTGACCCACCCGCCTTCGGAGAGCTGCTTCGGGCCCCCCGGCCCCTGTACGCACTCATGCGTGACCAGCACGTGATCGCCGGCATCGGGCGCTCCTGGGTCGACGAGATCCTCCATGCCGCGCGGATCTCGCCATTCAAGCGCGGCACCGACCTGCAGGAGGACGAGGCGGCCCGTCTGCGAGAGGCCACGGTGGCGCGCCTGGGGGAGGTCATCGCCCACTACGGGCAGACGATCGCGCTGCCGATCCCGGACAAGCTGCCGATGCCGCTGACGGTGCACCGCCGCCACGGCGAGCCCTGCCCGCGCTGCGGTGACCGGCTGGAGGCGGTGTTCTACGAGGACTACGTGATGTGCTACTGCCCCACCTGCCAAACGGAGGGGAAGCTGCTCAAGGACAGGCGGCTCTCCCGCCTGCTGAAATAGTCACATGGCCCTCGACATCGGTGACCTGGCTCCGGACTTCGCCCTCCCCGACCAGGCGCGCTGGCGCCGGTGTGTTTAGCCTAAGCAGATCGGCGTGACGGTTAGGTACGTTGCGGCCATTGCGAGCGGCAGCGCCACCAGCAGGGTTGTCCAGGCGGAGATCTGGGCTACGCGCAGGCGGCGCGGGCCGGGGAGTGCGCGCCACGTGAGCGCGGCAGCTAGGAGCGGGAGCCCGAGCGCCGTGGCGTGGCTCAGCAGGAGTGCTACTACGTCGATGAACATCACGGCCTGCGCGGGAGCTGCGATCGGGGCGTGGGGCCAGACCGCTGCGGTAAGCGTTACGGCTCCGAAGAGGCAAGCGCCCGCGATCGTCGGGGCGCCAGGCCGGCCGCCTCGTCGCTGGGTACTCGCGACCAGGGCGCTCAGCCGCAGCAGTCCGGCGATGAGCCCGAACGCCACGGCGCTGGCGCGAATGACCGGTTGCCGGGGCCGGGCGCTGAGGCGGTGGCGCCGCCACCGCGGGCCGGGCGGCCGCGCAGAGCAGATGCGGCGCGGCCGAGCAGCAAGGGGGTGGAGTTGTGGACTGCGGGCATTCGGTGACCTCTGCAAGCGACGTTATAAACCGGAGGTCTACAGAGTGGCCCGCTTACCGACCTTAGGTCACCAATCAAACACACCGGGCGCTGTGATCTCCTCATCCTGCTCACATCGAGATCGGTATCCGGACCTCGGCACGGATGCTCTCGCCAACAAGGACTCGTCGAGCTGTGCACCCACTCTGGGTGTATGATCGGGCAGTGCCCAAGACGATCCAGGTTCGCGACGTCCCCGACGATGTCCATCAGCGCCTCACGGCGCGAGCGGCTGAGCAGCGTCGCTCATTGTCGGAGCTGGTGCGCGCTGAGATCGTTGAGATCGCACGTCGCCCGACCATGGCCGAGATGCTCGATCGCCTGGCGAGTCGTCCTGTGGCCGAGCTATCCGAGTCGCCTGCAGAGGCGCTCGCGTACGAGCGTCTCAGCAACTGATATGCGGTGATCGTCCTCGACGCCTCGGCGGCCGTCGACCTGCTCCTCTCTACCGAGCGCGCCGCCGGGATCGCGCAGGTGCTGAGCGCGGTCGCCGAAGCCCATGCTCCTGAGCTGCTGGACCCGGAGGTTCTCGCCGTGATCCGTCGATGGACGCGCACGGGGTCGCTGGCTGTACAGACGGGCGCGCGGGCTGTCGAGGAGCTTGGCGAACTCGCCGTCGTCCGCCACCGGCACGCCGGAGTGCGTCGTCGAGCCTGGGAGCTTCGCAACCGCTGCTCGGCCTACGACGCCTGCTACGTCGCGCTCGCCGAGTTGCTCGACGCTGAGCTGCTCACCACAGACGCCCGGCTGGGCCGAGCCGCGCGCGGGCTGGTCGCCGTCGCGGCGACTCCCTGACCGCAGGCGGCGCCAAGACCAGGTTTGGTTCCCGCGCTCGCAGCTGGCGAGGAGCGCGCTACTGCAGGCCCTCGCGGGCCTCGCGCACGAGCGTGACGGCCTCGGGGAACACCGTGGCCATCACCGCGCGCAGCTGCGCGGCCTGCTGCTCGGTCGTCCCCTGGATGTTGGCGCGGTTCATCGCCGCCACCGTCAGGTCGACCGCAAGCTTGATCGCGTTGTCGGCCCACGCCAGCCGCTGCGCGCCCTGCATCTGCTCGGCGAACTCGCCGAGGCGCCGCTGCATGTCGTCGGGATCGCCGAACAGGTTGCCAAATCCACCTTCCACGTCACCAATCCTACTCCCTACGTTCCTCGGCCCCGGGACGCTTTGCCACCACCGCCAGCACCGCCATGGTGCCGCCGCGTCGCGCCGCTCCGGCGAGGAGCTCCAGCACCGCCGCCACTGGCGCCAGCGGCAGCGCCAGCACGCTCAGGATCAGATCGCCGGCGCGCAGCGGAGCGTTTCGCTTGAGCAGGTGGTAGAGGTAGGAGGGGGTGGTGGTGATCCGGTTGATCAGCGACTGCCACATGCCGAACGGGTTGTGCTCGCCGAGCACGTGCACGGTGCGGCGCACGTCGAAGCCATGGCGTTCCAGCAGCTGGTGCAGCCCCGGCTCGGTGAAGTGCGTCCGGTGGCGGGGGACGTCGAGGTGATACCAGCGCCGGCCGCCGAGCCCGGCCTGGAGGCTCCCCAGGTTCGGCACACCCACCAGCAGCACACCGCCCGGCGTCAGCCATTCGCCGATCCGCTCGAGGCCGCCGCCGGGGTCCTCCAGGTGCTCGAGCACGTGCCACAGCGTGACGGCGTCCAGCGAGCCCGGCACGATCGCCGCCCCGGCGATGTCGCTGCCCACCACGGGCGCGCCCAGTGAGACGGCGCCGGCGAGACCGCGCTCCGAGGGCTCGATCCCGCTGGCGTCATATCCCGCCCGGAGAGCGCTGAGCACGAACCGGCCGCGCCCGGCACCGACGTCCAGCAGCCGGGCCCCGGGCGGCGCCAGCGTCCTCAGCAGCGACAGGCGCCGGCGGTCGAAACGGGACAGCAGTGGCGCGACCGCGCGGTACAGGCGCGGCTGACCTCCGCCGTAGGCGCCGAGCTCGTGCGACCCCGCCGGGGCGGGCTCGATCGTGAGCGCCGATCCGCAGCGGCGGCAGCGCGCCAGGGTGAACTGCACCGAGCCGAGCGCCGGCTCGGAGGAGGGCACCCTGCGCCAGGATCGCAGCTCGCCGCCACAGGCCGGACACCGGCGGCCCTGAAGGGTGGGCTCGGCGCGCACCGCGGCGAGTGTACGGAGAGGGACCGGCAGCGTAGACTCGCGCCCGCCTTGTCCTCTCCTGCGCCCAACGCGCTGCTGCGCCGACGGATCGAGACGGCGATCAGGATCGTCTCGCCGCTGCTCGACCTCGTGATCATGGTCGGCGATCGCGTCTCGCGCACGCTGGAGCGCGAGGATCCCGACTACGTGGCGGCCCGGATGCCATCTGGAGGGGAGTCAGCTCCCCGCGGGCTGGCGCCGCGCCCTCCCGCGGGGCGAGCGCGCTGAGCCTTGCGCCGCCAGCCGCCGCGGCGGCGGCCACTAGCATGGTCGCCTGATGGGTGCCGACGAGCAGCTGCTCTACGAATCGCGCGTGCGTATGCGTCAGGCGGTGCTGGCGGCCCTGGCGGCGCTGCTGCTGGTGGGCGGCGCGGCGATCCAGCTCTCCGGCCCGCACACCAAGGTCAACGAGCTCACGCTCGATCTGATCACAGTCCATCGCCGCTTCCCTCTCGACGTGATCGGGGCCATCATCAATGGCCTCGGCCTGTTCGCGCTAGGCGGCACGCTCGCGTTCCTGTTCACCGTCGCGCGCGCCCGCAACCCGCAGCAGCGTTCGTTCGTGAAGTGGCTGCCCCTCGCCGGTGGTGTGCTGGCGGGGCTCAGCGGGATCGTGTACGCGGTGGTGATCGCGAGCAAGGCCTCGCAGTTCGTGGGCCACGGCAGCGAGACCTTCGAGCAGGCCAACCACCTGACCAGCTCAGGGGGGCTGCTGGCGCTGCCCTTCGTCGGCCAGGCCGCCGCGCTGGCGCTCGCCGTCGGGTTCGTGATGATCTCCCTGAGCGCGCTGCGCGTGGGGTTGCTGACCCGCTTCATGGGCTACCTCGGGGTCTTCACCGGCATCCTGGTGCTGTTCCCGATCGGCTCCCCGGTCCCGGTGGTGCAGGCGTTCTGGTTGCTGGCGCTGGCCTACCTGCTCTCCGGCCGGTGGCCGAACGGCGTGCCCCCGAGCTGGCGCAGCGGCCGTGCCGAGCCGTGGCCGTCCTCGCAGCAGATGCGCGAGCAGCGGATGGGTCAGGGGGGCGGGGGAGGCGGCGGTCGTGCTGGCGGTCGAGGCGCGGCGAAGCCCACCGCGGAGCCATCTGCGGAGAGGGTACCGGCGGAGACCGTGGGGGCCGCGCAGGCGCCGCGGACTCGCGCCGGGACGCCCAAGCGCAAGCGCAAGCGGCGCCGCTAGCCGCCGTTCGGCCGGCGGCGGGGACCGCTGGTCGTACGCCTGCCGCCGCTCATCGATTCCGGTTGCCAACGGCGGCCCGGCCCACGAGAGTTGCCCCCATACGCTCAACCTCGGAGGAGGAGGAATCGATGGAAGCTGCCCGACCTGGCGGACCCGGCGGACCCGGCGGACCTGGCGGACCTGGCGGAGCTAGGGGACCTGGCGCACCTGGCGCGCGTGAAGCGGATCTAGCGCCCGCGCCAGATCCGACGGGAGGCCGGCTCGCCGGCTGGACTCCCGCCGACCCGGGGCCACTCGGCCTCGCCGCGTTCGCCGGCACGACGTTCGTGCTCAGCATGATCAACGCCAACTTGGTAGCGGGACCGCTCACCGACGTGCCCGTCGTGCTGGGCCTGGCCCTGGCCTACGGTGGCATCGCCCAGCTCCTGGCCGGGATGTGGGAGTTCCGCACCGGCAACACCTTCGGCGCGGTCGCGTTCACGTCCTACGGCGCGTTCTGGATCTCGTTCTACATCCTGATCAAGGTCGGGGTGCCCGCGATCCCCAAGGCCCATCTGGACAGCGCCATCGGCCTGTACCTGTGGACGTGGGCGATCTTCACCACCTACATGTTCGTCGCCTCGCTGCGGACTACCGGCGCCATCGCGCTCGTGTTCCTGCTGCTGGCGATCACGTTCGTCCTGCTCGGCATCGGCAACTCCGGCGCCAGCACCAGCACGATCAAGCTCGGCGGCTACTTCGGGCTGGCCACGGCGGCCGCGGCCTGGTACGCGTCGTTTGCGGCGGTGACCAACTCCACGTTCGGTCGCGTCGTAGTGCCGGTGTTCCCGCTACGCCGCTGACAGTCAGGCATGAGGTCCCAGCTCGGGCGGCACCCTGCGCTACGCGCGAGTGCCGCCCGAGTGGGATCGCGCGCTCCCGGCGGTCGGGCGACGGCCTCGGCGCCTATAGACCGAGCCGATGGCTGAGTGCGGCGACGTGGCGGCGGGCGACGGGGATCGCCTGACCGTCGCCAAAGGCCAGCTCGGCGGTGCCGCCGAGCTGCGGGCGGAGCTCGACCGCGCGGCGGAGGTTGGCGACGTACTGGCGGTGGACGCGCACGAAGCCGAACGGCGCCCACCGGCGCTCGACCTCCGAGAGCGTCTCCCGCAGCAGGAACCGCCCCTGGGCGTTGACTACGCGCACGAAGTCCCCATGAGACTGGACGTAGAGGATCGTGCTGCGACGCAGCAGGCGGATGGCTCCCCCGCGCGGATTGGCGACCGCCACCACGTCGTCGTCCTCCCCGGCGCCATCGTCCGCGAGCACCGCGGCCACTCGGGAGAGCGATTCCTCCAGCCGCCGCCGGCTGACCGGCTTGAGCAGGTAGTCGAGCGCGCGAAGCTCAAAGGCGTCGACCGCGCCACGCTCGTGCGCGCTGACGAAGACAAGCTGCGGCGGGCTGGCGAAGCGGCGCAGCACCCGCCCGAGCTCGACCCCGTCGAGCCCGGGCATCCGCACGTCGAGGAAGATCGCGTCGAACTGGTGCGCGGAGACCTGCACGAGGGCCGAGTCGCCGCCGCCGGCGCAGTGCACCTCGCCCACCAGCGGTGAGTCGTGCAGCAGCCGGCTCAGGTCCTCAAGCTGAGTGCGCTCATCATCGACGGCGAGCACGCTCAGCGCGTCCGCGGTCATCCGGTGGCGATCCGCGACCGCGGCGGCAGCGAGTCGCCGTGGAGGTGGGGCACGGTCATCACGGCGGTGGTGCCCGCCCCGGGGGGAGACTGGATCTGGAGCCCGTAGCGCTCGCCGAACGTCGCCCGCAGCCGCGCGTCGACGTTGGAGACCCCGATCCCGCCGCCGGCACCGGCCAGCACCGCCGGAACCCGTTCCGGGTCGATTCCGCGACCCTCGTCGCTGACCCGGAGCTCCACGTCGGTGCCCACCTCCCGCGCGACGATCCTCAGGCAGCCGCGTCCGGCATGCTGCTCCACTCCGTGGCGGACGGCGTTCTCGGCCAGCGGCTGGACCGACATCGCCGGCACCACCGCGTCCGCGGTCTCGGGCGGGACATCGATCGTGACGTGGAGTCCATCGCGGAAGCGGGCCTGCTCCAGGCGCAGGTAGCGCTCCACGTGGGCGATCTCCTCGCCCAGGGTGACGTAGGGTCGGCCATCCCGGAACAGGTAGCGGGTGAACTCGGTAAAGTCGATCAGCAGCTCCCGAGCCTCCTCCGGGCGGGCGTGGATGTCACCGGCCACCGCGGCGAGCGCGTTGTAGATGAAGTGCGGGGAGATCTGCGCCCGCAGCGCCCGCAGCTCCGCCTGGGCCAGCCGCTCCTCCTGCTCGGCGAACACCGACAGCTCCACCTGTGCCGCCACCAGGCTGGCCGCCTCCTGCACCACGCGCAGCTCGTGCTGGCTCGGTCTGCCCACCTGCCGGTAAAAGGCGATCAGGGTGCCCACGCGCCGCTCCTGCACGATCAGCGGCGCCAGCACCGCAGCTCGCAGCGGACAGGATGGGTCCGAGGAGATCAGGCGGGGAACGATCCGCAGGCGATCGTCGGATGTCGCCGCCAGCAGCCGGGAGAGCAGGTCACCGGGGCGCACCTGCTCGCGCCCCTCACCCTCGATCGCCAGCACCGCCTGGAGATCGGCCAGGGCGATCGCGGCGGAGCCCGTCAGCGCGCGCAGGTGCGGTACGGCGCGCTCGGCGCTCTCGGCGGTCAAGCCACGGCGCAGGTAGGGGAGCGTGGCCGTGGCCGCGTGCAGGGCTGACTGCATGCCCACGGCGGCCGGCGTGCCGCGGGCCCTGGGCGCATGGATGACCCACCACAGCGCCGCGACGACGGCGACGATGCCGATCCCCCCCAGGAGGCTCAAGCCGAAGCTCATCTCTTCCACGTGACATTACTACCGCGCCAGGCGCCTGCGGAAGCGCTTGAGGGTTGTGCCGGCGGCGCCAGGGGAAGATGATGTGCCGATGAGCGCCACCACTGACATCCCCTCCTACGAGCAGGCCTGCGCCGAGCACCGCTGGGAGGTGCCCGAGCATTACAACATCGCCACCGATGTGTGCGACCGCCATCCGCCCGACAAGCTGGCGCTGATCCACGAGGATCCGCAAGGGCAGGTCCGGCGGGTGAGCTGGGGCGAGATCCAGGAGAGCTCGCGTCGCTTTGCCAACGTGCTGCGTGAGCACGGGGTGCGGAAGGGCGACCGGGTGGCGATGCTGCTGCCGCCGACGCCGGAGACGGCGGGCGCGTTCTTCGGCACGTGGAAGGTCGGCGGGATCCTCCTGTCGATGTCCGTGCTCTACGGCAACGACGGGATCCGCCATCGGCTGAGCGACTCCCAGGCCAAGGTGCTGGTCACAGACGCCGCCAACGCGGACCGCATCGACCGTGAGCTGGTGGAGCACGTGGTGATCCTCAGCGAGGAGCTGCTGCGCGGCGCCTCGGACTCGTTCACCACCGAGGACACCGCCGCCGATGATCCGGCCCAGCTCTACTACTCCTCCGGCACCACCGGCCTGGCCAAGGGAATCCTCCACGCCCACCGGTACATCCTCGGCCACGAGGAGTTTCTCTACTGCCACGACGTGCGCGACGGCGAGGTGTTCCACGGCATGGGGGAGTGGGCCTGGGCGGCGGGGATCTGCCCCCTGATCGGACCGTGGCGGCTGGGGGCGGTTCAGGCGGTGCTCCAGCGTCAGGGCGGCTTCGATCCGGCCAAGCAGCTCGACTTCCTCTCCCGCCACGAGGTCACCAACGTGTTCGCCACCCCGACCGCGATCCGTTCGATGATGTCCATCTCCAATGCTGGCCAGCGGTACCCGCAGCGCTTCCGGATCGTCTGCTCGGCCGGCGAGCCGCTCAACCCCGAGGCGATCCGCTGGGTTCGCGAGCAGTACGGCGTCACCGTGCTCGACTACTACGGGCTCACCGAGTCCTATCCGCTGTGCGCCAACTACCCGTTCATGGAGGTCCGGGAGGGCTCGATGGGCAAGCCGATGCCCGGCTGGGAGATCGCCATCCTCGACGAGGACGAGCGGCCGGTGGCAGGCGGCGAGCGAGGGGAGATCTGCCTGCGGGCGCGCTCCAACCCGCACTACCCGCTCGGGTACTGGAACCGTCCCGAGGAGTCAGAGGAGGAGTTCGGCGGCGAGTGGTTTCACACCAAGGACGCGGCCTCCACCGACGAGGACGGCTACTACTGGTACGAGGGCCGCGCCGACGACGTGATCATCTCCGCCGGGTACCGGATCGGACCCTTTGAGGTGGAGTCGGCCTGCCTGGAGCATCCCGCGGTGGCCGAGGCGGCCGCGGTGGCCGTTCCCGACGAGCGGCGCGGGACCGTGGTCAAGGCCTTCGTGGTGCTGGCCGCCGGGCACGAGCCCTCCGACGCGCTGGCCGAGGAGATCAAGGTCTACGTGCGCGAGAACCACTCCGCCTACGCCTACCCGCGCCTGGTCGAGTTCGTCGCCGACCTGCCCAAGACGTTGACCGGGAAGATCCGCCGGATCGAGCTGCGCCAGCGGGAACCGGGCAGCCGCTGATCAGACCTTGCGGAACTCCGGCAGCCAGGAGCCATCCGCGGTCTGGCTGAAGTCCTGGAACAGGGCCGGAGCCTCGGCGCAGATTATCCGGGCGACCTGGTCGAACACGGTTCGCAGCTCTTCCTCGGCCCCGGCGGCGGTGCGCATCTCGATGACGTGACGCAGCGTGCGGAGGTTGGCCGTCCAGACGATGTCGGTGCTGAGCCCGATCGGGGCCAGCCGTCGAAGCGCCGAGGTCACCTCCTTCTTCACCGAGAACGGCACCCCCTCGTCGTCGAGCCCCAGCGCGTCGGCGGCCGAGATCTGGAACTCCTCCAACTGCTCGACGAGGTTGATGACCTGGTCGCGCACGGGCTCCAGCGCCGCCGGGACACGGAAGCCGAGATCGGTGAGGCGTACGTACCGAAGGCTCTCCTGGCTGAAGGCCGAGCCCGCGCGATGGCGGACGAGCTCGTGCGTGAACACGCGGGACACGTGACGGAAGACGAACGTGTAGTTGGCGTGCTCCAGGACGCTCCCGTGGAGGCTGCTGAGCAGGTTCCGCAGGTACTCACCCTGATCGTGACGCACGCGTGAGACATTCTTGTTCAAGCCGGGCTCCCAGCTGCGGTAGCAGAGGCGACCACAGAACTCGACGAGGAGCTGGGCGTCATTGCGCTCGCCGGCCTCCCCCTCTCGACGCTCGAGCCATGCGGCACCGCCGACGTCCGACAGGTAGCCCCGCATCGCGTCGAGGTCGATTGACGGTCGGGCGATGAGGTGCACCGAGGGTGAGGTCTCACGCATTCCTGCAGATGCTTCCGGGTCCGGGGCGGTGGTCGTCGTCATGGGCGCGATGTTGTCCTACGCCCCGGACGTAATCGCGTCGGTCAGCCGGCGTTGCCCGGGTGACCGGTGGCCTGCGTATGCTCGCCGGCCCCGCCAACGCGGCCGGATTCACGCTCGTCGTCCTGCCGTCCGGCATCCTCGTTGGGGGGATCCGGATCCGGCTGACCCCCTCCGTCGCCGGAGCTCTCCGGAGTGGGGGCCTCTTCAGCGTTCTGGTTGGAGGCCGAGTCGGGCAGCGGCTGGTCGCCGAAGGTCTCTGCGGTGTCTGAGCTTCTGTCTTGTTCCATGTGTCTCTCAGCTACCCGTCACCAGCTCGCGCAACCGCGATACGCGGGATCACCCGGCCGTCATAGCCAGGCCCGAAGGATCGCTAGGGCAGCCCGACCAGCGCCTTGCCGGCGTGGGCGGCGAGCTGGAACAGCGGCGAGGGGAAGATGCCGAAGAAGATGCTGGCCGCGCCGAAGACGACGGCGACGGCCACCGCCTCGGGCAGCGCCACGGAGGAGGACCGCGGCTTGCTGGCGCTGGTGAACTGCAGCGGCGTGGATTCCTCGTCGTCGACCTCCGGGGAGCCGCCGGCGATCGGCGCCAGCGCGCCCGCGGCGGGCAGGTTCAGGCGCCCACCCCCGGCGCGCTCCTCGCTTGGCCCCATCCACATCGTGGCCACCACGCGCAGGTAGTAGCCGAGCGAGATCATCGAGCCGACCACCAGCACGATCGCCAGCCACGTGTAGTGGCCGCTGACCAGCGCGTGGATCAGCTGAAACTTGCCGATGAAGCCGACGGTCCCGGGGATCCCGGCCAGGGAGAGCATCGCGATCGTCAGTGGCCAGGCCAGCCACGGCTGCCGCGCACCGAGCCCGGCGAACCCTGAGAGATCGTCGCTGCCGTCCTCGCCGGCCTCCACCGCGCACACCACCGCGAATGCCGCCAGGTTCATGGCCAGGTACACGCCCAGGTAGAGGACGGTCGCCTGCACCCCGAGCCGGGTCCCGACCACGACGCCGCCGAGCATGTACCCCGCCTGCGCCACCCCGGAATAGCCGAGCATGCGCTTCAGCGAGGACTGCCCGAGGGCTCCCGCGTTGCCGACGATCATCGTGATCGCCGCGATGCTCGCCAGCACGGGCGCCCAGGTGCCCCGGGCGCCGAGCGCCGCCACGTCGAAGAAGCGCAGGAAGACGCCGAGCGCCGCCGCCTTGGTGGCGGTGGCCATGAAGGCCGTGATCGGGGTGGGCGCGCCCTCGTAGACGTCCGGCGTCCACTGGTGAAACGGCGCCACCGACGCCTTGAAGGCGAAGCCGACCATCACCAGCGCCAGGCCGGCGAACACCAGCGGGTCGCCGAGCACTCCGCCCGAGAGCCGGCCGTGAGAGAGCGCCGCGGCGATGCCCGAGAAATCCATGGAGCCGGTGGCCCCGTAGACCAGCGCCAGGCCGTAGACCAGCGTGGCCGAGCCCACCGAGCCGATGATCAGGTACTTCAGCCCCGATTCCAGCGACTGCTCGCGGCGGAACTCCGAGGCGCACAGGACGTACAGCGGGATCGAGAGCAGCTCCAGTCCCAGGAACAGCGTGATCAGGTTCTGCGAGGAGACGAGCACGGCCATGCCCGTCACGCTGAAGAGCAGCAGGCCGTGATACTCGCCGTGGCCGGCCGAGACGGCGGCATGGGCTCGCCAGGAGAGCAGCACCGTGGCCATCGCGGCCACGGCGAAGATCATGTCGAGCAGCAGCGCCAGGTCGTCGATCCGCAGCGCCCCGGAGATGATCGAGGCGGAGTGGTGCAGGCGCCCCACCTCGAGGCCCAGGGCGGCGCCCAGTGCCAGCAGCGTCAGGATCGGCACCACGCGTTCGCGGGTCCGGCGCCCCGGCAGCAGGCCGACCAGGAGCACGAGGAATGCACCAGCGCCCAGCGCGATCAGCGGCGAGAAGCTCAGCCAGTCGATGTGCGGGGTTTGGATGTGGGCGGCGGCCGGGGCGATCACGGCGGGCCTCCTACCGCGGCGTTGGAGAAACGGAATTCGCCGCAGCCCGGTCCGCAGGCGGTCGTGATGGCCGTGGGGATCTCGGCCAGCGTGCTTTTGACCGTGGGCTCGGTCCGCCGCAGCACGAACTGCGGGTAAAAGGCCAGCGCCAGGATCAAGGCGACCAGCGGCACCAGGCCGGCCAGGTCGCGGAAGCCGATCTCCCGTGAGTCCACCCGCATCCCCAATCGGTTGTGCATCGCGCCGATGAACGCCCGCAGAGCGTAGACGGCCGCCCCCACCACCCCGGTAAAGGCAATCACCGATATCACGAGCTGCGACTTGAACACCCCCAGCAGGATCATGAACTCCCCGACGAAGTTGGAGGAGCCCGGCATCGCCAGCGTGGCCAGCGCCACGATCAGGAACAGGGTGGCCAGCACCGGCGCGCGGAAGGCGATTCCGCCCATGTCCCGCAGCAGCTCCGAGCCGCGGGTGCGCGCGGCCAGCGCCGCGACGATGAAGAACAGGGGCGCGGTCACGAGCCCGTGGTTGACCATCTGCAGCAGCGCCCCCTGCGCGCCCTCGGGCCGCAGCGAGAAGATCCCCAGCGTGATGAAGCCGAGCTGGGCGATGCTGGAGTACGCGACCACCAGGCGGGTGCTGGGCGTGGTGAAGGCCAGCGCGGTGGCCCACAGGATCGACACCAGCGCGATCAGCAGCATCAGCATCTGGAAGTGGACGGTGGCGTAGGGAAAGAGCGGCAGCACGATCCGCAGGAAGCCGTAGGCGGCGACCTTGGAGAGCACTCCGGAGAAGACGGCCACCACGGGGATCGGCATCGCCCGGTAGCCGTCGGCCAGCCAGCCGTGGAAGGGGACCAGCGGCATCTTCACCAGGAACGCCGCGGCAAAGCACAGGAAGATCCACTCCTGGGAGCCGTGCGAGAGCGGCAGCGCCCGCAGGGAGGACAGCACGAAGGTCAGGCCCGTGCCGTGCTGGGAGGCGGCCAGCACCCCGGTGGCGATCGCTGCGGCGAGCATGAAGAACGAGCCCACCAGGGTGTAGATCACGAGCTTCAGCGTCGCGCGCACGCGCTCGCCGCTGCCCCACATGCCGATGAGGAAGTAGAACGGGATCAGCATCAGGTCGAAGAAGGCCACGAACAGCGCCAGGTCCTGGGCGCAGAAGGCCCCCAGCACCGCGCTCTGGGCCAGGCCCAGGTGCAGGAAGAAGAGCCGCGGGCGCTCCCACTCGCGCAGCCCGGCCCAGATCATCGAGCCGCTGAACAGCACCGCGGTCAGCACCAGCAGGGCGATGTTGAGGCCGTCGGCGCCGAGCTTGTAGTGGATTCCGAGCGCGCCGATCCAGGTGGTGTCGGTGACGAACTGCAGTCCCGGGTGGCCGAGCTTGAAGCGGGCCAGAAAGGAGATCGTGACCGTCAGCGTGAGGAGGCTGCCCAGCGCCGCCGCCCGCCCGGCCAGCCGCGGCGGCAGCAGCGCCCCGAGCACGGCGAGCACGAGTGGCAGCCAGATGAGGATCGACAGCGTCATGCAGCGCAGGCGGGTGGGGGCCGGGTCATGTGCTGGAGATCAGGAAGTAGAGGGAGACGCCGAACAGGCCGACGACGATGGCGGCGGCGTACAGGCGCAGGAACCCGGTCTGCCAGCGGCGGACCATCGCCGAGCCGGCGCGCACCACCCCGGTGGTTCCGCCGGTGATCGTCCCGGCCACCAGGATCCGCTCCAGCACGGACTCGGCAAAGCGCCCGAACCATGCGGCCGGCCGTACGACGGCGAAGTCGATCAGCTCGTCGAAGTACCACTTGTGCGCGAGGAAGTTGTGCAGCGGAGCGAGCCGCTCGGTCAGGCGGAGCGGGGTGGCCGGGGCGGCGACCCACAGGCGGTAGGCGATCGCGATGCCGGCCAGCGCGATAACAGCGCCGATCACGAGCCCCACCCAGGCGGGGCTCGTGGGGACAGTGGTGTGGGCGAACTTGGAGTCGGCAAAGGAGGGATCCAGGAACTTGGTCACCACCTCGTCGAGGCCGGGGATCTGCAGCGCGCCGGCCACCGTGGCCAGCAGCGCCAGCGTCCCCATGGCCAGCTTCATCGGCCACTCGCGCTCGGCGATGAAGTGGCCGGGCCCCGGGAAGCCCACGTCCTCGTCCTCCGGCCCGCCGGTGCTGGGGTTGGTGGGGGTCTCGGCGTGGTGCAGGTGGCCCTGCTCCAGCTCGCGCGCCTCGGATACCGGATCGCCCAAGAAAGCGCGGAAGATCATCCGGAAGGTGTAGACGGCGGTCAGCAGCGCTCCGGCGTAGCCGGCGACGCCGAGGATCACGAAGCCGTGGTGGCGGTGATCGAGGAAGGCGATGATGTCGTCCTTGGAGAGCCAGCCGGAGAACGGCGGCAGTCCCGCCAGGGCCAGGCCACCGATGATGAAGCAGCCGAAGGTGAACGGCATCGACCGGCGGAAGCCGCCCATCCGGTTCAGAGACTGCTCGCCGGCCATGGCGGCGATCACCGAGCCGGCGGCCATGAACAGCAGCGCCTTGAAGAACGCGTGGGTCATCAGGTGGAAGAGGCCGGCGGAGTAGGCGCCGGCGGAGACGCCCATGACCATGTAGCCGATCTGCGACATGGTGGAGTAGGCGATCACCCGCTTGAGGTCGGTCTGGACCACGGCGATGGTGGCGGCGATGACCAGCGTCAGGCAGCCGACGATGGCGCCGACGTCGGCAGCGGTCGGCGCCAGCTCGAACAGCGGGTGCATGCGCGCGATCAGGTACACCCCGGCGGTCACCATCGTCGCGGCGTGGATCAGCGCCGACACCGGCGTGGGGCCCTCCATGGCGTCGGGCAGCCACGTGTGCAGCGGGACCTGGGCCGACTTGGCAAAGGCGCCGACGAGCAGCAACAGGCAGCCGGCGACGAGGTCGGGGGAGTTGTGGCCGAACACGTGCGGCACGGCGTGGAAGGCCTTCAGGAAGTCGACGGTGCCGGTGTGCTTGAAGATGAAGAACGTCCCCAGCACCAAGCCGACGTCGCCGACGACGTTGATGACGAAGGCCTTGATCCCGGCCCGGGTCGCCGTCCGGCGGCGGTACCAGAAGGAGATCAGCAGGTAGGAGGCGGCGCCGACAAAGGCCCAGCCGACGATCAGCAGCACGAAGTTGCCGGCCAGCACCAGCAGCAGCATCGAGAAGACGAAGTAGTTCAGGTAGGCGAAGAAGCGAACGTAGCCGCGATCGGAGTCCAGGTAGCTGACCGAGTACAGGTGGATCAGCGTGGAGACCCCGGAGACGACCAGCGCCATGAAGATCGAGAGCGGGTCGACGAGGATCGAGAGCTTGGCGTCGAGGCCGACGCTGGAGGCGTAGCTCCACAGCGTCGAGGTCACCTGGCGCTGGTCGGGGCTGCGTCCGAGCAGCGCCATCAGCGCCGCCACGCTGAAGGCGAAGGACAGCGCGATCGCCAGCACACCCAGCCAGCCCGCGCTGCGCCCGCCCAGGCGGGAGCGCGTGAGCGCGATCACCACCGTGCCTGCGAGCGGGCACAGCAGGATCAGCCAACCGAACGTCCCGGCCATCAGGCTCTCAACCGTTGAGCTCGTGCAGCTCGTCGACGTCGACCGGGAGGCGGCGACGGTAGATCGCCACCAGCAGCCCCAGACCCACAGTCACCTCGCAGGCGGCCACGACCATCACGATCAGGGCGAAGATCTGTCCGTCCTCGCCGCCATGCATGCGGGAGAAGGCCACCAGCGCCAAGTTGGCGGCGTTCAGCATCAGCTCCAGGCACAGCAGCACCACCAGCGGGCTGCGCCGGGTGAGGACACCGGCGGCGCCGGTGCAGAAGATCAGCGCCGAGACCGCGAGATACCAGCCGATCGCCATCTCACCCACCGCCCTGCGGCCGCGAGGGGGGCTCGGCGCCGGCGGTGACCCTCTCCCGCTCACGCTCGTCCTCGCGCTCTGTCGCGTCGAGGACGAAGGGCATGCCCGAGGCCTCGGCCATGGTGCCGGTGAACGACGGCCGCCGCACGCGCACGTCGAAGGGCGTGAAGTCCTCGTTTCCCGCTCCCTCCAGACCCCGCCGACGCCGGGCCAGCACGACCGCGCCGATGGCGGCCACCATCAGCAGCAGCGAGGCGGCCTCGAACGGGAACAGGTACTTGGTCAGGAACAGCGTGCCGATGTGGCGCGGGGTACCGAAGCCGAAGATGTACGGGGCCCCCTTCAAGGTGATGCCCTTCAGCGCCGAGCCGAGCATCGCGATGCACAGCTCCACCGCCAGCGCCAGCGCGAACACCGGTCCCATGATGCGCAGCGATGTGCCGCCGGCGAGATCCTCCTCGCCCACGCCCACGTAGGCCACGACGAACACGTAGAGCACCATCACCGCGCCGGCGTAGACGACCACCTGGGCCGCGGCCACGAACTCCGCGCGCAGCAGCAGGAACAGCGCCGCCAGGCAGATCAGGTGCACGACCAGCGCCAGCACGCTGTAGAACGGATTGCGCATCGTCACCACCGTGACGGCGCCGGCCAGCGCTCCGATCGCGGCCAGGAAGAAGAAGACGGCGCTCATCGCGCCCCGCGCCCCCGCCGCCCACGAGACAGCGCCGGCACTACTCGCCCTCCATGCGCAGCGGTGCCCGCTCGATCGCTTCGGAGAGCAGCATCTCCTTGGTGAAGATCAGGTCGGCGCGGGTGTAATCGGACATCTCGTAGTCGTGGCCCATGGTGATGGCGTCGAACGGGCAGGCGACCTCGCAGTAGCCGCAGAAGATGCAGCGGCTGAGGTTGATCTCGTACACCGCCGCGTAGCGCTCCCCGGGCGAGATGCGGTTCTCGGGGGTGTTCTCCGCCGCCACCACACGGATGCAGTCGGCGGGGCAGGCGGCGGCGCACAGCGAGCAGCCCACGCACTTCTCCAGGCCCGTGTCCTCGAAGCGGTGGAGCTTGTGGCGTCCGCGGAAGCGGGGATAGACCGGCGTCTTCTCCTCGGGATACTGGATCGTCACCGGCCCCTCGACGATTCGCGCGAAGGTGGTCTTCAGCCCGCGCAGGGTCTCGCCGAAGACGCGGTAGGTGCCCGCGACCGGCCCCGGCGCTGGATGACGCATGACTTTGATGACGTCGCTGGAGGGGTCGTAGGTCATGAGACCACCACGATGGCAGTTACGAGCAGGTTGAGGGTGGCCAGCGGCAGCAGGATCTTCCAGCCGAAGGACATCAACTGGTCATAGCGCAGCCGCGGTAGCGTTGCCCGGATCCAGATGAAGAAGCTGAACAGGAGCATGATCTTGAAGATCACCACGAGCGGATCGACCCAGCCGGGGGGATGGATCCCGAACGGGAGCAGCCAGCCGCCCAGGAACAGCGTCACGGCCATCCCGGAGACGACGATCATGTTCATGTACTCCGCGAACAGAAAGGCCACGAACCCGGTGCCGCCGTACTCGGTGAAGTAGCCGCCGACGAGCTCGGCATCCGCCTCGATGAGGTCGAACGGGGCCCGGTTGGTCTCCGCGAACGAGGCCACCATGAAGATCAGGAAGCCCGCCAGCTGCGGAACGGCGTACCACATGCCCTGTTGAGCGTGCACGATGCCGGTCAGCGACAGCGTCTGCGCGCTGATCACCACGCCCACGAGCGCGAGGCTCTGCGCGACCTCGTAGGAGATCAGCTGGGCGGCCCCCCGCATCGCGCCCAGGAACGAGTACTTGGAGCCGGAGGCCCACCCGCCGAGCATGATCGCGTAGAACGAGATCCCCGCCAGCGCGAACACGTACAGCGGGCCGATGGAGACGTCGATGCCGTAGATCCCCACCCGGCGACCGAAGATGTTCTGGACATCGCCGAAGGGCACCAGGGCAAGGCCCCCGACGGCGGTGAAGATGGCGATGGCCGGGGCGATCCGGAACAGGAAGCCGACCGAGGTGGTGGTGCGAAACGGCTCCTTGGTGGCGAACTTGACGATCTCCGCCACTGGCTGCATCAGGCCGAAGGGGCCGACGCGGTTGGGGCCGTAGCGGGCCTGGAAGCGGCCGAGTAGCTTGCGCTCGTAGACCACCAGGATCGGCAGCACGCCAAAGGCGACCACGAAGATGACTAGCGCCTTGATGATCTGGATCCACCACGGCTCGTAGAGGGCGACGTCGCCGAAGACGCTCACGCGCGGTGCACCTCTATCAGCGGCTCGGTGAGGATGTTGGCCGACTCCGATGCCACACCCTCGGCCAGGAACACGGTGCCGACCGGAACGCCGGTGCGCACGTGGGCCCGTCCCCGCAGCCGATGACCATTCTGAGCCACCTGGACGTCTTCGCCCGCGCCGATCCCCAGCCGCACGGCGTCCTCGGGCGAGATCTCCACGAGCTGCTCGGCGATCGTGAACTTGAGCGCCGGGGAGATCTCGACCTCCGGGGAGGCCCAGATGGAGCGATAGGTGCCCAGCCGCAGCGACCCGTTCCGGCTTCCCGCGCCGGACTCGGGCGCGGTGGCCCCCGGAGGGCGCTCGGCGTGCGAGGCGGCCGACCCGGCCGGCAGCGCCGAGGCCTGAGGGCGTGCGGGCCAGCGCACCCCGCGCCCGCCGATCTCCTCGAGCGTGAGGCCCTCCAGGAACGGGACGGCGTCCACGAGCTGGGCAAAGGCCATGCCGCTGGTGAGCACGCCCAGGTCCAGGCCGCAGCGCATGGCGATGTCGGCGATCACCGACCACCCGGCACGGGTCTGGCCTGGATGGGATATCGCGCTGCGCAGTCGCTGCACGCGCCCGTCGGGATGCACGAGCGTGCCTTCCTTCTCGGCGTGGGACTCGGCCGGGAACACGACGTTGGCGTACTGTCGGATGCCCTCGGTGAGCACCGAGGCGTGGGCCACGACCAGCCCGGCGTGATGCAGTAGCCCCTCCCACGCCGCTCGGTCGGGCAGGTCACGGAGCGGGTCGATCCCGAACAGGTGCAGGGCGGTGATCTCGCCCTCGGCGGCGGCGCTGGCCATGGCCAGCGCGCCTCGGCCCGTCCCCGGCGCGGCAGCGTCGGCGTAACCGGGGCCGGCGTTCGGCACCGCCCCCGCCTCACGCAGACCGCGCCCGTTGGCCCCCGCGGGGATCTCCAGCAGCCCGGCGCCGGCGCGCTCGGCCAGACCCAGGGTCTGCGCGATCGCCAGCAGGTGCGGCAGGGCGGCAGCACCCAGTCGCTCACCCCACACGATCACGACGTCCTCGCCGCCGTCGCGCAGCAGCTTGGCCAGATCGCCGCTGAGCTCGCCGGCCAGGTCAGCGGCCAGCGCGGCCACGAAGCTCGCCTCCTCGCCGGGGGGGTAGCGGCTGATGGTGTGGGCGTCGACGTCCAGTGCGCTGGGGCGAGCGGTGGCCACCGCCAGGTGCACGCCGCGCCGGCGGATGCCCTTGCGGATCCGCAGGTCAAGGATGGGGGCATCGTCGAGGGGCTCGCACCCGAGCAGGAGCACGGTGTGGGCGAACTCCAGATCGGGCACCGTGGCCTGAAGCTCCGGAGCGGCCAGCAGGCGGGACAGGCCCAGCGGCACCTCGCCGCTCAGGCGCGAGTCGATGTGGGGTGAGTCCAGGCCCTCTCGGGTGAGACGGCCCAGCAGGAAGCCCTCCTCGTTGGTGGCCCCGCCACCGACCAGCGTGCCGACTCGCCCCTTGTGCTTGCCCAGGCCCGCCGCGGCCTCCAGGGCGTGCTCCCAGGAGGCCTCGCGCAGCTCCCCGTCTTCGCGCACCAGCGGTGCCGCGACCCGGTCGTCGACGTGGATCGCCTGGTAGGCGAAGCGTCCCTTGTCGCACAGCCAGCCGTCGTCGACCTCCGGATGGTCGCGCGCCGACACCCGCAGGACCTTCTCGTCGCGGACGGTGAAGGACACGTTGCACTGCGACGGGCACAGCGTGCAGATTCCGCCGGCGGCCTCGATGTCCCACGGCCGCGCGCGGAACCGGTAGGGCTGCGAGGTCAGCGCGCCCACCGGGCAGAGCTCGATGATGTTGCCGCTGAACGGGGCCACGTAGGGGTGACCGTCGTGGGTGGAGACGTAGGTGTCGGCGCCGCGCTGGGCGAAGATCAGCTGGTAGTCCTCGGACACCTCCTGGGAGAAGCGCACGCAGCGGTAGCAGAGGATGCAGCGCTCACGGTCGATCGCCACCAGCGGCGAGAGCGCCAGCGGCTTCTCAAAGTGACGCTTGGGCTCCACGAAGCGGCTGCGGCCGAGCCCCCATCCAAAGGTGATGTCCTGCAGCGGACATTCTCCCCCCTTGTCGCACACGGGGCAGTCGAGCGGGTGGTTGACCAGCAGGAACTCCACCACCGCGTTCTGGGCGTGGCGGACGCGATCGGTCTGGGTGTTGACGGCCATCCCGTCCTTGACCGGGGTGGAGCAGGAGGTCTGCAGCTTGGGGATGCCCTCCACCTCCACCAGGCACATGCGGCAGGCCCCGACCGGGTTGCCGAGCTTGGGCTCGTAGCAGAAGTACGGGATCTCGACGTCGCCCCGCCGGGCGGCGTCGACCAGCATCGTGCCGTCCACGGCCTCGATCTCCTGGCCGTCGATCGTCAGCGTGATGGTGTTCTCCTCAGGGCGGGGCATCGGTTCTCGCTAGTGAACGGGGAGGGGCCCGGCGTGCTCGTCGGCGACTCCCACCGGAACGACGTGCTCCAGGCCGGCGGCCCCGGCGGCGGCACGCGCCGCTTCGATCTCCGACTCCAGCTCGCCGCGAAACTTCTCCACCAGCGAGCCGATCGGCATCGCCATCGCGTCGCCCAGCACGCACAGGCAGTTGCCGATGATCTGCTCCTGCACGGAGGCCATGATGTCGAGGTCCATCGGCGTGGCCTCGCCGGAGCGGATCCGCTCCAGCATCTTCACCGTCCAGTTGGTGCCCTCGCGGCAGGGGACGCACTTGCCGCAGGATTCGTGGGCGTAGAACTTCGCCACCTTGAGCGCCACCTCCAGCACGGTGTGCGAGTCGTCGACGACGATGATCGCGCCGGAGCCGAGCATCGAGCCCGCCTTGGCCAGGGTGTCGAAGTCGTAGGGGAGGTCGAGCTCATCGGCAGTCAGCACCGGGGCGCTGGAGCCACCGGGAAACCAGAACTTTACCTCCCGGCCCTCGGGCGGGCCGCCGGCGAGGTCGTAGATGATCTCCCGGGAGGGGGTCCCCAGCTCGATCTCGTAGTTGCCCGGCCGCTGCACGTCGCCGGAGACCGACACGAGCTTGGTGCCGGTCGAGCTCTCGGTGCCGAGCTTGGCGTACTCCTCGCCGCCCATCCGGATGATGTGCGGCACCGTGGCCAGGGTCTCGACGTTGTTAATCAGCGTCGGGCCGTGGTAGAGGCCCTCGATCGCCGGGAACGGCGGCTTCAGGCGCGGGTTGCCGCGCTTGCCCTCCAGGGAGTCCAGCAGCCCGGTCTCCTCGCCGCAGATATAGGCGCCTGCGCCGCGGTGCAGCACCAGGCTCAGGTTCAGGTCGGTGTCCAGGATCCCCTCGCCCAGCAAGCCGGCCCGCAGCGCCTCGGCGATCGCCGCCTCCAGGATGTCGGCCTGGTGCTCGTACTCGCCGCGAATGTAGATGAAGGCCCGGGCGATCTCGGTGGCGTAGCAGGCGATGACGATGCCCTCGAGCAGCATGTGCGGGCTCTTCTGCATCAGCTCGCGGTCCTTGAACGTGCCCGGCTCGGACTCGTCGGCGTTGCAGATCAGGTACTTGTCGATGTCGCCATGGGGCAGGAACGAGGCCTTCTTGCCCATCTGGAAGCCGGCGCCGCCTCGCCCGCGCAGACCCGAGGCGTTGATGCTCTCCAGCACCTCCTCACGGGACATGGACAGCGCTTGGCGCAGGCTGCCGTACCCGCCGCGGGCTTGGTAGACCTGAAGCGTATTCAGCCCAGGCTCGTCGATGCCGTCGAAGAGGATCTTCATTCCTGCCCGTCCTCGTCCTCGTCTTCGTCTTCGTCCTCGTTCTCGTCGGTCGGGGCCTCGATCGCGGCGGTCGGCCCGGGGCGATCGGGCTCGCCCTGGCGGGGGAGGCCGGCGGTGTCCGCGCGCGGCATCTCGTCGGGCTCCGGCGGCCCGAAGTCCTCGCCGCCGGCGGCCACGCCCGGGTCCGCGCAGCGGCGGTAGCGCAGCTGCTTGTGCTCCAGCACCGAACGACCCGCCCGCAGGTCGGCGATGATCCGCTCCGCATCTTCGGTGCTGAGAGGACCGACGTACTCGCCGTTGACCGAGGCCATCGGCGCGATGTCACACGCGCCCAGGCACTCGAACCCGCGCACGTTGACCGCGTCGTCGCCTTCGCCGCCAGAGGCCGCGGCGAGCATCGCCTCCAGCAGCTCGTCGGCCCCGCGCAGCGAGCAGGAGATGTTCGTGCACACGAACACGTCGTTGCGCGGCTTGGGCACCGTCGTGAACATGTCGTAGAAGGTGGCCACCGAGGTCAGGTAGGCGGGGGTCAGCGCCATCACCGACGCGACCTGGTCGATCGCCTCCGGCGAGCACCAGCCGTGCAGGTCCTGGGCGGCGTGCAGAGCCGGGATCGTGGCCGAGCGGCGGTCGGGGTACTTGGCCATCGCCGCCTCGATCACCGCGCGCAGCTCGTCGGGCACGGGGGTGGTGGCCGGATCGGGGATCGTGGCCGGCGGCTTGCTCAGATCGACGGGGTCATCCCAGCCGGGAACGCGTGAGCCGTGGCCGAAGCGCGGGACCCGCTGGGCGTTCCGAGCATCCCGCTGCGCCTCGCCGCGCCGCTCGATCAGCTGGGCATTGTGCTCCCGCCTCACCGGTCGATGCCCCCCATGATGGGATCGAGCATCGCCAGCGTCGCGATCAGGTCCGCGATGTAGCCGTCGCGCACCATCGGCGCCAGCGCCTGCAGATGGACGAAGCTGGGATCACGCATGTGCACCCGGGCCGGCTTGGCGGACCCGTCGGCGCGGACGAAGCAGCCGAGCTCTCCACGCGGTCCCTCGATCGGGTAGTAGGCCTCGCCCGGTGGAACCCGGAAGCCCTCGGTGACGAGCTTGAAGTGGTGGATCAGCGCCTCCATGCTGGTCGCCAGCTCGTGGCGCGGGGGTAGCGCGACCTTGCGGTCGGTGGTGATGTGCGGCCCCTCGGGCAGCCCTTCCAGGGCCTGGTCGATGATCTTCACCGACTCGTAGATCTCCGCGTGGCGCACACGGTAGCGGTCGTAGTTGTCGCCGACCGTGCCCACCGGGATCTTGAAGTCGAAGTGGTCATAGCTGGAGTACGGATGGGCCTTGCGCAGGTCCCACGGGTTCCCGGTGGCACGCAGCAGCGGGCCGGTGACGCCCAGGCCCAGCAGCGTGTCGTGATCGACGACGCCCGTACCGCGCAGCCGCTCCAGCACGATCTCGTTCTTCTCCAGCAGGTCGGCGTACTGATCGGCGCGGCTGGGCATCTCCGCGGTGAACGCCCGCAGCTTGGCGGCGAAGCCGCTGGGAATGTCCTCCATCACGCCACCAACCTGGATGTAGCGCGTGTGCATCCGCTGGCCCGAGGACATCTCGAACAGGTCGAGGACCTTCTCCCGCTCCCGGAAGCAGTACCAGAACATCGAGATCGCGCCCAGGTCCAGCGCGCTGGTGCCCAGCCACACCAGGTGCGAGGCGATCCGGCAGAGCTCCAGGTGGATCACCCGCAGGTACTGGGCCCGGGGTGGCACCTCGACCCCCAGCAACGTCTCGACGGCGCCGCAGAAGGCCAGCGCGTTGAAGTAATAGGCGAGGTAGTCCATCCGCTCCACCACCGGGATGGCCTTCCAGTAGGACTTGTCCTCGGCGGTCTTCTCGATCCCGGTGTGCACGTAGCCGATGATCGGCTTGATGTCGCGCACGACCTCGCCCTCGAGCGTGGCCAGCAGCCGCAGCACGCCGTGGGTCGCCGGATGGTGGGGCCCGATGTTGAGCGTCAGCAGCTCGTGGCTCTCGCCCTCGCCGGCGGACTCGGAGGCGAGGGTGATCGACTCCTCGCGCTTGCGGTAGTCGCTGGTTACTGCCATTTGCCGTAGGTGGTCTCTTCGTTGAAGGTGAACAGCACCGGCTCGCCGCCGATCGGGAAGTCCCGCCGCTGCGGATGGCCCTCGTAGTCCTCGGGCATCAGGATCCGGCGCAGGTCGGGATGACCGTCGAATATGACCCCGAACATGTCGTAGACCTCGCGCTCGGGGAAGTCCGCGCCGGGGAACAGCTCCACCACCGAGGCGATCTGCGGCGCGTCGATTGGGACGCGGGCCTTGACCGAGATGCGGTCGACCTCGCGCATATCGAGCAGCTCGTAGAGCACGCCCAGGCGCGGCTCCTCCGGGTAGTAATCGACGCCGTGCAGGCTGGCCAGGAAGTTGTAGCCCCTGCCCTTGAGCCGCTCCAGGACCGCCTTGGTCCGCTCCGGGTCGGCCAGCAGCGTGGCCCGGCCGCGATGGAAGCTCGTGCCGAGGATGCAGTCCGCGTCGGCCTCGCGGAGCTCCTGGGCGATCAGCTCCAGGCCGGTGGCGTCAGGCACCGGCGGTGTCCCCCGGCCTGAACACGCTCACGTCGGCGCTGCCGACGTCGGCCTCGCCGGGCAGCAGCTCCTCGGTGCCCACCGCCTCGTAGCGCTCGCGCCAGCCGAGCTTGGGGTTGCCCTGGATCTTCTCGCGCAGCTTGAGGATTCCGTGGGCCAGCGCCTCGGGCCGCGGCGGGCAGCCCGGCACGTGCACGTCGATCGGCATGAACTTGTCCGCGGGCACCAGCGCGTAGTTGTTGAACACCCCCATCGATGAGCAGCAGGCGCCCATCGAGATCGCCCACTTGGGGTCGAGCATCTGGTCGTAGAGCCGGCGGATGACGGGAGCCATCTTGATCGACACCCGGCCCGAGAGGATGATCAGGTCGGCCTGGCGCGGCGAGGCGCGCAGCGCCTCGAACCCGAAGCGGGCGATGTCCATGCGGGCGGCGACGATCGTCATCATCTCGATCGCGCAGCAGGCCAGGCCGAAGGTCAGGGGGTAGATCGAGTTGCCCCGCGCCCAGGCCACCGCCCGGTCGACGGTGGTGGTCAGCACGCGCTCCTGCACGTAGCGCTCCAGGTCCTCGTCCTGGATGTCGCCGCGGAGCATGTCGCGCGACTGCAGCTGGCGGATGCGGAAGCTCTCCGCGTCGGCGACCTTCTCCCGCTTTATCTCCATTCCAGCGCTCCCCGTCGCCACACGTATACCAGCGCCACCGTCAGCAGGACCACGAACACGACCGTCTCGCTCATCGCGAAGCTGCCGATGGCGCGCAGCTGCACGGCGATCGGGTACAGGAAGACGACCTCGATGTCGAACAGGATGAACAGCATCGCCATCAGGTAGAAGCTGATCCCGAAGCGGAAGCCGCGCTGGATCTCCGAGGGCAGGCCGCACTCGTAGGGGGCGGTCTTGCTGCGATTGGGCGTGGGCTTGCCCAGCAACAGGTTGAGCACCGAAAACAGGCCCCCGACCGCGCCCCCTAGGACGAGGAAGACGATCGCTGGAAGGTAGGCATGGAGCACCAGAGTTGGTTATATCACCGCGGCCGAGTAGTTTGTAACAGAGTGTTACTTAGTGCAGCTCGGTACAAGACCTCTTGCGGGCCCGCGTGAGAGACGTGCACATCGTCATGGGCGTGCTGGCGCTGGCCCTGAGCGCCCTCGCGGGTGTCTACGGCGCGTGGTGCTGGTGGCGCGCGCAGCCGAGCGCGTGGTTCTGGCGGGTGCTGCGCGCGGGGCAGGTGGTGGTGGTGCTGGAGGCGGCACTCGGAGGGGTGCTGCAGCTCGGGCGGCACAAGGCGCCGGGGATCCACGTGATCTACGGGCTGCTGCCCCTGGCGGTGTCCTTCGTGGCCGAGCAGCTGCGTGTGGCCTCGGCCCAGATGGTGCTCGACCAGCAGGGCTTCGCCGGTGCCGAGGAGGTCGGCGAGCTGCCCACGGAGGAGCAGCAGCGGGTGGTGGTGGCGATCGTTCAGCGCGAAGTGGGGGTGATGGCGCTGGCGGCGCTCGTGATCGTGGTGCTGCTGGCGCGGGCGGCGGCGACCGCGTAGAAGGCTGGCCCGGCTCGATCACGCCGAGCCGGCGCCCGGCTCGTTCAGGGTCCCGCCCGACCCGGCTCCCGCCTGCACCGCGCTCCCCAGCCGGTGGTACTGCCCGGCGTACCACAGCAGCGGCTCGCCGCCGCCCATGCCCAGCGCCATCACGTGGCCGATGGCGATCGTGTGATCGCCGCCGGCGATCAGCTCTCGCAGCTCGCAGGCCGCCCAGGCGTGCGCCTCCGCAATGATCGGCACGCCGGACTCGGTGCGGTGCGCGACGCCGTCGAGCTTCTCTGCTTCCGGGAGCTTGGAAGCGAACACGCCGGCCACGTGATCTTGGTGCGCGCTCAGGACGTTGACACCGAAGCGCCCCGACCGGCGCACGATCGGCAGCGTCCTGGCCCGGTTCTCAAAGCACACCAGCGCCAGCAGCGGATCCAGCGACAGTGAGCACAAGGCGTTGGCGGTCATCCCGCCGGCCCCCTCGGCGTCGGAGCTGGTGATCACCGCGACGCCCGTCGCGAACCGGCCGAAGGCCTCTCGGAACTGCTCCCGGCCGGGAGCCGCCGCTGCGCTGCCAAGATCGGCGCCGCTGCCCATCGCGAGGACCTTATAGCGCCCCGGCGCCGGCTCCCTCTGGTTGCCGCCGTAGGAGGACGATCGCGTTTTCGTGGGGGCGAACGTCGTACGGCCAGCGCCGGGGCTGGAGCGTCTTTCGCCACGCCCTCCCGGCCTCCTTCCCCTCGGGCCTCAGGAGGTGATGGTCAACGTCCCGTAGACCCCGAGCGCCTGATCGGAGAGGATCGTCGAGGCCAGCTGATAGGTCCCTGGCGCCAGCGAGACTGTGACCCGGCCCGACTGCCCCGGCGGCATGGGGCGGATCGTCGCGCGCGCCTGACCGTTGCTGGAGACCACCAGGTTGTGCGTGAGCCGGCCGAAGTTGCGTGCCACGATCGTCAGCGCCCCCGTGCGGGCGCTCGCCTGATCGGGGCCCAACCGGTATTCGCTGAGCGCGACGCGCAGGACGCCCCTGCTCCCGATCTGGACGACGTGCGCGCAGCCCGCAAGTGAGCCTGCGAGCGCGAGCCAGGCCAGCGGCCGAAGGAGCTTGACCAGGGCGGGCGCGGGCACCGAGCGATCGTAGTGCCCGTCCCGTCGTCACCGGCAGCCCTCGTTACGTATGATCCGGCGCCGATGAGCCGCCCCGTCAGGGTCCCCTGCGCCGTTCTCGCCGCCATCGCGCTGGCTGTGCTGGCGAGCGCCTGCGGCACCGAGCGGATCGCCATCCCCGCCAGCGATAGCGCCCACACCGGTGCGGTCCTGTTCTCGCAGCGCTGCTCGGGATGCCACACGCTCTCCTACGCGGCCACCCACGGCTCGGCCACCGACCCGCGCACGGCTCAGATGAACAACGGTCCCAACTTCGACATCCGCTGCGAGCGGCCGGTCACCCGCGTGCTCTACGCGATCGAGAACGGTGGGTTCTCGGGCGCGATCATGCCCCAGAACATCGTCGTCGGACAGGATGCTCGCGAGGTGGCGCAGTTCGTCTCCAAGTACGCCGGCGGCCAGGCGCCGGCGCTCGTGGGTCAGACACCGTGCAACGCCCAGTCCGTCGGCGCCCTGCCCGCGCCGGGACAGAGCGCCACCACCGCGGCCAAGAGTGCGGGCAGCGGCGTGCAGGAGGGCGTGGGCAAGAACCTCGCTCCGGGTGGCAGCACCGCGACCAACCCCGCCACCGTCACTAAGGGCGGCGCCGCCAAGGCGCATCGCGGTGGCCGGTCGACCGGCAAGCGGCCGCCCCAGAGGCGGGCCAAGCGCAAGCATGCGCGCCCGCGGACCATCCGCAAGCACGCGCGACGCTAGCCGGAGGCGCGCGTCCTCGACCTCAGACTGATTCGCCGGGACCCGGACGCCGTCCGCGGCGCGCTGGCCCGTCGCGGGCCCGAGACGGCGGTGAGGATCGACAGCGTGCTGGCGCTCGACGTCACCTGGCGCGGGCTCACCACCGAGCTGGAGGAGGTGAGGGCGCAGCAGAACCACGCCAGCCGCGGGCGCAAGGGTCCGCCGACCGAAGCCGAGCGCGGGCAGCTGGCGGAATTGGCCGCGCGCGGCCGGGCCATCAGCGACGAGGAGACGGCGGTGCGCCTTCAGCGCGACACGGCGCTGAGCGCGCTGCCGAACCTCCCCGCCGCCGACGCTCCGGCCGCCGACGAGGTGCTCCGCCACGTGGGAGAGGCAGGTGCCACCGGCCGGGATCATATGGAGCTGGCCGGCTGGCGGATCGACACCGAGCACGCGGCCCAGGTCTCAGGAGCGCGGTTCGCCTATCTGCGCGGCGAGCTGGTGATGCTGGAGCTGGCCCTGATCCGCTACGTGATGGAGAAGGTCATGGGCATGGGCTTCGAGCCGGTGATTCCGCCGGTGCTCGTACGGGAGCAGGCGCTGTACGGGACCGGGTTCCTGCCCGACACCGAGCAGCAGATCTACCGCCTGCCCGAGGACGACCTGTACCTGGTCGGCACTTCCGAGGTGCCGCTGGCCTCGCTGCACCGCGGCGAGATCCTCGACGCCGAGACGCTGCCGCGCCGCTACGCCGGCTTCTCCACCTGCTTTCGCCGTGAGGCCGGGGCCGCGGGCCGGGACACGCGCGGGATCTTCCGCGTGCACCAGTTCGACAAGGTCGAGATGTTCTGCTTCGTCGCTCCCGAGCAGTCCGAGTCCGAGCACGAGCGGCTGCTGGCGGTGGAGGAGTCGATCCTGCAGGAGCTGGAGATCCCCTACCGCGTGGTGGCGATAGCCGTCGAGGACCTGGGCGCCTCGGCGGCCAAGAAGTACGACTGTGAGGCATGGCTGCCGGGACAGGATCGCTACCGCGAGCTGACCTCCTGCTCCAACACCACCGATTACCAGGCTCGTCGCCTGGACATCCGCGTGCGGGATGCCGACGGCCGGCCGGCGGCGGTGCACACCCTCAATGGCACCGCCGTGGCGGTGGGGCGGACGATCATCGCGCTCTTGGAGAACGGCCAGCAGGACGATGGCTCGGTGGTGCTGCCGGCGGCGCTGCAGGCGGTGGGAGCACCGCCGGTGCTGGCGTCCGCTAGCTGACCCGCCATGACGATCACCGGCTCGATCGTCGACGATGTAGCATTACATCATGCACCGGACTCAGATCACCCTCACTGAAGCGCAATACGCCCGCCTGCGGGACGAATCCGCGCGCACCGGCCAGTCCCTCGCCGAGTTGATCCGCCGTGCACTCGACGAGCGCTACGAGCCGCTCTCGAGCGCAGAGCGCCTGCGCCTGTTCGATAGCGCGTTCGGGGCCTGGGCCGGGCGCGAGGAGACCGGCGCCGAGTTCGTCGAGCGCGCGCGGTCTGGCACCGGGCGGCGCCTGCGCGAAGCTCATGAGCGCGCTGGCTGACACCTCGATCCTGATCGACTACCTGCGAGGCCTGCGGCAGGCGCGAGCGTTGCTCAGGGGAGCGTTCGAGCGGGGGGAGGTGGTGTCCGCATCGTCGCTGACGCGCATTGAGCTCTCGATCGGAATGCGCCTCTCCGAGCGACGCCGCACCGACGCGCTCGTTGCCTCGCTGCGCTGGCTGCCAGCAGACCATGCGATCGCCGAGGAGGCGGATGCTCTCGCCCGTCGCTACGGGCCGAGCCACTCGGGGATCGACGCTGTGGACTACTGCATCGCAGCATCCGCTCGAGTGCACGGCCTGGACCTGTGGACGCTCAACGTCCGCCACTTCCCCATGTTCGCGAACCTCGCACCGCCCTGGTGACACAGCAATCGTCATGCCTATGTGCAGAGCGCGCTTGCGGGCATCGGCGGCCTGAACGGCGGAGGCCACAGGCGACGCCGGACTGACGTCAACCGTGCCGTCTGCGCCGGCGAGTGGCGGGCGGGGAGTCCCCCGCGAGCGCAACCGGCGCTCGACGCTTGCGATGGCGGCGGTCCCGGTGGTGAAAAAGCCGGCCAGCAACGCGAACAGGCCAAGGACCTGCGCGAAGCTTGCCCTGTGGGCCTTGAAGCTGGCAAGCGCAGCATCGATGATCTCTTGGCAATGCTTGGTCACGTCCATGAAGATGAACGCCAGGATCCCGACGGAGAACATTGCCAGCGCGACGCGCAGCTGGTCGTTGACGCGGTCGACGCGGCCGAGCGGGAGGCCCAGGTAGGATCGTTGATCCAGCGATCGCTCCCAGCACAGCCGTCTCGGCGAAGCTCATCCACGCCTTCATAGTTAGGGCGCCCTAATTAGGGGGGCCTAAGTATTATCAGAAGCAGCTGAGGGACGTGGGCATCTCTAAAGTAGACCACGCTCCTAGTAGTGCTTTGTTAGGTTGTCAGTCTTCTTGTGGCCATTTTTGAAGTGGGGAGCCGGTCGAGGTCGACGGGTTGTTGGTAGGTGTGGCAGCGGCCGGTCCAGCACCTGAGCAGTGGCTGGAGCAGGAGGATTGCCTGAGCCTGGATGCACCGCGTGACGGGTTCGGTTCCGTCCGACCCTGATGTTTAAGTGTCCTCCTGAGCAGGGCTTTAACAGCGATCGTGACGGCGATCGCGGCCCTGTCAGGAGGTCACTCATATG
>JAABUJ010000331.1_pt1 | contig 99773 bp, 92 predicted proteins | sample 5559131 | NCBI WGS metagenome assembly JAABUJ01 (sample SAMN10711875, study PRJNA513366) | rock metagenome | isolation source: Antarctica rocks | place: Antarctica: Victoria Land, Mt New Zealand nord | collected 2016-01-07
GGATCCAACGCCGTTTACCTGGGGTGGCACGCGCAAGGACCGACGGGACCGAGCACGACAGCGCCGCCTGGGTGGTTCACCTGCCATCCTGGCTCATCCCCATTCAAATGCAGCATGACCCACTAGAGGAGAAAGGATAGACCATGTCCGCTACCATTTCGCCTGGGTTCCAGAAGCTGCTGCGGGAGCCGGCGTACTGCGAAATTGCTACTTTGATGGCCGACGGATCACCGCAGATCACGCAAGTCTGGGTGGATACCGACGGTGAGCATATTCTGATCAACACCGCGGATGGCCGCCAAAAGGTGCGTAACCTGCGGCGCGATCCTCGTGTTGCGGTCAACGTCGTCGATCCGGCCAACGCCTGGCGCCTCGGTTCCGTGCGGGGCACGGTGACCGATATAACCACTGCGGGAGCAAACGAGAACATCGACCGGTTGGCGTTTAAGTATCTTGGGCAGGAAAAATACCCGTTCCATCAGCCAGGAGAGATGCGGGTGATTCTCAAGATCACGCCAGACAGGATCAATGAGCAGGGATTGGACGACTCGGCGGGTCAGTAAGCAGGTCGAGTCCACACTCTTCTAACGAACTCAGAACCACATTCGCCTGAGCGAGCGCCGTCTCGCTCGGCGGATAGTGGGCGTTGGGCACTGCGATGACACACATGCCGGCCGCTCGACCGGCCATGATACCGGCAGAGGAGTCCTCGAAGACGGCGATCTCGGCGGGCATGAAGTTCAGCTGGTGGGCAGCGGCCAGAAAGACATCGGGCGAGGGTTTGCCACGGCCGGTCCTGTCCGCCGAGACGATGGTCTGGAAGCAGCCACGGATCCCCGCCTCTGCCATGGCGTGCTCGATCAATTCGGGTGGCGACGAGGATGCAATCGCGAGCGGATAGCAAGCGCCGAGCCGGCGAACTGCTTCAATGGCGCCGGGTAGCAGCGGAAGGTGCTCGCGATACAGATCTAGCATGTGCTGGGAGACGCCCGCGATAATCTCGGTACGTGGTATGGAGAAACCGCATCGTTCCACAATCCTGGCGGCCCACTCCGGGGAGTTAGCGCCCTTGACAGTGAGTTCATCCTGGGGCCGCCAGTCGCAACCCAGAGCACGGCAGTACTCGGCACGTGCTCGTTCCCAGTAGGGCTCCGAATCCAGAAGCAGACCATCCATGTCGAAGATGACAGCGCGGATCATGAGCGCGGTCTCCGTGGGCGGAGGAGTCTGCGCTGACATAAGGGCGATGGGGCCGGATTACTCTGTAGCGGCCGATTGGCCGCCATGGGTGCGGTCACGGGTCCTTGAAGCATAGGAGCCTCCTCCGTATTCTCCTTGATCGGGCAGGCAGCGCACGGATCGACCTGCACGTGATAGGGTGAGGCGAGCAATCGTCTGGCTTTGGGGAGAGAGGCGAATTCTATGTCATTGCCTGCGCGTCGTCGCTCACGCGGATCGCTGGCTCGCCAACTCCTGTCAGTTCTGGTTGCCTTTTTTGTGGGCCGCCTGGTGGCCTATCGATTCCTGCCTGGCTCGACTGGCTTCTGGCTTCACTTGCTCGTGTTTATCGTGGTCTATCTGGCGGTGTATGTGGTGCTCTTTCGCCTGTTGGCTATGCTCGACCCGGTTCGCGGCTCCGCTGGTGAGGATGGCTGTGGTCAACGTTAGGGCGTGCGCCGCGGCGCCTGATCTTGGGGCTGGCTGACCGGCTGGTCCTTTTCACTCGTGACGTTCATGGGCCAGGCAAAGGCTTCTTCGGCGTGCTCGCTGCCTCGCATGGATGCAGGCATCTCACGTTCGCTCTCGGCATGAAACGTGCGCGTAGGTGCCAGAGAGTGTAACCGTTATGAATGTGCAACTCGGAGGAGAGTGTAATGCTGGATGGCTTGATACAGCAATTCGCCGGTGGTGGCGGGGATCAAATGGCGGAGTCCGACCTTCATGGTGGAGTAGGTCAGATGCTTTCCGCCGCGCCCAGTGAGCACAGTGCCGGCGCCATTGGAGAAGCACTGAGCACTCTGGGCGGCAGTGGGTTCGGGCAGAGCGTCGCCCAGGGCGCCGCGACCGGCACGCCCGAGGAGCGCAGCGGTTTGGGCGGGATGTTCATGAGCGCTATCTCGCAGGGCGGCGGGTCACCAGGCAACGTGCTTTCACAATTGGGTATCGGGGGCGGCGGCTCGGGGTTTAATCCGTCCGAATTAGGCAGCCTGGCCCAATATGCCGGCGACAACCACGCCGGAGCGCTGTCGGGCATCCTGGGCAGCCAGTTGGGTGGCGGAGGGGGCGGCGGTGCAGGGAGCATGCTGAAGCTGCTGGGCAATCCCATGGTCCGCACAATTGGAATGAATTTGGCTAAACGGTTGATGTAAGGAGTTTCCGGCCCTGACCCGGCATGGCGCCAGATGCAGAGCGACCGGTGTCCTGTGTTGGTCACCGTTATCGTAGGGGAGTACCGACTGGATTTGGTCCTGCCCCGGCCTCGCAGGGCTACCTGCGTGTGCCCACCAACGGCGGGGTATCCAGCGCGATGGCGCTGGGCACAGGCCGCTCTGTGGCGTGGGTGACGGGCCGGCTCGCCTTTATTGGTCGCCGGGATGCCACTACCCACTGGAAGCACCGAGGGCTGGCCGGGCAGGAGCCACGGCCACTACAAGAACGGTGTCGGGTTAAAGCGGGCATTCCCCATGCGAGCCCCTGTCCCCGGTAGTGGCCGGGTTCCACCCCGGCCAGCCCTCACTGTCCCAGCGACGACACCCTACCCCCGCTCGGGCAAGACCGCCCAAGCCGGGATGACTCCCATGCCTCAAAACTGTCCACTCATGAACCGCGAGGGACTGGCCAGCCCAACTCTGTCCGCCCATGAACAGACCAAATCGGCACATAGTTATCAATTTGTAAAATTGACTTTACAAATTGATAACTATGTGCTTTAATATTGCTATGGAAACGCAAACGAGTGAGACCCTTCCTACCCATTGCCCTGTCTGCGAGAGCGATCTGGCCGTGACTAGCCTGCAGTGTGTCGCATGCGGCACGGAGGTCACGGGCACATTTTCGCTCCCGCACCTGGCAAGTCTGCGCGAGCCGCACGCGTCGTTAATTGATATGTTCCTTCGATCCCGCGGCAACACGAAGGAACTTGAACGCGACCTGGGATTGTCGTATCCCACGGTGCGCGCCCGGCTAGAGGAGGCGCTCCTGGCTGCCGGGTACGAACGTTCTTCGGAACGAGTAGGTGATCGTATGAACTCGGGTGACCTGGAGGAACACGTGCGAGCACGAGTAGAGGAAAAGCTGGCCGGACTGGAAAACCTGGAAGCCGCTATTCGAGCGCGGGTTGATCAGAGTCTGGCTGGGCTTGATCGGGCGACACGCCGCGCGGCCGGTGAGGCCGATGCATCCGCCCAACGTAAGGAAGTACTGGATCGGCTGGAGCGCCGAGAGATCACCCCAGAAGAGGCTACGACGCTATTACGTGCTCTGAAAAGTAGGAGGTAGAGATGACCGACAACGACGAACGAGGCCGCGTGCTCCGGATGGTGGCGGAAGGACAGCTCTCTCCCGAGGAGGCGGCGAGCTTGCTCGAGGCGCTCGAGCCCGCGCCGCGTACCGATTCAGCCCAGGCGTGGGGCATGCCCAACCCGCCGGAGCCGCCGGTGTGGGAGGGCCGCGCGCAGCGCAAGCATCGCGACGTGCGCGTCCCCGTGCGGGCGGTGGTGATCCAGATCAAAGAGGGGGGCGAAAACAAGGTCAATATCCGGGTGCCGATCAGCATGGCGCGGATGGCGGGTAAGTTTATTCCCCGGCAGGCACAGCAATATCTGGCAGGCTACGAGATCGATCTGCAGCAATTTCTGGACGATGTCGGTGACGCCGAAGGCGGTACCCTGCTCGAAGTGAAGGAAGGCGAGAACCGAGTTCTCATAGCAGTGGAGTAAATGATGGACATGGCAGTAGGACGATTGCACCTCAGCATCTCAGTGAACCAGCCAGTGGAGAGGGTCACGCGCCAGGAGCCGAGCGGCTCGGAGGACCGCGTGGAAGCGGCTTTCCGACGCCAGCGGCAGCACGACGCGGTCTACGCCGATCGATCACGGTGGCACACAGACCATGTGGCCGGCAGTCGGTGGCCCCACTGATTGGCGCCCGCACCGGGCATAGCTCCTCCAAGGGACGTCGGCGTGGGGTCGCTCAGGCGGCCCCCGCCTTCCTACGTCTCCCGGGCGAACCTGCGAAACGCATGATGCAAGCGAGCCCGATCGGATCGCATGACGGAGACCTTCGGGAGCCGCCGCCTCTGGCCGCGCCGGCGACGCTCTGGTAGAACGCGCCTGGCGGTGACACAGGCCGAAGGTCCACGCTACCATGCGTATGGGGTAGGTACGGGGTTGTCCATCCACCCTGAAAGGGAGACAGTATGAATGAAGGCGCGGCAAGGGATGAGCGACGGCTTGGCGGTCTTTCGCTCGATTTCTGGAGGTTTTGGTCGGGCCAGGCAATCTCGACCCTAGGCACCGCCTTTACCTCCTTCGCCATCCCACTCTTGATCTACAAGCTAACCGGCTCGGCCGTGAATCTGGGTCTGGCCACGGCCTCGACCATGCTCCCGTATCTCTTTTTCGGCCTGATTATCGGCGCGTGGGTCGACCGGCTGGACCGGAAGCGATTGATGATTGTGACCAACTGCCTGCTGGCGGCAGTGGCCGCGTCCACTCCGATCCTCTACGCAGCCGGCATGCTCACCGTGTGGTGGCTGTACCTTGCCGGCTTCTTGGGTTCGACCCTGTTCATTTTCTTTAACTCGGCAGAGTATGCCGCGCTGCCAAGTCTGGTTCCCACCGACGATCTGACGGCCGCCAACGGACGGATTGAAGCCAGCTATTCGACCGCCTTCATCATCGGTCCGGTGCTGGCCGGTGGTCTATCCGCCCTGGTTCCCCTGCCCGATCTCTTGCTGGTGGACGCTGCCTCGTATCTTATAGCCGCCCTCACCCTGGTCCTGGTGCGCGGCAGTTTCAACCAGCGCAGCGAGGAGGCAAAGGAGCCAACCAACATCCGCCAGGATGTGGTCGAGGGGCTGCGCTACGTACTGGGGCACCCGGTGCTTCGTAATATCTCACTGATGATGGCCATGGTCAACTTCGTCTCGGTCACCTTTGGCACGCAGCTGGTGCTGTTCGCAAAGGAGCGGTTGGCGGCCAGCAATTCAGAGATCGGCCTTCTCTTCGCGGCGGAAGGCGCCGGCATCGTGGCACTCTCACTGCTGGCTGGACCGCTGCGCAAGCGATGGTCCTTCAGCCGGGTGGCATTGACGGCGCTTGCTTCCGAGGGGGTGTGTATCATGGCGGTGGCCTTTACCCGCTCTTTCTGGCTAGCCGTCCCCCTCTTCGGTGTGTCGGCCGGACTGGGAATCCTGTTCAATATCAATACCCGCAGTGTGCGCCAGGCGATCGTGCCGAACCATATGCTGGGACGGGTGATGAGCATTGCCAGTGTCCTGGCCTGGTCGGCCATTCCAGTCGGTAGCTTTCTGGGCGGCATCGCCATTCAGCGCACCGGTAACGTGGCGTTGCTCTACGGCGTGATTGGCATCTTTACCGTGGTCATTCCAGCCATCTTTTCCTTCACCGCGCTGGGACACGCCGACCGTTATTTGCCGGCAGCGAAAGAAGCCGATGGTGAGGAAGAGGGAGCCGCGGTGCTTCAGGTGATCTCGTGAACAGAACCGGCGCGCCGAACACGAGGCTGGGACGATCCTTGGGAAGCAAGGGCACGCGCTCGATGAGAGGTTGATGACTGTGATGCGGTCAGGGGAAGACATATGCTTGCTGGAGCCGCCAAGCTTGACTGAGCCGGAGTGGCAGGCTGCGGCGAATTTCAGCAACGCCATGCGGGCGGAACAGTATCCGTGCGAGCAGCCGGAAACGCTCGAAACCTTCCGGGCACGATGGCTCAACGTCAACCCGACTTTTGAGCGGGTTTCTTGGGGATGCTGGGACCAGACTCATGAATCGTTGCTGGGCTTCGCGGTCTTGAGCATCTTCCGCACCGACAGCAATCGGCACCTCGCAGTGACATCCATAGAGGTGCTGCATACCCATCGTCGCCGCGGTATCGGCGCCCAGCTACTGGGCGAGGTTCTGGCGGCTGCCCAACACGCCGAGCGGCGCTTGCTCATCGGCGACAGCAGCCGGGACATTCGGGCGGGGGAAGCCTTTGCACGCAGGATTGGGGCGCAACACGGGATGGATGAGCATGTGGTGGAGCTGGATCTCGCTGAGGTCGATCGCGACCTTCTTGAGCGCTGGATCGAGCGTGCCGCCGAACGCGCCGGGGACTTTGAACTTGGGGTTTGGGAGGGAGCGTACGCCGAAGAGGATCTGGATGACGCTGTCGCCATGCATGAGGCGGCCCGCGCGATTCCACACGGCGACCTGGAGATCGAGAGCAGAAGCGTGACCAAGGAGCACCTGCGCGAGGTCGATCGGGCCAACCAGCGGCGCGGCATCACGCGCTGGACGATCTTTGCTCGGCACCGCCCGAGCGGAGAGATTGCGGGCTTTACGCAGTTGCGCACCGATCCATCCTCGCCTGGAAGGATGGAGGTAAGCCTTACCGCGGTGTTTGAGCGGTACCAGCAACGGGGCCTGGGTCGTTGGCTGAAAGCTGCGATCACGGCCAAGGTGCTGAACGAGCGGCCGGACATAACGAGGATCCGCACCGGCAACGCGGTGAGCAACGCGCCCATGCGACATATCAACGACGAGTTGGGTTTCAAACTGATCGACGTGGTGACCGGGTGGCAAATTGACGTCGATGTGGCGCAGAAATATGTGGCCGAGAAGAGCGCGGAGGAACGCGGCCCCCTGGTTAATGCATAGCCATGCGGCGACGCTGGGCCGCGTAACAAACCTGTACGGCGCTCGAGACCACGTCTCAAGGAGAACCTTTTCATGACCTATGAAGCTGAAATCAGCCGAACCAACCCGTCCTGTCTGCTGTTTCTCATCGACCAATCCGGTTCGATGGACGATTCCTTTGGCGTGGGAGAAACTCAGAAGAAAAAAGCAAATGGAGTGGCAGACGCCATTAACCGGCTGCTGCAGAATCTGGTGATCAAGTGCGCCAAGTCGGAGGGCGTGCGCGATTACTATCATGTCGGCGTACTGGGCTATGGGGCCAGGGTCGGGCCGGCCTTTGGGGGCGCTCTGGCGGGCAAGGAATTGGCGCCGATCAGCGAGATTGCCGACTATCCTGCCCGGGTGGAGGAGCGCAGCAGGAAGGTGGACGACGGCGCCGGCGGGTTGGTCGATCAGACGGTCAAATTCCCCATCTGGTTTGATGCCGTGGCCAAGGGCGGCACGCCGATGTGCGAGGTGCTGAAGCGGGCGCAGGGCATCCTGTCCGGTTGGCTGGCGGAACATCCCGGCTGCTTTCCGCCGATTGTGATTCACGTCACGGACGGCGAATCGACCGACGGCGACCCCACCGGCCAGGCGGAGGCAGTGCAGGCACTCCAGAGCACTGACGGCAACGTACTGCTCTTCAACGTCCATCTATCGTCCTCCAAGATGGCTCCCATCGAGTTTCCAGACCACGAAGAATCCCTGCCGGACAAGTTCGCCAAGCTTCTCTTCTCGATCTCCAGCCAGCTCCCCTCCTACATGCTCAGTGTGGCCCAGGGCGAGGGGTATCCCGTGTCCGATGGCACTCGAGGTTTTGTCTTTAACGCCGACATCGTGTCGGTGATTCGCTTTCTCGACATCGGCACTCGCCCCAGCAACCTTCGATAGGGCTGCGCCGATGCAGGTCTGCACGCGGGCGCTCTGGCTGCCCAAAGCGGGGAACACGGTCGAGGAGTACGAGGACGCCTGCTGGCCGCTGCGCTCCGTGAATCGTGAACTCCGGGCCTTCCGCTGCGCCGTGGCGGATGGAGCCACGGAGGCCTCGTTCTCTGCCTCATGGGCTCGGCTGCTGATACGCGCTTACTGCACAGGACAGTGGGGAGGACGGCGAATGTTCCGCACCCTGGGCCGGTTGCAGACGGTCTGGCGGCAGGAACTGGATGCTCTCCAGCTGTCCTGGTATGCCGAGGAGAAGCTGCGCAGCGGCGCCTTTGCGTCCTTGCTGGGGTTTACCCTGATCGCACCCGGCGAGGAATACGCAGGGGGCTGGATGGCCGAGGCGGTGGGCGACAGTTGCCTGTTCCAGGTACGGTCGGATGACGTCACGACTGCCTTTCCCATGAACTGCGCAGCGGCGTTCAACAGCCGGCCGCATCTCATCGGCAGTACCGCAGCGAGTAACGAGCATCTGCTGGAGCACGAGCGAAAGACGCGCGGCGGCTGGGAGCCGGGCGATATCTTCTATCTGATGACCGACGCGCTGGCCTGCTGGTTCCTGAATAGAGTCGAGGCTGGCGATCGACCCTGGCTGGAGCTGGCGGCAGCCGCCGTGGATGGGCAGTCGACCTTCGCCGCTTGGATAGACCACTTGCGGGAGCAACGCCTTATTCGCAATGACGACGTTACCCTGCTCCGGGTGGACGTGCGTTGAGAGATCGCCATGCCGTGGCCGACACCGCAAGACTATAACGAGGCCATTCAGAACCCGCGATCCAGCTTCGACGACCCCGATCTTCGAGCCGGCATGCCGGAACTGACGCCTCTGGGCTTGCCTCGGCCCATCACCGGCAATTTTGCCAGTGTGTACCGCGTGCATTGTGCCGGGAAGGACTGGGCGGTGCGCTGCTTCTGGCGCGAGTTCGACGATCTACAGCAGCGCTACGCCGCCATCAGCGCCCATCTCCAGTCGGCCCAACTGCCGTACACCGTTGGCTTCCAGTACCTGCCCAGGGGAATCAAGGTGAGTGGCCAGTGGTATCCGATTCTGAAGATGGAGTGGGTCGAAGGCCAATTGCTCAACGAGTACGTAGAGCAGCACTTGCACGACCCCAAAGCCTTGCGCCGGCTGGCGGACCGGTGGCGGGACATGGTGTGGGCGCTCGAAAGGGCGACGCTCGCGCATGGGGATCTGCAACACGGCAATGTACTGGTAAAGAACGGGGAGCTGAAACTGGTGGATTACGACGGCATGTACGTGCCGGCCCTAACCGGCAAGGGCAGTCATGAGCTGGGTCATCAGCACTACCAGCATCCGCGTCGCAGTGGACATGACTTTGGCATTGGGGTGGATCGCTTTTCCGCCTGGACGATCTACCTCTCGCTGGTGTCCGTCGCCGCCGAGCCGGCCGTGTGGACCACGGCGCAGGCGGGGGATGAGTGCCTGCTGCTGCGCAAGAGCGATTACGACGCCGCGGCCTCCTCCTCGACACTGGCCCTGCTGAAGCGGCACGCCGATCCAGAGGTGCGGCGTCTGGCGGAGAGCTTTGCCATGGCGCTTCGTTGCGCACCGATGCAGGTTCCCGCCCTGGAGCAACCGCTCGTGGCAGCCGTCTCGGGTCCCCCGAGAGCCGCGGACTCAGTGATATATTCCGGCTGGTACGTTCGCACGGCCTGGCAAATCCTCGTGCCGAGCGTCTCCTCTCCCCTTCCTCTGGCGCCGGTCCTACCCGCGCCGGCGTCTGGTGTTCCCGGCTGGGTAATTGACCATCTGCCGGCCGAGAGCAGGGCTGAGCCTGAGCGGCTGACGGGCTCGCTGCTGCCTCCCCGCTGCGCCGGCGCCGCCACGGTCTGCGCCACGATCGGTCTCCTTGCCGCGCTGTTGGTGACCCACCTGCCGGTGATGGCGGTAGCGCTGCTGTGCATCGGGCTGCTGGTGCTGAACCTGGCGCTACTTATCGTCGTCTTCCGGCGCGATCCGGCGGTGGCCCGCATGAACACGCTGCTGCAGCAGCAACGGCGTGAGCTACGCGGGTTACAAGCGGAAGGGCGAAAGATGCGTGCGCTGGAAGCCGCCAAAGAGAGGGGAGACGCGCGGCTGGCCCGCTCTATCAGCCAGGCGGACGGGCGGCGCGCCGCATGGCAGCAGGAGGAGCAGCAAGCGCTGGCCGTAGCCGCCGCACGACGAGACCGGGACCTGGGGACTATTGGAGAGGAGCTGCGCCGGCTGGAGGGGGAACTGAGAGTGGAGTTGGAGCGAGCGCTGCACGCTCTGCAGGAGCAGCACGTCCGGGACTGTTTGCGCCATCGTACCCTGCGGGCGGCATCTATTCCCGGCATCGGCTGGCCGGCCAAGGCACGCCTCTGGTCCCTCGGCGTGTGGGCCGCCTCGGACGTGACTTCGGAGCGCGCGGTGGCATTGAGGGCGCTGGGCGATGCGGTACACCTGGCCCTGATCGGCTGGCGGGTGGATGTGGAGCGGGAGGCCCGGCGTACCATGCCAAAGGCGCTACCCGCGGCGACCGTCCATCCTCTGGAGCGCCGCTACACGCAGCGGAAAGACGCTCTAGACGCGCGAGCGCAGCAGGCGAGGGATGAAAACACCAGACACCGCGCCGAGATTCAGCGGCGGTATCAGGATCGGTCGGACGCGCTACAACACGACATAACAGAGGCGCGTCGAGAATGGGCAGAGCGCGCTGGACAGCTGGATGCATGGCTTGCCGAGCATCTGGCTGCGCGAGCGCCGTACCTGGCTCGGCTGGCTGATCTGGAACGCGATGCGACGCCTTTCAGGGAGGTGACCTTAGCGCGGTACGCGCGCCTGGCGTATCTACCCTGGATGCTGCGGGAGTAGTGAGGCGCGTCAGGCGGTACACCGTCACGGCCTGTGGGAGGCGGACCGGGGCCGTAGCTGTGGGGTAGACTACGCCAGGAATCGAAGGAGTTGATGCATGTACTGCCGTGGTTGCGGTAGCGCTTTACCGGAAGACGCACTTTTTTGCTCCAAATGCGGCGCGGCGCAGAACGGGGTCGCCATTGAGAGGTCCGGGAGGCGAGCACGCCGCCGAGCGCGCCCCCCGCGGCGGGCCCCATTCGCTCGCCGTGCGCTCTCCCACGAGGAGACATGTCAGGTTGGCGCTGTTAGGCTTTGTGTTTCCGCCCCTGTGGTCACCGATTATCTGGGATCAACCCTGGTCGCGCGAGCTTCGGATGGCGCTTATCGCCGCCATCGTAGTACTCAACGAAGTCTGGATCGCCCACCTCACCGGGAGCGTCACGCCTGTGGTTGGCACGCTGGTGGTCACTGTGATGCTCGGTATGGTCTGGCTTAGCAGCATGAACCGGGCGGTGCCGGCGGACGATAGCGCCGATCTGCGCTGCGTGATCGAGTCCAAGTTGGATACCTGTCATGAGATCATTGCCCAGGTGGAGACCGATCTCGTGCCCGACCTGCTGCCCACCCAGGCGCCGGCGCAGCAGCGCTACCGTCATGCCCTGGAGATGCGCGCCGAGGCGATGGAGCTGTTCGAGCGCGCTCAGAACCGGCCGGACCTGATGGTGGCTGATGCCCGCGTCACGCACGCACTCGATACCTTGCGCACTGCGCGGGACGATCTTTCGCACAGCTTGTCCACAGAAAGAGGCGATGCGTGACCCTGGACACCGAGTACCGATTCACCCTGGAGGAGCTGGTTGCGCTGCCCAACTTCTTTCTTCCCCGCCCCTCATGGGACGGCGCCAGGATCGCGTACTACTCGGACGAGTCCGGTCGTATGGAGCTCTGGGTGCTAAAGATTAGCAGCGGGGCCACGCGGCAGGTGAGCCGGGGGCAGGTGCCCACGTCACTCCACGCCGGCTTCGCCTGGAATCGAGCCGGAACGGCGATCGTATTCGCGAAAGACGACGGCGGCAACGAAGAACACGATATCTGGGTGCTGCAGGTCGAGAGCGGCGAGGCTCAGCGCCTGACCGATGCACCCGGCGCCTCAGAGGTTCCCATCGAGTTCAGTCCCGATGACGCGTGGCTTAGCTTTCTGTCCACCCGCCATGGACAGCTCAACCTCTTCAAAATGCGGGCCGACGGGTCCGAGGTGGTGCAGCTCACCGATTTTGCTAACCCGGTGTGGGGTGCGGCGGGCAGCTGGAATCCGGACGGCTCCCTCCTGACTGCCACCGCGAACGAGACGGCGGATCCGCGGAACCAGGACGTCTATGTGGTCGCCGCGGACGGCAGCGGGGCGCGCCAGGTGTTTAGCAGCCGGGAGGGCGCCAAAGATTCGCCGATCGGCTGGCTGGCCGATGGCTCCAGCCTGGCAATTCAGTCCGATGCCAGCGGCTCTGATCGCGCGGGTGTGGTCAACCTGACCTCGGACACGGTTCGGTGGTTGGGAGACTCGGACGCAGAGGAGGTGGTGCGTGAGGTTTCGGGTGATGGCCGTTCCCTGCTCGTGCTGCGGAATCACGACGCGGTGTTGCAGCCGGTGCTCTACGATCTCGTCAGTGGGGAAGCACGCGCCCTGCCGATTCCCGACGGCGGCACGGTGGTGCAGCAGGATGCGTCCTTCGCGTTGGGTGGGCGAGCCGTGGTGGCGCGCTGCAGCGCCGATGCCACTCGCGCCCGTCTGGAGCTCTTTGACCTGGACACCGGCGCGGCCCGTACGCTCCTGGCGCTGAGCGACGGCTCGATTGCTCCCGGCGCCTTCGTTCGCTCCCAGGATATCCGGTACTCCTCGTTCGATGGCCTGGCTATCCATGCCTTGTTGTACAAACCGCATGGCGTGTCCGCGGAGCACCCGGCGCCGGCTATTGTGATGCCGCATGGCGGCCCCACCGGGCAGTACTTCCACAATTTCGACTCGTATACGCAGTTCCTGGTCAACGAGGGATATGTGGTGCTGGCGCCCAATGTTCGGGGCAGCACCGGGTATGGTGTCGAATTTCGCGATCTGGCTCGTCACGACTGGGGTGGCGCCGATCTGGAGGATCTGGTGGCGGGACGCAGCTACCTGGCCCGGCTCCCGTACGTCGATCCCACTCGGATGGGGATCTTTGGTGCTAGCTATGGCGGCTACATGACCTACATGGCGGTAACTACCCGTCCGGAGCTGTGGCAGGCGGGAGCTGCCTGGGTAGGAATTACGGACCTGGAATCGCTGCACGATGAAGGGCTGGCCTATCTGCAGTACTACCTCTGTGAGCAGATGGGGGATAGAGCAGGTAGTGTCGAGCTGTGGCGAGAGCGCTCCGCCATCTATTTCGCTCATCAACTGCGCGCCAAGCTGCTGATCGTCCATGGGGTCAACGACCCGCGCTGCCCCATCAGCCAGGCGAGGGTGTTCCGAGATCGTCTGCTGGCGGCCGGCAAGCAAGAGGGACAGGACTTCGAGTACGTTGAGCTATCGGACGAGGGACATGGCAGCACGGATCAAGGGCAGAGGCTCCGAGCCTTCCGGTTGCTGGCCGATTTCCTGCGACGGTCGCTCTAGGCGGCATGCCTTCGGCTCGCGGGCTTTCCCGGAGGTTCTGGGGGAAAGGTGTTGACGATCGACGGGATGGTGCCTGCACCGCTCCACCGTCCTCTGCGCGTCTGCATGGTCACCGGCTACCGGCCGACTCTGAGCGGCGGCGGCATGGAGAAACATGTCTACGAACTGGTCGGTGGATTACGCCGGCGTGGGATCGAGGTCGAGATTATTTGCGAGGATCGCAGTTTTCTGCCAGATGATGCCAACGAGTTGGCTCACTGTATCATTGGTGTCGAGCCCGACTCGCTGCAGGCCACCGGCTGGACCGCGTTGTACCGCGAAAAAGCTCGACGTTTCGCTGAATTGCTGAACGCGCGGCGGTACGACATTGTTCATTGCCACAGCCATTACGGGTACGGCGTCGCCACAAAACTCGCGGCGCTGCGGGATCGCCCCAAACTCATCAACACCTTCCACCTTACTCCGCTGGGGCAGTTAGAACGATTCGCCCAATTGGGAGTGCCGGAACCCGAAGGGGCGCCGATCGACCGCGCGGTGGCCTTCATGGAACGTCACGTTGCTCAGGAGTCGGACCTGTGCATCGCCGTTTCCCAGGCCGTGGGCCAGGAAGTCGAGCACTTCTATGGTGTGCCGCCAGAACGGATCCACGTCGTTCACAATTGGTTCGATCCGGCGATCTTCCGGCCACATCATCGCTCCGGGGCGCGCCGGCTTCTTGGTCTGGATCCGGACGTGCCGTATCTGCTGTATGTGGGGCACTTTAACCTCCAGCGCGGCCAACTTCTGACAGAGGCCATGCGGTTACTTCCACCTGGCGTCAAGCTGTTGGCCATACATCCGGAGAGGGATGAGAGCATCGAATCTGAGTTTGGCGACCGCGTGCAGATGGTCGGACACGTGGCCGCCGACCGCATGGCGCTCTACTACTCAGCCGCCAACCTTCAGTGTTTTCCGACCGTCTATGCCGGATTTGGCCTGGTGCTAGTGGAGGGTATGGCCTGCGGTTGTCCGCCCGTGGTCTTCGACTTCCCGGCGATGAACGAAATTGTGACTCCGAGCGCCGGCTATCTGGTGGACGTGCCGACGGCGGAAGCGTATGCAGCAGGTATCATTCGTGGCTTGGAGGACGGCGACCGAAAACACGACGCGGCGATCGAACGGTCAGCGGTGTTTACTCTGTCAAGCCAGATCGACCGGGTGCTCAATCTCTACCGGCAGCTCATGCCTGTATACACTGGCATGGACCCGTCTGGCGGCACGGTGCAGCGACCGGGTAAAAGGAGCAGATCGTGAATGGACCAAGAAGACGTTTTCAGAGGGCGCTGATGCCGGTCGGAACGGCCGCGGGGGTGGCCCGGCTGATCAAGTTGGCGTCTGGAACCGGCGATCTACGCGAGGCTCTGCAGACCCTGGCCGAAAGCCTGCATCTTCCCCAGGTCGAGGACCCACTGCTGCTGGATTATCTGCTGAACACCTTTGTCAATAAGATCCCCTTTCCCGAGCTGCGCATGGGACTGTATCGCAGCGCCGGGATGAAGGTGGATCCAACGACCAATATCATGATGCATGTGTCTGTGTTGCAGGCGCAGGACATAACCATTGGCCCGAACTGTATTATTGGTCCGTTCGCGACCCTGGATGGACGCGGGACCATGACCATCGGCCGCAATGTCAACGTGGCGGGAGAAGTACTGACCATTGGGGGACATCACCTGGTGGACTCCCCGATGGCGGAAGGGCTGCTCGGCAAAATCGTCATTGAAGACAACGCGTGGGTCGCCATGCGCGCGATCCTCTTGCCCGGCGTTACCGTGGGTGAAGGCGCCTATGTGGCGGCGGCATCGCTGGTTAACCGCGACGTCGAGCCGTACACGCTGGTCGGCGGGATACCCGCTCGCAAGATCAGAGACCGCAGCCGAGACATTCAGTACACGTTGCAGCACTTCCCGCGCTGGATTTAGCGCCGCGCCATGCCGCCCAGCGAGATATACTTGATATCGAGATACTCGTCGATGCCCCACCTGCCACCTTCGCGGCCGAAGCCCGACTCTTTGACGCCACCAAAGGGTGACTGAGCAGTAGAGGGCATGCCGTCATTAGCGCCCACAATGCCGTACTGGAGCTGCTCGGCCAGACGCCAGATTCTCCCAATGTCACGCGTGAAGAAGTAGGCGGCCAGCCCGTACTTGGTATTGTTGGCACGGCGAATGACCTCCTCCTCGTCATCGAAGGTGAGGATGCCGGCTACCGGTCCAAAGGTCTCGTCCTGGGCGAGCAGCATGCTGTCCTGCGCGTCGAGCAACACGGTCGGCTCGAAGAAAAAGCCCTTCCCGGCATCCGCCCGGCTCCCGCCCAGCGCCACCGTCGCTCCCTTGTCGCGCGCATCCCGAACATGCTCCTGGACCTTCTGGAAGGTCGCCTCGTCGATCAGCGGACCGACCGTCACGCCCTCCGCGAGCCCGTCGCCGACGCGCATCTTTTTCATTCGCTCGGTCAAGCGATCGGCAAAGGCATCGTGGATCGAGTGCTGCACGTAGATGCGGTTGGCGGCCACGCAGGTTTCGCCCATATTGCGCATCTTGGAGGCAAGACAGGCATCCGCCGCGGCATCCAGGTCGGCATCGTCGAACACGATGAAGGGCGCGTGTCCACCTAACTCCAGCGAAAGGCGTTTCATGGTGTCGGTCGCTTGCTTCATGAGAATCTTGCCGACCTCGGTCGAGCCGGTAAAGGACAGCTTCCGTACCCGCGCATCGTCCATGATGGCAGTGGTGATGTCGGGCGCGTCCAGCCCCACCACGACTGAAAGTACGCCGTTGGGCAGCCCGGCCTGCTCAAAGATCTTGGCCAGCTCCAGGGCGGTGAGCGGGGTGAGTTCGGAGGGCTTGATCACCATGCTACAGCCGGCGGCCAGCGCCGGCGCTAACTTCCGTGTAATCATCGCCGCGGGGAAGTTCCAGGGGGTGATGGCGGCAGTGACCCCCACTGGGCGCTTGAGCACCAGGATGCGTTTGTCCGGCGAGCTGGCCGGCACCGTATCGCCGTAGACGCGCTTGGCCTCCTCGGCGAACCACTCGATGAATGACGCGGCGTAGACGATCTCGCCCCGTGCTTCCGCCAGCGGTTTCCCCTCTTCCATGGTCATCAGCCGGGCCAGCACGTCACTGCGCTCATGCATGAGGTGCGCGGCTTTCATCAGGATCTTGGAGCGCTCGGTAGCGGTGGTTTCACCCCAGTCAGGCTGCGCCCGGCACGCGGCATCGATGGCCCGCTGCATGTCTTCCCGGCCGGCGTCCGGCACCGTGGCAATTGGCTCGAGCGAGGCAGGGTTGAGGACCTCAAAGGTCTTCCCAGAGATTGCCTCCGACCATTCGCCGCCAATGAAGAGTTTATAGGTCGTTTGTTCCGCGATTGCGACCATGATGCCTACTGCCTTCCACTCAAGATAGTGACGATGACCCAGATGCCCTTGGGCCCGTGCTGGACCGGTTGGACGACCTGGATAGTGTATTCCTTGCCCTGATAGCTCACGATGAATTTTACCAGCGGTCGACCGTCCACGCCGGTTTGCGGCGTGGGAGTGGGCGAAGCAGCCGGGGAGACGATGGTGAACGACTGAGTAAAGCCGTACTGGGCCAGGGTCTTCTGGACCACCTGTGTCGGATCGAGATAGTAGGTGTAGTTCGGATCGTTGCGGTTCGCAGCCCGCTGAATGTTGTCGACCTTGGTCGTGGTGCTGGTCACCGGGCCGAGCCGAATGCCCGCCACGGTGTTCTGAGGTGTGGCCCCCGGTAGCGGTGTCGAACCGCCGTTACCGGGAGTTGCGGTAGCTGGGTTCGGCGCCCCACTGGCAGCCGTCGCGGTTGGGCCGCCGGGCGTGACAGTTGGTCCGGCCGGGGTAGCGGTTGGCCCGCCGGGCGTCGCGGTGACCACGATCTTCTGCGCCGTGGCGGCGACGGTCGCGGTTGGCGTCGGGGTCGCGGTGGAGCTGGTCGCTGATTTCAGCTTCGGTCCCAGCACGAACGCAGCGATGATGCCGAGCACCAGCACCACGAGTATCAGGGGGAGCATCCAGGGGTTGCGCGACGTAAAGCTGCGGCGTGGGGTTGTGGACATGTATTCTTCCTCTCCTGCTTTGTCGAGTCCTGAGAAGTGCAGGAAGCGTGCCGATTAGCTTCTCCAGCCTGTATTGAGGAGTACGGCGATCCGGACGTACTCCTTTCCGCCCTGGGGAGCGGGGATGAGCGGCGGCTAGGCCGCGGTAAGGATAATCGGCCGGCCCCGCGTCACCACGACGCTGTGCTCGAAGTTTGCAACGGACGCTCCATCGACCGTGGCCATGGTCCAGCCATCCGCAGCCTGGGCAATACGACCGTCACCGGTGGTGATGTGCGGCTCGATGGCCAGTACCTGGCCTTCCGTCATTCGGGTGCGGATGCGCGGATTGTAGTAGTTCAGGATCTCACGCGGCTCCTCGTGAATGGTGTGGCCCACGCCGTGACCGCACAGGCCGGCGATGATGGTGTAGCCGTGACGCAGGACTTCCTGTTCGGCCGCCTTGCCGATCTCGTTGAGGCGGGCGCCGTCTCGTACCGCGCCAATGGCCTTGGTTAGGGCCATGCGTGCGCACGCCGCCAGATTGGCCGTGGCGGCGGAGAGAGTCCCCACCGGCACCGTAAGCGCGGCGTCGGCCATGTAGCCGTCCAGCTCGGCGGTAAGATCGATCTTGACCAGGTCGCCGGCCAGGAGAACCCGGCCCCCGGGAATCCCGTGGGCTGCTTCGGCATTGACGCTAATACAGAACTGACCGGGGAAACCGTACACGAGGGGCGGCGCCGACCGCGCGCCGTGTCGCTGCAGGATGGCAGCGCCCATGGTGTCGAGTTCCAGCGTGGTCATGCCGGGTTGCACCGCCTGGCGCATCTCGCGCAGCGTTATGCCGACAATCTTGCCGATGCGTTTCATCGCTTCGAGATCGCGTTCGTCGTTAATGGTCATGCAGAGCCTCCTGCCTTCATGGTAAATCGCGCAGAAGGCAAGGATGGCGAAGCGTGACGGCTCGCAGAGAGGTGGGCGGATTGCTGGGTCCGCCCACCTCTTACCTTGCTAGATCTCGGCGCGAAAGAACTTGCCCCACAGAAACTCGGTGATGCGGGGTGGGTCGCTCTTGAGCCCGTAGCGGGCGAAGTACGCGCAGACGCGGTCTATGTCGCGGCCCAGGAGTTGGAAGGCTTGCGTGTTCATGCGCGGATCGACCGATTGTGGGAAGTCGATGATGGTTACATCGCCGTTCCAGTACAGGATGTTAAAGGGCGAGAGATCGCCGTGAATATGGTTCTGCGAGAGCAGCAGCTCGATGTTGTGCATCAGCTTGGCGAAGAGCGGCCGCACTTCCTCCGGCTCCAGCCGTATGCCGCTCAGAATAGGGGCAGCCTCGTCTTCGCCGCCGAAATACTCCATCAGGATGGCGGTCTCGGCCACGGCGATAGGTGCCGGTACGGCGGCTCCGGCGGCATGCAGTTGCTGGAGCGTTTCAAACTCGTGGAAAATCCACGAGCCGAAGGAGACCTGGCGTCCCCAATCACTCTTGTTCTTCACGGCGCGCGCGTTTCGCTGGTTGAGAATGACGCGTCCTTCCCGGTAGACCGAGTCGTTCTTGAAGCTGCGATGGTTGCGCGGGCGGTACACTTTGGCGGCCAGCAGATCGAAGCCGGTGGAGGGGTGGGCGCGACAGCAGTAGACGGTGCCTTCCTTGCCGCTCTTCAGCGTGTGGAGAACCTCGACCAGGCGACCATCGGCGAAGAACGGGTCGAGCGGGTCCGGTTCGGGAGTTTCGACTTCGTATTCCAGGTCATTCTCTTGGTCGATCAACAAGTGCTCCTCGGTATGGTCGTGATGGATGCGTTCCTGATGGGTAGTGGTTCGTTGCTGGAGAGCCGTGTGCAGGAACGCATACCGGATGCATGTGCCGGCGCAAAGAGCAGGAGTTGCGGGCGCGCGGGAACAGCGCTACACGTTCCGTGTTCGCCGGAAGGTCGGGCGGCCGGTCGGCTGGGATACGGCTCAGCGTGTGAGCCGACGGGGACATTCCCTAGTGGAAGATCCCAGGCCGAAGGGTACGCTGCGACAGCGTCTGGCGAACGAATTGCACAACAAGCTCATTTCTTGCCATAGTTGCCGCACCTCCCAAAATATGCCGTGTTGACGAATGATCTTAGCGTACCATTCCTGGCGAAGCATGTCCAGGAAAAAGTCATATTGTGTTAACGGTCAGCGGTTCTGTCGCAGTTAAGCGCTCAGGGGAAAAGTCATAGTGGTCAAGGCAGGTGAGACCGGCGGCCTAACTCGCCTGAACGGCTGCTCGGTCCAGCACGGCGGCCACCACGTCCGCTACCGTTTGCTCGGCCAGCTTGGCCTCCATGGCCGCCTCCGCTTGAGCAAAGAAGTGGGAGAGCGCGTCTTGAATGTTTCGCCCGATCAGGCAATCCGAACTGGGCGGCGAGTGGTGCATCGAGAACAACGTGTCGTCCTCGACCGCCCGGTACACCTCACGGAGTGTGATGGCGGCCGGCTCTCGTCGCAGGCACCAGCCGCCATTGGGACCTGGCTGCGAGGAGACCATGCCGGCCTTCCGCAGGCAACCCAGGATGCGGCGTACCACCACCGGGTTGGTGTTCACGCTTTCCGAGGCGATCTCAGAGGTCAGCGGGACGCCCGGGCAGCGCTCCCCGCCCAGAGCCAGCAGGGCGAGAAGATGGACGCCAACGGTGAAACGGCTGTTAATCATGCGTGCAACACCTGTGTAACGAGTCTAGGTCCAATTGGCAGTCAAGTCAACGGTACCGCGTCGTCCAGCTCTCGGGTAGCATGGAGACACAGGCTCGTATTATCGCTCTGGAGGTTACTGCCATGACCAAGCCGCGCATGCTCACCGGCGATCGTCCCACGGGAAAGCTGCACCTCGGTCATTGGGTAGGGACGCTGAAGAATCGGGTGCGCTATCAGCACCAGTATCAGAGCTTCTTTATCGTGGCCGATCTGCATATGCTGACCACCAAGAACCGGCCGGAAGACATCAGCGAGTCCGCGCAGAACGCGCATGATATGGTGCTGGACTCGATTGCAGCCGGCATCGACCCGTCCGCGGTGACCTTTTACCTGCAGTCGGCGGTTCACGAGATCAACGAGATCTACGCGCTCCTCCAGAACCTGACCACTGTGTCGCGTCTGGAGCGCATACCCAGTCTCAAGGACATGGCGCGCAATGCCAATATCGAAATGCCCTTTGGGCTGCTCGGCTATCCCGTGCTGCAGGCGGCCGACATCCTGTGCGTACGGGCCAATATCGTGCCGGTGGGGAAGGACAACGAGTCGCACGTGGAGGTGACGCGGGAGCTGGCCCGCCGCTTTAACGGGTTATATGGCGAGGTCTTCCCGGTCCCGGAACTGATCCAGGGCGAGCTGCCGACGTTGGTGGGGACTGACGGTCAGGCCAAGATGAGCAAGAGTCTGGGCAACGCGATCTTTCTGAGCGACACGCCGCGCGAGGTGGAGCGGAAGGTATCGAGTATGTACACCGACCCAAACCGTATACGCGCCGATGTGCCGGGGACGGTGGAGGGGAACCCGGTGTTTATCTATCACGATGCCTTCAATCCGAACCGTGCCCAAGTGGAGGATCTGAAGGATCGGTACCGGCTGGGAACCGTGGGCGATGTCGAGGTCAAACGGAAGCTGACCATCGCGATTAACGAGCTGCTCGATCCGATGCGGGAGCGACGCGCAGAGTACGACCAGCCGGGCGTGGTCGAGGAGTTGCTCTGGAACGGCACGCAGGTGGTGCGCGAGGAAAGCAAACAGACGCTCCAAGCCATGCACCAGGCGATGGGATTCACCGGCGTCTGGAACCGGATCCAGCGCGAGGCCGAGAAATAGCTGCGCAAGGCGGCACATATCTTGCGCTGCATAGACTCGCAAGGTAGAGGCTCGCAACGAGTTGTGTTCACCAAGGAGAGACAATCATGAGCGATCTGACCAACAAGGTTGAGGGCAAAGCCAAGGAGGCGGCCGGCAACGTCACTGGTAACGACGAGCAGAAGGCCGAGGGCCAGGCACAGAATTCGGTGGGCAATGCGCAGAGCAAAGTGCATGACGCCACTGACAGGCTCGGCGACGCGGTAGCCGACGCCACGAAGGACGACGGAAACCGCTCCTAGTATGTGCTCTCGCTCACCTACGCATGGAGCGTAACGGCCCGGGACCATTCAAACGAATGGTCCCGGGCTTTTTTCTTTGCCGCGCGTCGACCAAGGCGACGCGTGAGGTACCATGAGATTCGGGCGATCAAGAGAAAGAACGCGCCCGGATGGACATCCCATCAGGCCCTTTGGAGAGTTATGTGATCGTTTGCCTGGCCCGTACGCTGCCCCGGTTTCGCTTTCTCGCCGGTGTCTTGGTTGTAATACTGATCTGTTCCATGGGCCGAGTGGCGCTAGCCGCGAACGATATTCCACATGTGGAAACAGTTCTCAATTCGCAGAATGCATATATCTCACCGAGCACGATCAAGGCCGGGAAAGCCCAGGCGGGAGATGTGCAACGGCTGGAGCAAGAGGCGACCGCGGAGGCGAATAGAGGAGTTCCCACCAAGATCGCTATCTTCACTCAGTTGCCGGTCAATAGCGCCGGCGTACACATGCCAACGCCGCTGGCCGCTAGTATCATACGGAAGTTCCTGGATTTTCACGGCAACCTGGTACTGATCACGCCTCCTGGTATCAACATTGCCATCAGTTCTGATAAGCTATCCTCGGCCCAAGAGCACGATGTGGCCTTGCGCGCCGAGCGCCAATGCAATCTCGCACCGGTAAATTGTGCTATAGCCACGTCTCGTGCTGCAGGCGATACGTACAAGTCGGTTGTCAATAACGATACCCGCAACGCGGGCATTTTCTGGTTGGTGGTGTTGCTGGTGGTTGGCGGAATAATCGCCTTCTTTGTGCGTCGTGCCCGGAAAAAACAGGGTACCTCGCGGGCGCGGCTTGGTGACCTGCGGACGGCCGCCGGCAATACACTGTCGCTGGCCGACGAAGCGGTGACGGAAATCGAGGCCACGTCCGGACAGATGCAGCCGCAGGTGCGGGCAGAGTACGACCGCGCACTTGGGCTGCGCGATCGCGCTCGGGCCGAGCTGGATCGGGCAAACACGCCGGCTGCCCTGACGCAGACCAATCAGGATGCGGCCCAGGCGGTTCTGGCGCTGCAGGGGGTGATGCGCTCCCTCGGTATCCAGAATCCGTTGGCCAACACCCTGGATCTCCCCGGCCATCGGTGTTTTTACTGTGGACGAGATGATCGTCCGCCATACACACCGCGGACCATTGACGATGGAAAGGGCAACTCACTCCAGATCGAGGTCTGCGCGGTCGATCTGCAACAGCTGGAACGGGGGAGAACGCCGCAGATCGCCACCGTGCAGCAGGGCGGCACGCCGATGCCCTGGTGGGCGCAGCCGGGCAACCCCTACTACTATTCCTATGGCGGGCCGACCTGGCAGTACTGGCTTCCCTTCTGGATCGGTATGGATGTGGGTGGCTGGTACGGCGGCGGCTGGTACAACTACGGCCCGGGTTACGGTGATGTCGGTGGATATGGCTACGGCGACGGCGGCTACGGCGATGGCGGCTATGGTGACGGTGGCTATGGAGATGGCGGCCAAACACCGTCCGATAGCGGCGGCGCCGACTTCGGTAGCGGCAACTGGTCAGGCGGCGGAGGCGACTCCAGCGGCTGGTCTGGCGGCGGAGATTCCAGTGGCGGATGGGACGCTGGCGGTGGTGGTGACAGCGGTGGCGCCGACTTCGGCGGCGGTGATTGGGGTGGTGGCGGAGATTCGGGCGGTGGAGATAGTGGCGGGGGCTGGTAGGCCTTCTTTCCACAGGCATCAAAGTGCCGAGCTACGCGTCTACTCCCACTTAAACGTGATCGCTGCCAACACCGGCATGGCAATCGCCCAGGCAACCAGTAGCGCGCCGCTGCTCATGGGGATCGTGCCACTCGCGCGGAGGCTGGCGCGCAAGACTTCGGCCAGGGCGTTGGCGGGCAGCACGCGGGCCAGCGGGACTAGCCAGGACGGAAGATGATCGAGCGGCACGTAGAGACCGCCCAGCAGCAGGAAAAACAGGAACAAGGCGTTGGCTCCGGCCAGGGTTGCCTCGGCCCGCAGCGAGCCGGCCATGGCCAGGCCCAGCCCGGCGAAGGCCATGGTGCCGAGGAGCAGGGCAACGACGGCGAGTCCCACGGCGCCGTGCGGACGCCAGCCGTAGAATAGGGCGGCGATCGCGACCAGGAGCGCCACCTGGGCCGCTTCCAGCGCCAGCACCGCCAGCAGCTTGGCGGCGACCAGTCCGATACGGGGAAAGGGCGTCGAGCCCATCCGCTTCAGCACGCCGTAATACCGTTCATAGGCGGTAGCGATGCCCAGGCTCACCAATCCCGTGGAGATCACGGCCAGGGCCAGCGTGCCGGGCAGCAGAAACTGGATAGTGCGGCCGGCTGCCGGCAGCACGCGTGCCGAGGCAAAGAAAGCGAGCAGCGCGGCGGGGATAATCAGGGTTACCAGCACGCTCTCGCCGCGGCGCAGGGTCAGACGCGTTTCCGTCCAGGCCTGGGCGGCAATGGCGGCTACCAGGGCGCGTCCGCTCACTCCGTGTATTCCTCGCCGGTGAGCTGCAAAAAGATCTCTTCGAGCGACGAACGGCCGGCCCGTATCTCATGCACGCCCACCCCAAGCGTACGCAGACAGGTGGTCAGCTCGACCAGCAGCGAAGGCACATCGTCCGACTGAATCTCGTACTCCCCGTCGTTTCCGGCTTGAGCCTGCACCGCGCAGGGCAGTGCTTGCAGCAGAGCTGGCTCAACCGGCCGGTCCAGGCGGATACGGACCACGGAGCTGTCACTCTGGGTCAGTTCGGCTGGGCTGCCCATCGCAACCAGCTTGCCGGCATGAACAATTGCCACCTGATCGGCCAGCCGTTCCGCCTCTTCCAGGTAGTGCGTGGTCAGCACCACAGTGACTCCGGCGGAGCGCAGCCCCATGATAATCTCCCAGGTGGTGCGCCGGGCTTGAGGGTCCATGCCTGCCGTCGGTTCATCGAGGAACACCAACTCCGGGTTCGGCAGCAGCGCCAGGGCCAGGGCCAGCCGCTGTTTCTGACCGCCGGAGAGCCGACGATAGCGCGTGCCGGCGACGTCGCTCAGGCCGACCAGTTCGAGCAGTTCGTCGGGCTGACGGGCAGAGGGATAGAAGTGGGCGAAAAGCTGCAGGGCTTCGCGGGCCGTGATAGTCAGGTATAGGCCGCCTTCCTGCAGCATGACGCCGATGCGAGAGCGCAGCAGCGTGCCACGGGCAGCCGGGTCAAGGCCCAGGACGCGCACCTTCCCTTCGTCCGCTGGACGATAGCCTTCCAGGATCTCCACCGTGGTGGTTTTGCCGGCCCCGTTGGGACCGAGGAGCGCAAAGACCGTCCCGGGCGCCACGGAAAAGCTCAGATGATCGACAGCCACCCGCTGGCCGTAACGCTTGACCAGGTTCTCGACGGAGATAGCGGGAGGTTGAATTGCTAAACCTGGGTCCCGACGCGCCCGCTCCGTGGCTCCGCGAGTCTTGCTGCCCGGGCTGGCTCGCCGCGGGGCAGTGGGCGTCGCAGGACGTGCAGACAGAGGTAGCTCAGGCTGCCGAACATTAGCCCCACCAGGGCGGCATGAGCGAGAGCGCTGAAGATGTCCAGTTTGGTCCAGATGATCGCCGCGCCACTGATGGACTGCAGGATCACCAGCCCCAAGGTGACCAGGGACGCGCGATAAAGGTCAGGACGCCGCTGGCGGAAGCGATAGGTCCAGACGACCAGCCCCACGATCGCCAGGCCTAGCAACCCGGCAGAGAGACGATGAGCGAAGTTAGACAAGATAGTGCCCTGTAGGACGGGAATCAGCTGGCCGTTACAGAGTGGCCAGCCGTGGCAGGAGAGGCTGGCCTTGGTGTGCCGGACATAGGCGCCCATGTAGACCACCGCCATGGTGTAGACGGTGAGACTCCAGACGAACCAGCGGAAGGCCGGCGACACGGCGCGGTCGCGCAGGTCGTCCCGGTTCTCGGCCTCGAACAGCATGGTCGTTACCAAGAGGACGCTGGCGAAAGCGATCAGCGAGACACCGAAGTGCAGGGCCAGGGCAGCCGCCATCTGCGGGTAGAGCACGGCCCAGGCGCCCAGGCCGGCCTGCAAAAAGAGAAAGAAGACCATGGAAACGGCCAGTACCCGCACCTGACGTCGACGGTAGAGATACATGCTGGCGACCGCTACCGCGATGGTGAGTACGCTGTCGATCGGCACGACCACGCGGTGGCTCCACTCGATCATGGTTTTCACCGCGAATTGCGGAACAAACTGGCCGTGACAGAGCGGCCAGGATCGGCCGCAGCCGCGCTCCGAGCCGGTGTTGGTGACGGTGGCGCCCATCAGGAGTATCAGGAAGGTAACCACCGTCGCGACGACCGAGAGCCACCTGGTGGTGATTTTCAGTGATGCGTTCATCTCTCCTCAATGATGCGTCATGTGAGGTGTCCCACCCAAGCCGACAACCGAACTACCACTCTTGCTGTGGCTGATCGCCGGAGATTATCTGCACTCCGTGCGACATCCGCAGGTACATAACCTGCGGGGCTTTGAGCGAGCCTCGATTTGTGACTCCGACCAGGCCAAAGCTGGCCCCCACGCTCCCATTGCGCTCGATTTCCAGGGTGTAGCTGGGCACTATGCGGATGTAGTGGATGCCATCACGGCGCTCGGCCTCGCCGAAGGCGATGATACGGCCGGCGATCTGCCGGCTGCGGACCAAGCGATGCACGGTGGCCTGATCCCTCTGTACTGACGCTTTCAACACTGTGCTGAGGGTGCGGTACGTGTCGTCGCAGAGCCGATTGGCATTGGACGGGACTGCGCTGGTCCACGAGCAGATAGGGTGTCGCTGCGACGGGAGGCTGTCGGTGAAGCAGCCCGCCAGGAGCGGAAGGAGAAGGAGGAGCGGGACCAGGTGTCGGCTCGGTTTGCGAAAAAAGACAGCCATGCAGAGCCACCGGGATGAGCGGAATCGTCCTCTAATCGGTTCGAGCCAGACGTAAGGGTGGCGGGACTCTATGGGGCGTCACGTATCGTGATTGGGTTGGCCGGAAGGCGGGCTCAGCGCCTTGCTGCTGATGTCCTCGCTGATCAGCTTCACAAACTCGTTGACCGGGATGGCGCCGAGGTCGGCGCCGCCACGTAGGCGAACTGCGACGCTGCCCTGCTCGGCCTCTTTGTTGCCGGTCACCAGTATGTAGGGGACTTTCTGCATTTGCGCGTCGCGAATCTTGAGATTGAGCCGCTCGCTGCGGTCGTCGACCTCGGCGCGTACACCGGCGGCTTTGAGCCGCTGCTGTACTTCACGCGCATACGGTATGTGCCGGTCCGCGATTGGCAAAAGCTGCGCCTGCACCGGGGCCAGCCAGGTGGGGAAGGCGCCGCCGAAGTGCTCGATTAGCATGCCCAGGAAGCGCTCCGTCGAGCCGGTCACAGCGCTGTGGATCATCACCGGCGTATGTTCCTGGCCATCCTCGCCGACATAGCGACAGCCCAAATTCAGCGGCTGGATGTAGTCGATCTGGACCGTGGATAGCTGCCACTCGCGTCCGAGCACGTCCTTGGCGTTGAAGTCCGCTTTGGGACCATAAAAGGCGGCTTCACCCAGCACCGGCACGTATCGTATACCGAGCGAGTCGAGGGCGTTCCGCAACTCGCTCTCGGCGCGCTCCCACACGGCCGGATCACCGCCATATTTCTCGGGTTGGTTCGGGTCGCGCAGCGAGAGCTGGACGTAGTAGTCCGTGAGGCCGTAGGTGCGCATCGCCTCGGTAATCAGCTCGACACACAGGCTGAACTCCGACTGAACCTGGTCCGGCGTGCAGAAGATGTGCTCGTCGTCCTGGGTCAGCGAGCGAACGCGTGTCAGCCCGGAGAGTTGACCGGAACGCTCGTATCGGTACAGGGTGCAAAACTCGGCGTAACGAATGGGCAGTTCACGGTAACTGTGGTGCTGTGCGTTGAACAGTGTCATGTGACTCGGGCAGTTCATGGGTTTGAGCATGTACACGTCGTTCTCGTCCACCATGGCCGGATACTGGACGTCCGCGTACCACTTCAGGTGCCCCGACTTCTCATACAGCTCGCGCTTCACCAGATTGGCCGTCCACACGTGGTCGTAGCCGTGCCGGGTTTGCAGGTCTCGTATGTACTCTTCCATGGTGTGGCGAAGTATCTCGCCCTTGGGGAAGAAGAGTGGGATGCCGGGACCAATATCCGGCGAGAAGGTGAAGAGGCCCAGTTCCCGTCCCAGCTTTCGATGGTCGCGCTCGCGGGCCTGTTCGAGATTATGCACGTGCTGGTCGAGTTCCTCCTGGGTTGCGAACGCTGTGCCGTAAATTCGCTGCAACTGCGGATTCTTCTCGCTCCCACGCCAATACGCCCCGGCGTTGCTGAGTAGCTTGATCGGCCCGATTTCGCCCGTACTGTTCAGGTGCGGTCCGCGACAGAGGTCGATGAAGCTCCCCTGCTGATAGACGCTCAGGTTGCCGTCGCCGAACTGTTCGATCAGTTCCAGCTTGTATGGTTGATCTCGAAAGAGCTGAAGCGCCTCTTCCTTACTCAGCGGCCGACGCTCAAATGGCTGATCCTGTGCGATGCTCTCTGCCATGTGCCGTTCGATCATCTCGAGATCGTCCGGCGTGAGGGGACGCGGCAGCTCAAAGTCGTAGTAGAAGCCGTTCTCGATGGGTGGCCCGATGCCGAGTTTGGCCTCCGGGAAGACGGAGATCACGGCCTCGGCCATCACATGTGCCGCGCTGTGCCGCATGCGTTCCAGTGGCGTCATTTCTTTTTCGATTACGTCGACGGTTTCTTCGTCGGGCATGGCCCTATCCTTGCTCTGTGCTGCTCTATGGTATCGCGTTGCCGCGATACGGTGGAGGGAGCGCCATGAGCGAGATCGAAGAGCACCGGCCGGGCGAGGTAGCCGGTCGGGCGCCGGACAGCGTGCTCTCGGCACAAGGGAGTGAAGTGATGCACCAGGCGTCGGTGGAAGATGTACCGGGGGCGCCAACCTGGCCGATTCCCAGCCGCGAATCCATAGTGGAACCGGAAGCGCCCCCGGTGGGGCTCAGCTGGACCAAGCTTGCGCAGGCACTGGATATCGATCCACGGGTGCTACGGCATGAGGGAGCCATTGTCCTGACCGGGGAATATGTTCCGGAGGCAGGCCTCCTGATTGATGCGAGGACATTCTCCGCGCTACAGGTCCATACCGGAGGCCGGGCATTGTCTCACTGCTACTTTATTGGTGAAGTGACGATGAGCCAGTTCCTGTTGCACATCAGGCTCGGTGCACCAGGCAGCGCAGTGGCTTATCCGATTGTTCGCACCGCCGGCGCCCCCATCATCGGTCTGTTCGCCGGCGAACGCGACGCCAACCGCGCCAGAGAGCAGATTGTGCAGGGCTCGATCGGCTCGGGGCTGTCGCTCGACAGCGGCCCGCTGGGAATCGAACTACGGGTACGGCATGCGAGCGTGGCCGGGCGCGTGGCGACGGTCATCGCCAGTCACCGTGGGGCGGTGACTTCAGTTGGCGGACAGCCGCTCGCTTGATCGCGTTCTCGCCCGGTTTCGCGATGGTCCGGCTGCAAAGAGTTCAGACCTTTGTAAGGACGGGGCCAGACCTTGTTCAGGTTCAATGCGTACCCTGAAAGGTAGGGCAGCCAAGCAGGCCTGGGCACAAGGGGTGATGATGAGTGGTTCACAGCGACGCAAAATACGGGTACTCGGGGCAGTCGCGCTCATCGCCGCGCTGCTGGTCGGCGGGGGCGTCCTAACCGCTCTGTCCGGAATCGGGCGGCACACTGCGGCTCCGGCAGCGCGACCTGATGCAGGCATCATGCACGATGCCGATAACGCCGCGAGTGTACCGACGAGCGCGCTGGTCGCCAGCAAAGGTCGGCTGCTTCTTCCCGGCGCCCAGGAGGGCCATGAGAGCAAGCCATACCTGGCCCTCTTTGTGTTGGACGGCGCTCGACCGGATTACTTTAACGTTCCAGGTATCCCTCACATCCGCGCCTTGATGAAACATGGCACGCAGTACACCAATGCCTTTGCCGGCATCCTCGAATCGGAGACTCCCACCGGTCATGCCTCGATTTCAAGTGGCTCGAATCCAAGCGCGGACGGAATCCTTTCCTTCGCCTGGGCGAACGAAGATAACACCACGGTCAATCTCTTCGACCCGGCAAATATTCGCAACGGGCAAATGGAGCGCATCCTGCACAACGCGCCTGCCCCGTCCATCGCGGGGCTGGTACACGCGGCGGATCCCTCGGCCGAGGTGGTTGCTCTGGGCGGCCACAAGTACTACGCCGACGACGCGCTGGGCGGACCGAGTGCCAACGTCATCATGTATTACCAGGGTACGCCCCAGGGTAAGTTTGCGCCGACGTTTGTGCCGGGGCACGCGCCGCCGCCGGCAGTGTTGCAAGGGGCCAGTTTGATTGGCAAAAGCACCAGCCTGCCGATCGGAACCGAAGATCATCTCGTCATGAATCTGGCCAGGTCGACCTTTGCCCAGATGCACGAGCGTGTAATGCTCATGAACGTGCCGGAGTTTGATTGGCCGCTGGGCCATGTCGACGGTGGGAGCCGGGACCCTACGGATGTCAAGCTATTGATGCAGGGATTTGATCGTGACCTGGGCAAGCTGGAAGATATGTACCGACGGGCCGGCGTACTGGATAACACGGAGTTTGTGATCACCGCCGACCACGGTTTTGCGCCGATCGATCATCACCTCAGCGCGACCGATATCGAGAAAGCGGCCGAGGCCTCCGGCACCAGTATCGTCTCGGACACCTTTCACACCGCCGGCTACATGTGGCTCAAGGACGGTACGCGTTCGGCGCGGGCGGCCGAAAACATCGCCCGCTTACAAAATCCGTACATACAGTCGGTCTACTTCAAGACCTCCGCCAACGGCGGTGGTTACAGATATCTGCGGGCCAGCGGTCCGGATCTGTTTCGCACCGGTGGGGTCGAGGCGGCCAACCAGTATTTGTTGAACTCCTTTACTGGCCCCGCGGGACCTGATATCGTGGTCCTGTTCACCGAGCAGTCGGTTGCCGAGACCGGTGGCGCGGCGAGCTGGAAGGGTGACCACGGTGGCGCCGCGTGGGAGTCGCAACATCTTCCCTTGATCATTTCCGGACCTGGTGTCCGTGCGGGGATTACCTCGCAGTTTCCAGCCCGACTGGAGGACATTGCTCCCACCGTGCTGTCGGTGATGGGAGTGCCGCACACCGGCATGGAGGGGATACCTCTGGCCGATGCTGTGGTGCAGGCCAGTGCCGAGGAGCGGAAGGCTCAACAGGTGAAGAATACACAGTTACTGCCGGTGGTACAGGCGCTGGCCCGGGAGTCGCACCTTGAGGTGCAGGCCGGTCGGTAGTTGTCGATCGCCTGCTTCGGGCCGCGTGGCGACGAAAACCAGGTGACGACTTAGAGAGGTGATTTCCTCTGGTGGTAGATGGTCAAGAGCAACCGCCAGCCGGTAAGCGTCACGAGGTTGAAGCCGAGCGCAATGATGACGAACGGCAGTGGTGTGAGATGATGCTCGAGCGCCGAGCGAAGCAGCAAGCCGAGCGCGCCGGCCGCCAGCCATGTCCTCGTTGTGCGCCACGCACTCGTCTTCGGTGTAACGAAGGCAGTCGGAGAGAAGGCGCCCAGGAGCGTGCCGGCAACGTACCAGCCGATTAGAAACGGCGCCGCCGTGCCCAGGACGCCGAGTACCGCGCCGCCCTCTTGATCTCCATGATTAGCTCGCCCGATGGTTGCGAAGAGAAGCAACAGTATGGTGTCACCGATCAGGGAAATGGCGGTGAGTGGAGTGCGTGGAAACAACACGTCGCCACGGCCTCGCACCGTGAAAAATGACGATCTGATGGTCTGAGTCTCCTGACTGGATAGTGTTGGTGTGTAGGTCCGCCTTCATTATGAGGAGGTGGATGGAATCACACCTGTGACGCATCCCATCGTCGGAATTCGTTTGTTGTTTCTTGGTAGAGATTGGCTCCCGGACGGCAATTGGTGGGAGCGATGCTCGGCATATTCGTTCAGCTTTCCGTCGGGGAGGGCGCATGATGAAGGTATGAGGGTTCAATCGCTCGACAACAGTGTGGAAAGCTTGGCTCGCGACGTGTCCTTTCTTGGACGCGTGCTCGGCGATGTGCTGCGCGAGCAGGGTGGTGAGGACTTATTTAACGCGGTCGAGGGACTGCGGCAAACCTGTCGGCACATGAGGCATCACGAGTGTCGGCTGGCGGCGGAAGAGGTGGAGCAACGTGTGAATGCTCTACCGCTTGGACTGGCGGGCGCCGTGGTGCGCGCGTTTACGGTTTACTTTCATCTGATAAACATGGCTGAAGAGAACCACCGCCTTCGTCGTATAACCGAACGCGAGCGAGCAACCTATCCAGCTCCGCGCCACGAGTCGGTGGCGAGCGCGATTGAGCAGCTCCACCACCAGGGAGTCTCGGTTGCGGAGATGGATGAACTCTTGGACGGCCTGGCCATTCAGCCGGTGTTCACCGCGCATCCGACCGAGGCGCGCCGCATGACGCTCTTGCGGCAGTTGCGGCGGATCGCCACGCTCGTGTCGTCGCTGGCGGACGATCATCTCGGCCCGGAGCAGGAAGCACGCCTTACGGACAGGTTGTATGCCGAGGTGACCGCTTTTTGGCAGACCAATGAATTGCGTACCCGCCAACAAACGGTGCTGGACGAAGTGCGGAATGGTCTGTACTACTTCGATCAGAGTGTGATGGACGTCACCGCGCATCTCTCGCGCGATCTGGACCTGGCTTTGCAACGATGGTACCCAACGCTGGCCGGACGCGCCCGCCGCTTTCTGACCTTTGGCTCGTGGATTGGGGGCGACCGGGACGGTAATCCGAACGTGACACCGGAGGCTACCGAGCAGACGCTACGCATGCAGCGCGCGATGGTTCTCTCTCGCTATCAGCGCGCGATACGGCAGCTCGAGGATATTCTCACTCCGTCTGTGGCTCTGGCGGGAGTAACAGACGAGCTGCTGGCGTCAGTGGACCGGGATTCCATGGAGTTTGAGCGGGCTGGCCAGGTCTCGCCAGAGCGAGCGATGGAAGAGCCATATCGAGCCAAGCTGTCCTACATGTGGCGACGGCTGCGAGCGACCTACGCTGCCAACGGTGTGGCATGGGCCGGGTTGGAGCCGGAATCCGGAGGTGGCAGGTGCCAGCCGGCATACGCCTCAGCCGCGCACCTCGCGGCTGATCTGGCCGTCCTGGCCGGTAGTCTGCGTGCGCACGGCGGCGCGCGTCTGGCAAACGATGCCTTGCAAGATCTCATCTGGCAGGTCGATGCTTTCGGTTTCCATCTGGCTCGTCTGGACGTTCGTCAACACCGTGATAGCCATCTGGAAGCTCTGGACGAGCTTTTGCCCGGCGGCCGGGAGGGCCAGGCCTTCTCCACGCTGGACGAGTTCGACAAAATGGAGCTGCTATCGGCTGCCTTGAATCATGCCACACTGGTGGAATGGGACGGACTGTCGGAGGCCACTCGCCAGACAGTGCGCGTATTCGAGGTGATTATGCGTATGCAGCGAGAGATGGGCGAGGTGGCCCTGAATACGTACATCGTGAGCTTCGCGCAGGCTCCATCGGACATTTTGGCCGTTCTCTATCTGGCATCCCTGTGCGGGCTCTGCGATCTGCCCGCGGGCCGGTCGACCTTGCGAGTGGCGCCGCTGTTTGAAACAGAAGCAGACCTGGCGAAGGCGCCGCATATCATGGATCAGCTTTTTGCCTCCGAAGTGTATCGGCAGCACCTCCGCCTGCAACCAGACGGGCAGGAAGTCATGCTGGGGTACTCCGACAGTAATAAAGATGCTGGCTACGTCACGTCCGGCTGGCGCCTCTATCGGGCACAGCAGGAAGTGACGAGAGTAGCGCGAGGAGCCGGCATCCGTCTAACCTTCTTTCATGGTCGTGGCGGTGCGGTCGGCCGGGGCGGAGGGCCGCTGCATCGCGCAATCCTGGGTCAACCGACAGGGACGGTCAATGGTCGGCTCAAGGTGACCGAGCAGGGTGAGGTGTTGTTTACGCGCTATGCCAATCCGGGAATCGCGTATCGCCACCTCGAGCAGGTAGTACACGCCGTTCTTGGGGTGAGTTCGCCGCACCAGGCGGTACTCCCCGAGCTATCGGCCTGGGAGAAGACGGTAACTATGCTATCTACCGATGCAGCGCGTGCCTATCGGGGCATGGTCTCTGATGATCCGGCGTTCTTGCGATTTTTCGAGGAGGGCACCCCCTTACGGTCGATCATGCGCCTTCGCATCGCCTCCCGCCCTGCCAAGCGGCGCAGCGGCGAGCTGAAGCTGGAGGATTTGCGCGCGATTCCCTGGGTCTTCTCCTGGACGCAGACGCGGTATGGTCTACCGGGCTGGTTCGGGCTCGGTTCGGCGCTGGAGCGGGCGATTGTCTCCGGTCAGTTGGCGGAACTCCACGATATGTATGTCCGCTGGCCCTTCTTCCGCGCCCTATTGGATGCGGCGCAGATCTCCTTGGGAAAGGCCGATCTGCGGGTGGCGCAGCTGTACAGTAGGCTGGTGGCGGAAGAGAATGTGCGCCGGCGTTTTGGCGACGCCCTGCACGACGAGTTCGTACGAACTCGTCAGACCATTAACCAGGTGGTCGGACAGGCTCGTCTCCTTGATTCATGGCCGTTGTTGCAGCGCTCAATCGAGTTGCGGAATCCCTATGTCGATCCCCTGAGCTACGTGCAGGTGCGAGCCATTCGGGAGCTGCGAGCCGAGTCCGAGGCGGAGGACGGGCGGGCTGATCTGTTGCGTACCATCATTGATCGGAGTGTGACGGGGATCGCGGCAGGGCTGCAGAATACCGGGTAAGAGGTCCCTCTCTGAGCACCACAAATGGATGCGCTTCCGAAGTAATTGGTTTCTACCTTGACGTACACTGTATGGCTGTTCTTATCTTCTCGGTGACGCACTGAATGCCCAATCATTTTCTACGCCTGCTTGTCAATGATCTCGTCTACTGGAAGTTTCTACCCTCGCCCGTTCTAGGGTTTTTGGCGAGCGACCTGGTTTTTTGGGTGGCCGGAATGGCGGTACTGGTCGTCGTCGGCGAACTGCGAACGGAGCCACGCATAACAGCGTATCGCTGGCTACTACACGCTGCCGTGACGTTTGTCGTGAGTACCGGCCTATTTATCGTGGCCCACGCGCTAGTCTATTCGCCCCCCGCCTCGCGCAATGAGCCCGGTGTTGTCTACCACCCCAGTTCAGCTGCCTCGAACAGTTTTCCTTCTCATCATGCCCTGCTGGCGGCACTCGCGGTGAGTTGGGTGGTCTTCGCGCGTCCGAGACGCGGCATACCGTTTGTGGCTTCCGCGGTGATCTGTGGCTGGGCACTGGTGCTATTCCATTCCCACTACGTCATCGACGTCGTGTTCAGTTGGCTTCTGGTCGTAACAGGCGCCGGTGTTGCGATGGTAATGACTCGATTGCTTGGCCGCCCCTCTTTCGCTCTGCTGGGGCCGCGCCTCGAAGCACCGCGACAGGCGGCTGCGCGTTGGTCAGTGCTCACGAGGCTTTTAAAGGGCGTCGCGGGTGGCAATCAGAAATTGCTTGCCGCGAAGCGCCGCGTACGCGAGCTGAAACGGTAGCCGGGGGAGGTCATTTATAGGTCCTTCAAGCCGGAGAGTGGCCGTAAGGGGGTTCGGCCAGCGTTCCCTCAGCGCCGACCAGACACCGAGCGGCCTGCGCCAATAGGACGCCATCGGAGCAGTATACCCACTGGCTCCGTAGCTCACAGGCTGGTATGGAACATCCCACTGCTTGAGCACCATTGGCGCCAACCATCGTGGCGCCGCCACGCGATGGAGGAGGTCTGATGGTGGCGCCGCGAGTTGTGCACCCAGTATCTGGCGGGCGCACGCAAGGGCGGAAAGGATCCACCCGGCGCGCCGCGCATCCTCTCCCAGACAGGTTTGCCAATTGAAGGACTCCGTGATTCTCTCCATGGCAGCGGCGATATCGCACAGCCAGATCGGCCGCCAGGCGCCGTGGCCGAGGAAGTGTACACACAACATCGACAGGTGGTCTTCCGGCGATAACACCTTGACGGATACGTCGTCCATTGGTACCGCGCACGCTCGTTCGTACATGGTCCGCACGTCGGCTCGGTACAGTGCCAACGTCTCGCTCTCCTGAAAATCCACGGCGCCGCCTCTCCCTAAACGGAGGTCGTGCAAAGCGGCGCGTGCGCGGGACAACTGTTCAGGTTTAACAAAAATGTCAATGTCACCCAGCGGGCGCACTGCCATTTCGGGATACAACTTTGCTGCCGCCCATCCTTTGCACAGGACCGGCTCCACGTCAACGCTCCGGAGAAGTCCAATCAGCTGTTCGATTTCGCGCTCACGAATGGCATATTGCAGCACCTGCACGCGATATGCCTCATGTAGTTCGCGCATGATCGGCAGGTGCGCGAGGGGAGAATCCCGTATTCGCCACCAGGTGAGCGGCCCGGCTCCGGAGACAAGCATCATCGGAGCAATTGAAATCAGTTCAGCTTCGGAAATAGCGAGGGCCGGTGGAGTGTTTCGCCAGGCGCCCTGCAGTGCGCGCGCGACCAGCACCCCGCGACTGCCACGAACAACAGAATCCATGTAGTTACTATGCCATCCAGACGGATTCCGGGCCAGTGGATGCCGGGATAGCCCCCTGGGTCCGTTCCGTCTCATGATTTGAGATCCGGCAGACTGCTCCGTATGGCCAGTACCCGCAGGACTGAATTGCGTTTCCAGGTCCACTCCGGTTTGCGACTACGGATGCAGACTGCATCCGAAAACTGCCATAATAGCAACACGGTTGGTGCCGTTTCCACCGTGCTTTGCCTGGTGCAGGAGCCGAACCTTCTGGGCAGGAGCGCAGTTCCGGGCGCGTTTTCACATCACTATTTTAAGAGCTGGGCAGTTTTTGTTTACGACCTCACAAACCCTCTGGTTTCCCGCGATTCTTTGTGGAGCTGGCCTAGCCACAACGAAGAGCGGCGCTCGGGTCGGCTCAATAGTGAGAACGTAAGTGGAGGGCTTGGTCGGCGGCCGGTATACGGTGATACGCGGGGCCGAGCCGGCTGCAACTGCCGGGACGTACCAGGCGGTAGATTCCCAGACTGGTCGCACGGTCGAGGTGGAGGTACTGCAACGCCTGACGGACCAGGCCGTCGATGAACTTCGGCGGTATGCGGAAGGGGCTCCAGCCTCCCTGGGTGACCCGAATATCGTGCAGGTCCACGACATCGTGGTCGAGGACGACCAGGTGATCGTGATCACCGAGGCGATTGAGGGGCGTCCGCTTTCCCAGATGCTCGCCGAAGGGCCCATGTCACTACCGCAACTGCGCGCCATTATTTGCGAGTCGGCCCGCGTGGTTGGCTCTGCCCATGCTCAGGGGGCAGTACATGCGTCCCTCAACCCTAGAGTGCTGTGGGTTACCGCGGACCATGGAGTCAAGGTCAGATGGTCGTTGCCCGCCGGCAACCAGTCGGTTTCGGGGGAGCGGCTGTACGCTGCGCCTGAGGTGGCCGCCGGAAAGCAGGCGGACGCTCGCTCCGATGTGTACTCGTTGGGTGTCATTCTGTATCAGGGTGCAACGGGGATCGTGACGGGCGTATCTGCCGGCAACGATGCGATTGGGATTGCGTTTCGTAGTTTCCTCGAGGATGCGGTACCGCCGAGCAACGTCACCGCCCACGTGCCACCCGAGTGGGATCACGTGATTTTGAAGGCGATTGCGATCGATCCAGCCCGCCGCTATCAAACATTGCCGGACCTGGAACACGACTTAGCGGCACTGCCGGTCCCGGATGCGGCGATCGCCAAACCCGACCACCAACCGGATTTGGAATCCAAGCCCGCGCGGTACCCGATCGGGCCAGAGGCCCCCTTGCCTGCTATTCCGGCTGCGGTTGATACGGCACCTCTTCCCCTGCCACTGGCAGGTGGTGAGCCGCTGTTTGGCCCCCGCTCGCCGGGGCCGTCCAACGGAAAACTGCCCGCGTTGCCGGAGTCGGTTCGCGGTGAGGCGCTGAACGGTTTTGCTCTCGGGAGCGTGTCCGGCGCCGTGCCTGGCGAAGAGGTCTATCCACGTCAGCCAGCAGTGCCGCTGGAGTATTCGGAGTATGACGAGGAAGAGTCGGTCCGGTTTCGGCGCTTTGGGCCGGCCGCTCGTGTTGCCGCTCCGGTATTGTTACTCTTGATGCTCGCGGCGGTGGGGATCTTCGTGTTTCAGACGATGGTGGGCAGCGCAACCAAGCAGGTACTGAACCCCGTGGCGCCCAGCCAACTCCAGGTGGCAGGAGCGCGTGACGGTGGCACGTTCGTATCTGGCCGTACGATCACGATGCGGTGGTCGAAGATTGCCGGGGCCTCGAACTATCGCTTGTTGGTTTCGCGTGTCGCAGTCGTCGCCGGCGGCAGCCAGACGAATGGTACGCAGTCTGTCAGGGTTTTGCCCCTTACCAATGCATATCACTTTCGCGTGCGTGGTCCGGCGGACTACGGCTGGAGGGTACAGGCAGCAGTGCAGGGTGTGTGGTGGCCGTATTCAGCCCGTCAGAGCTTCGCGGTGCGGGTTCCGTCGCTTGCCACGCCCGTGCTTCAGTCCCCGACTGCAGGGGCGGTTCTGAAGCCGGGGGCCATCAAGTTCTGCTGGGGTGCGGTGAAGGATGCGCAGTCGTATTACTTCCGGTTCGTGGGTGCCAAGCCCCTCGGCGTGTCACGCACGTGTCTCTCCCTGCCGCTGCACTATGGGACGTTCCGTTGGAGCGCAGCAGCGCGGCAAGGAAGCAGGCGGGGAGCCTTCTCGGTGTATCGTCATCTGTACATCCCGGCCCCAGCCCCCAGACACCCGAGACGGACCCAAAAACATGTCAGTCCGACTGCGGTGCCACAGATTCCTGTTGCGCAGAATCCGGTAGTCTCGCAGCAACCGGTGCCTCAGGCGCCGGCACAGCAGCAACCGGTAGTGCAGCAGCAACCGGTAGTGCAGCAGCAACCGGTAGTGCAGGCGCCAGTGCAACAGCAGCCGGTAGTGCAGCAGCCGGTGGTTCGGGCTCCAGTGCAAACGCAGCCCGTGGTGCAGCGTCCAGTCCAGCAGCCCGCGACACGCCCGGTGTCACCGCCTTCCCAGCCGGTGGCGGAGGCGACGGTGGCGCCGCTTCCAGCGCCTCCCGTCCAACCGGTCGGCCCGCGGCCGCCGGTGGCAGCGCCAACCAGTGCAGCCGCGCCGTGTGTAGCCGGAATTACCTGTCCCTAGCCCAGAGTTCCGTTTGGCAGGATCAGGCGGGAATAGACCAAGTATTTGTGGTCGTAACCGCTGCCGTCCCGATGGAAGTCGCCAGTGCAGGTAATCAGCGTCAAGCCTCGATTGCGGCTGGGGCCGTACAGCCACTTCACCGGCAACTCGCTGTTGGCATACGTCGTTGCCCACATTACACGGAAGCGTAGGGTACGGTTACCTCGGTACAGAACATCAAACCGGTCACCCGCGACGAGGGCGTGCAGGTGATAGAAGACAGCAGGACAGCACGTCGAATCAACATGGCCGAAAATTGTGGCATTGCCCCGCTCGCCCGGTCGTGGGCCAAATGATGACCACGCAACGTCTTCCCACTTGTATGGGGCGTGCACATCCCGTGGGTCCAGCATTGTGATGTGCTCGACCGACGCGCGTACAGCGAGTTTGGGGATAATGAGCCACTGAGGTGTGCCGGCAGGGACAATGTTGGCGGAGGGTGGAGCGGCAAGGGCGCTGGTCACAGATAATGAGGCGAGGCAGAGAACGAGCGCGGGGACGCGCTTCATCCTTCGAACAACAAACATGATCCGACTCCTTTTGACAACTGTCTTGAATAGTACCACGCCGCGTATCTAGAAACCGTCTCTCCTGAAACCTTTGCCTCGTTGCCGTCGGTAAGCAAAAGCCGATATACTTCAGCGGTTATGCGTGCGACGCGGGCAGTGCGCGTGACGTCTGACCTCGTCGGTAGCTCGGCATTGCAGCAGTTTAATGTTCCGCAAGTAAGAAGGTATCGCCAGTAGTATGCGCTCTTCCACGCTTGACTTGCAGGCACGTGCAAGAGTGTTTGTCCGGGGCGGTAGCGACCAGCATTGCAGTTTACCGCTGTGAATTTTATTAATGCCGGTGTGGTACGGCACTACGCCCGGCGCTGGACACTGGTAGCCGTCATTCCCGCTATTCTTGTGGCCATGCTCGGTTATGTTCGCACGGCCAGCCAGCCCAGGACGTACCAGGCGACGGCGGTCATGTATGTGCAAAAGTCCACGAGTTCCGGTCTAGGTGGCTCGGGCGCTATCGATGTGTACGCCAGCGGTCTGCTGGCCAGCTCCTACAGCCAGATGGTTGACTATGGGGTGATCGCACGTCGCGCCAGTCGATCGCTCGCCAACAAATACCCTGGATATCAGGTTAGCGGTGTATCCAGCCAGCAAGCAGGGCAGGCGACGCAAGCAGTCACCCAGCAAGCAGCCTCCCAACTTGTCCCCGTTAGTGTGACAGATACGCAGCCCCAACGGGCCGTCGACGCGGCGAATGCAGTTGTCATGGCGTTCATTCAAACGGTCCAGTCGATTGAGAAGGCCAAGTATGGCACTGATCTCAGAGCGCTAAACCGGCAACTGGCGATCGTCACCGCCGTTATCAATGATCTTAACCGGCGTATTGCCAGGTATTCCGGAGATCCATCTGGACTTGCTACACTGCACTCCAGTCTGGATAACTATCAGATAAACCAGCAGACGCTCCTTACCTCGTACAACACCTTTCGCATCCAGGCGGATGAAGATCTGCACAGCGTGACGCCGTTTGCGCCGGCCGACACTGCCGGTCTGGTCGGACCGCACCCGAGCCGGACCGCGATCTTGTATGGCTTTGGCGCACTGCTGTTACTTTCAGCGGCGCTCTTTGCTTTTGAGACCTTTAACGACCTCCCTCGGACACCTAGTGAAATCGAGGACGTGGTTGGCGCCCCCATTCTTGGAACGGTGCAGCGTTTTAACTCCGGGCGCGGCATTCCCAAACTAGTGACGGCCGCGCGCCCCCGATCACCGATGGCTGAGTCATATCGGCTGATTCGGACCAACATACAGTTCACGAACATCGATAACCCGCCACGCACGGTACTGGTAACCAGTGCCCTTCCCGCTGAAGGCAAGAGCACAACCGCGGCCAATCTGGCCGAGGTGTTCGCGCAATCGGGGCTGTCTGTAACTCTCATCGACGGAGATATGCGGCGCCCCAGCCTACACAAGATCTTCGACATAGACGGCCGGCGGGACGGTCTGACCTCATTGTTAGTAGGCAACCAGATGAATGGGAGCGCGCCGGCAGCGACGTCGCAGCCGAATTTACGTATGATTCCTTCAGGGCCGATTCCTCCCAATCCAGCAGACCTCTTGGGTTCCCATCGAATGCAGTCATTGATCCGCCACTTTCGCGAGCAGTCCGATCTCGTGATAGTTGACACGCCACCCGTCCTGGCAGTGGCGGACGCGGCCATATTGTCCACCATGGTGGATGGTGTGATCCTGATTTGCGACCCGAACAAGACCAAACGTCGTGACCTGCGTCACGCCCGCGAAGCCATTGAGGCGGTGGGTGGAAGGATTCTCGGTCTGGTCGTGAACCGGTTGCACCCACGCGGTGGAATGTATTACTACTATGGGAATTACAATTACAACTACAGTTCTGCTACGGACGATGGTGTATCTTCTGTCGCCAGTGCCCCGACGCGAGAGGGCGCCCGTTCCCGGCGAAAACGTGAGCGGGCAGAGCGTTGAACCGCAGCGGATAGCTCGTATCGCTTGCGCGACTCCCGTGTGTGATAAACCCGAAGGTACCTCCAATCGGGTGGCCATCAGCTTGCGCTGTTCTGCCCCCGCTCCGCTATCGTCTCTTTAACACAGCGACGGTTCATCCTCATTCCGGCGTTCTGTCGCTCTCCCTACAATGTTAATTTTGCACGTGGCTGCTCACTACTACCCGACCGCTGCCGGGGTTCCAGAGGTTGTGGGCCACATATCGCGGCGTCTGGCCAATTGGGGACATGAGGTCCATGTAGCTACCGGCAGGCCCGCTGGATCTCAAGCGGAGGAACTGCGCGCCGGCGTTCATATTCACCGCTTCAAGGTCGAAGGTGGTGGCATGGTGCGGCCTCACGGCGATATTTCCGGGTATCTGGACTTTGTGCGATCTCGTCCATGGGATGTGGTTGTCTTACACAGCGCCCAGGCATGGGTAACGGACGTGCTGCTGCCGCACGTGAGTGGACTGCCGTCGGCCGTCATTTTCGTGGGCCATGGACTGCTAACGCTGGATGAGCCGGCACACACCGAGTATTGGTCCTGGTTTGCCGAGTCCTTGCGGCACGTCGACGCCAGCACGACTTTGTCGCCCTTGTTGCAAGAGACGCCGTTCTGCGCCAAGTACAATCTGCCTCGTCCACAGGTTATTCCCAACGGAGTGGATACGTCCGAGTGGGCGACTCCGTCACTCGGCATCAGACAACAGTGGAAGATCGGTGAATCACCCTGGCTCGTGAACGTATCCAATCATACGCCGGTGAAGGCGCATGCCAGCTACTTCTCGGCAGTTGATTGGGTAAGCAAGACGCTTCCTACCGTGCGAGGAACAATTGTCGGAAACAGCCATCGCGCTCATGCATGGCGGCTGGGCCGTCTCGGTGTGAAGGGCGGCTGCTGGTACCGGTGTCAACTGCAGGCGAGGCACGATCCACATGTTGATCTTCGATCAAACGTCGCCCGGGCAGACGTGGTGTCTGCTATCAAGGAGGCAGACGTCCTGGTGCTTACCTCTCCTCGAGGGCGAGAAGGTTCACCCATCGTGATTTTGGAAGCCATGGCGGCTGGGACTCCATGGCTCTCGTTTGGGGCCGGTTGCGTGCAGGAGCATGCCGGGGGTTTGATCGTGAGCGATCTTGACGAGATGGTTGAAAAGCTGCACGTGCTCCTGGGTGACCAGCAGTTACGTCACTCACTTGGCCAGGCGGGGCGTATGCGGATTATGGAGAAACATAGCTGGGACGCCGTAGTGCGTCAGTACGAGCGGCTATATCGAGACGTTGTTGCCAGGCGCGCGGCTGTGGCTACGGAGAACGTATGAGGAAGACGCCCACCAGCGGCTTGGCATCGAAGCGGAGCGAGTCACTAGAGGGCGCCGGAAAGTAACATGGCCCTGTTCCGCGGCGGGCGGGAGAATGGCGAAGTTCCACCCAGGCGCCATTCCGCTCCTCTTTCACTGCTTCGGCAATCTTCCAGGCAGCCATCTGGACCGCGATATCACGCGTCGGGACGTGCCTCGATTCGTGGACAGCATCTGGCCATACCATGGGACGATGCTCAGGCTCCCAGATATTCGTCTCCCCAAAGGCGACTCCCTCATGGTTCACCGCGTAGATCTCCACGTGGAAGGTGCTGGCGTTATAGGTCATGTCCCCCGACCATGACCTCTCGCCTTCCTGGACCTTCTTTAGCACGACCGACATAGCGTATAGCTACCTTCACCATGTGTAGGGATTGACCGAATGCGTCAACAGGCGCTGGTTATCTAGTTAAGGCAAGAACGACGTACGCTCGTCGGGACGCGGATGCCCCCAGACCTCAAGATACGCCTTGACTGCCTGGCCAATCGTGTACCGAGAAATATAGGCCTGGCGAGCACGTTTGCCCATGTTTTGGACCAATTCAGAATCGCTTGCTAACCGAGCGATCGCTGTGGCTAGAGCCCTTGCGTCGCCCGGCGGTACCACGATGCCGCACTGCGCCTCCTCGACGGTATAAGCGACCTCGGACTCAGGAGGAACTTGCGCGACGACTGCTTTTCCCGCGGCAAGAATACCGTAGAGCTTGCTGGGGACGGCAACGCCCTCGAGACCGGCGCGCAGCGACACCAATGCCGCATCGCAGCTCGCGAGACTCTGAGGCAACTGCTCCCGCGGGAGGAAGTCCATCCATGTAATGTTGCTGAGTTGCAGCTTGCTCGCCAAGCTCTCCGCGTGAGCCCGCCTCATCCCTTTGCCGATAAACAGAAAATGCACCCGCTCGTTGTCCCGAAGCAAGTTTGCGGCCTGCACGAAGGTATCCATGTCGTGCCATAGCCCCATGTTCCCGGAGTACTGAACCACGAACTTATCCTGTAAGCCGAGCTGAATAATGAGCGGACCGCGTTCGCCCGGTACTACCTCTTCGACCTCTACGGTGCCCCAGTGCGGTATGTATACCACCTTTGACGGGTCTACCCCATAGCGTTGCTGGAGGAGCCTGATGCTGTCTCGTGAAATGACAAAGATTCGCCGGGCTCCCGCGTAACCTTTGCGGTTGAACCAGCGCCAGAGCCGGGTCGGAAGTGCGCGGTCGCCCAGACTGCCCAGCGCTACCAGACCGTCAGGATAGAGGTCCAGCACAACGCATTCGTACGCCAGGGGACGTAGTCGAGAAAGAAGCCAGAGTGCCGCAACGGTGAAGGGTGGATCGGTGCCGCCTAGAATAGTAGGCGCGCCTTTCAACTTCAGCAGCTTCCAGCCGGCGTGGGCTAGAAACGATCCGTAGGCGGCGGCTCGCGCTGCCAGATGGCGTTTACCACGAATCCGCAACCCGCAGCGCACGATCTCCACGCCGTCGAGAAATTCATGTCGAGCTAGCTGCTTCACATCTTCCAGGCTGTCTTTGGAAGGGAATCCGCAGAAAACAGTCACTTGCAGCGAGTTCCGTGACAGACTTCGAAAGAGGTCGGTGAACAGCATGCTCGATGCAGCGGTATCCGGGTGAAACACCAGGCACACGAAGACCACGTGTCGGATCGGGCTCAATACCTCCGTCCGGGCGACAGAGGCCGCCAACCCGGGGGGCGTGCTAGGGTATCGCATAGATCCGCTGTCGACTGGCTTCCTGCTCGTAGATCCAGGCATATGTTCGCTCTAGCCCATGGCGCAACGAGATGGTCGGCTGCCAACCAAGACAGCGGAGAATCCTTGTGTTGTCGCTGTTTCGTCCTCGCACGCCCTGCGGCGCGGAAAGATCGTATTGGCGCTTGAGCTTGATCCCAGCGACGTCCTCCACGATGTCGACGAGCCCATTTATGCTCACCATCTCGCTGCTGCCAAGGTTGATCGGCTCGACAATGTCGCTCGACATGATGGCCAGAGTACCGTGTGTACAGTCATCGATGTAGGTGAAACTGCGAGTCTGGTTTCCATCTCCCCAGATCTCGATCTCATGCCGCCCAGAGAGGTGCGCCTCCGCCACCTTCCGGCAGATCGCGGCGGGCGCCTTCTCGCGGCCGCCGAAGTACGTGCCGCCGGGGCCATACACATTGTGGTAGCGGGCGACGCGAGTGTGCAGCCCGAAGTCTTCACGGAAGTGCCGGCACATTCGCTCGCTGAATAACTTTTCCCACCCATAGCCGTCCTCTGCCATGGCAGGATACGCATCTTCTTCAGCCAGTGCCGTAACGTTCGCCGACGTCTGCTTGTCAGCTGCGTAGACGCACGCCGACGATGCAAAAAAGTACCGCTCGGCACCAAGGTCCCGAGCTGCCATGATCAGGTGCGTGTTGATCAGGACGGACAACATGCACAGCGCTCGATTGTTCTCAATGAAGCCCATACCGCCCATGTCGGCGGCCAGGTTGTAGACGTCTTGTGCATCACGTACGGCGCGATAGCACTCATCCCGCTGGCTTAGATCGAGTTGGATACTCTCCACATCGTCAAAGCGCTGATGCCACTCATCGAATGGCTTGATGTCGACTGCACGAACGTCTGCTCCCTGCTGTCTCAATTCCGCAACAAGATGGCCACCGATAAACCCCCCGCCACCGGCCACAAGAATCTTTTCGGTACTCAAACTTCCGTGCCTCCCCATTGGTCGCGCTTGCGTCCTCCCCGCGCGTACCGACGTGTATAAATACTCCCAGAAAACCGCTCGAAGCATCGACTGCCCCAGCCTCACCGCCCACTGTCCGCGTACCAGCCATGGTGAGCAATAACGCGGTAGAGAACTTCAATCAGGCCCCAGGGTGTCGCGTAGAAGCCACACCATGACCAGGAACCGTCCAGACCATCCCATCGACAATTTCGATTGGAACCGTACAACGCGTCCTTTCGTGAAATGTCGGGACATTTGGGACATTATAGGGGTTCACGCAAGGCGCTGGATGCGTCGGCCTGGGGGAAGCGACGGCGGGCAAGGGTCACGGCAATGTCACACAATCGGGCACCCGGCCGCTTTGATCGAGCAGCCATCCATACACATCGTCCATTCGCTGGCGAACTGGCTCCCAAGTGTAACCGTTTCGCACCAGTTCCCGGCCGCGCTCGCCCATAGCCGCGCGCTCGCTCGGCGTGCGAGCCATGAGGCTGCCCAGGCTCTGTGCAATAGATTCGGAGGTGGGAGAGCATATCGAGCCCGCTTGCACCGCCTCTACCGCTGGAAAATTGCAAGCGGGGGTGATGCAAACCGACGTGCCGCACGCGATCGCTTCCAGTACGGACATGCTGAAACCTTCGCTAAAGGAGGGAAGCGCAAAGATGTCGGCCGCCAAAAGGCACTCATGTACCTGATCGCCAACCTGCGGTCCGAGCAAGGAGACAGCATTATCGAGTCCGCGTGCGCCGATCATAGCTCGCACGTCATGGACGTGGTCGCCTTCAAGGGCTCCCGCGATAGCGAGATGCCAGCCCTTCCGTGCCGCACCGAGCGACCCCCAGGCCTCGATTAGATACAGTAGCCCTTTCTTCGGATCTATTCGCCCCAGGAACAGGACGATCCGTTTCCCGCTGAGATCAGGGAAACGACGATCAAAGCCCGTGCGGTCTCGCGCCAGAGTTAACAGGCGTTCGTGGACACCATTCGGAACGGCGGCGATGGGCCGGCAAAGGCCGTAGGCGAGCAAAGATACGGTCTCCTCTGGCACGAGAGCATGCAAGCACGCCGCTCTGCGCAGGATCCGATCCTGATACAGAGCGCCGGCGATTCGCTTCTGCAACGAGCCCGAGTGTAGCGCCCATTCATCCAGCATGCCTCGCGGGGCAGAGATATGAGGGATCCCCAGCCGACGTGCCACGACGTGAGACGCCCATGAGAAATAGGTCCAGATTCCGTGGCTGTGGATGATGTCTGGGCGATAGTCCAGTACCTGGGAGATGAGCCCAGCCGAATATTGGAGCCGCGTGAGGCCGGAAGAGGGGGTCAAGCGGATGTCCAGATCCGCTACCTGCACGGCTGGTCGACCCAGCCGATCTTCCATGGCAAAAATTGCTACCGTATGACCCGCTTGGTATTGCGCCTGCGCCAGACCAGAAACCGACTTGGCGGGACCTCCGTGGTGTACGCCCATTCCTGGAGTGAGGTGCGCGATGCGCAGGGAGCGCGCGGTCATGTGGCAACCGTCCAGCGCCCCGTGCTCTCACGAGTACCCCTGTATGCCCAGCCTGGTTCACCTGCGACCTGTCGACGGCACGGACTAGACGCTTCGACGCTGGCGGGAAGATTCTGTCGGGCGTAGTCACTCACGTGACGAAAATTGTGCATGCAGCACTCGTGCCGGATTTCCAGCCACAATTGTCTCCGGCGGCACATCTTTCACTACCACGCTGCCCGCTCCCACGACGCTGCCATGACCAATGGTTACGCCTTTAAGAACGATGCTATTCATGCCGATAAACACATCATCCTCGATACGAACGGGCGCGTATTGTCCATCGTTAAAGTTGCGCGCTCGGTCTCGAGCAGAAAGCGGATGAAAGTCTGTGTCAGCGATAGTCACGTTTGCACCGACCACGACACGGTTGCCTACCTCAATTTTCTCGACCGCTACCAGCACTGATCCGGTGAATCCACAGTCGTCACCCACGCTGATGACAGCCTTCGACGACCGAGTCGCCAGCACGACGGGATGGTTCGGCGCCAAGGGATTGGCGGCGGTCCAGGATCGGAGCGTCAGCCCATCACCCAGTTCAATTGTGCTACCGCGGTAGCGCTGGATTATCGGCATTCCGAAAATGTGCCAGCGATTGCCCCATGCGACCCCATGCAGAGCGAATCCCGCTCGGATATACGGAGTTGCGAGTAAGCGGCGGACGCCATTCACGCCCAGCCACGGTGCGTCGATTACCGCGCGCACTGCACTCACACCGATCCCAAACCCTCTACCCATCGCTCGTCCCGGCATGTCTCCCACGCAGCAGGCGACGGGTGTAACCGGCCTCGGACGTACGAAGTTTTCGACGAACAGCGTCACTCCGCGAAAGAAGGGCGGGCGGGGAAGGCTCGCCGGTATATCCAACCAGCTGCGCCTTGGGGTGAGTCCGGGAGTAACTGTATCGGACGAGGAGGACGAGCAGATACGGACCGAGCGCGTACCAAAAAAAGAACCGGAACACGTCGAACGCGTCAGAGCGGCCCCATTCACTACATCCGAAGCACAGGCACGCCGTGGCGGCCCACCTCGCGCAGTCGGTTGATCGACTGCCCCACACCGACACACGGGCATAGAGGAACCCGATGAGGATCGCCATGAGGGGGGCAAGCAACAGGCCAAAGTTGATGTAGGTTTCCGCGACGTACGAAAAGCCGAGGCCGATTCCCTGGTTGTAACTTAAAGGGATAAGGGTTTGGGTCAGCCAGTCACTGTAGACATAGATGTGACCTGGGTGAATCTGCCAGAACAAGTTAGGAAACACCGAGGAAATGGAGCCGAGATACCCCATTCCCCAGTCGAATCCATGATGCGATGGAACCAGCAAGACGGTGTTCCCGATAATTCGCATGGTTGCACCCATCTCGCTCACCGTGCTCACGATTGGATTCCCCACGTGGTTAAAGGCCCCAAGCAAGGTCTGAGGGTCGAGACGCTGTGCTCCGGCGGCTCCACGAAACACGCCGATCGCCGGACTGATCAAAAGAGTCGCGAAGCCCGCCGCGACTATCGTGCCGCGGGCCACGCGCCGGCCTGTCATACGCAGCAGCCAGAGCAGAATAATGAGGGACATAAACGCCGAGTACCGTTGACCAAGCAGTAGCTCGGTGCCGGCGTACGCCGCCACGCTGACCGAGCCGACAATTTGGGCCCACCTGGACGCGCTCTTATTTGCTAAGAGGAAGTACGCCGCAGGCAGAAAGAAGCGCGCCAATATGCCCGGGGTGCCCGCGGCACCGATCTGAGGATGAGCGAGTTGGTTTGCATACAGTGCCAGATACCCCGATGCAGACACGAGGCGATATCCTTGTACGGATTGCTGCAGGAAGAAAGGCAAGGACACGGCAAACAGGATCCAGCCAGTGCTGGTAACCGCTCCGGCATACCAGGTCGCAGCGCTCCCACCATCCCGACGTGGGGGGACCAGGCGATTCCGTGATGTAGACCGCAGGGATGCCAGCGCTCCCAGGTGAGTAGCCATCAGGATAACGGCAGCGAACACCATGATGGTTACCACCATGGAGGCCGGGAACAAGCCGGCCAGTATTCCCGCCGGGTTCTGACGGAACACTTCCAGAAATGCCTGCCCTGCGTTAAATAACCATAAACCGATCAGGAAAAACCCGTATGGATCGAGCAGAGTGCCGTTAGCGTACCACCATGACCAGCACACCCAGACGAACAGGGACAGCATCGCAAGAGAGAGGGGATACAGCAATGCCTGTGGATCAAGGTCTGAGAAAGGTAGAAATTGCCAGAAGGCGACCAGCGTTACACATAGAACGACGTGAACCGACAGAGCGACCCGGATGCCAGAGCGCGTCACCGGCTGCTGCTCGACAGGTCGTGCCGTTTGAAGATGTGAACTCACTGATTTGATGTGTAGCCCCCGATGGCATCCGTCTTCTTAAAGAATAGCCTGATCAGTTTCGCGCTCGCACCGGGGGAACGGTCGTGGCTGTTGCTGTCTCTGCATCCGAGAGACTGGCCCTGTCATTTTCGCCTGCATCGCGCGCCAGGCAACGGAGATACACGGCGACCGTTCCGGCAAGTTCTAACTCCGGTGAATATCGCTCGCGGACAGCGGTGCGCGCCGCGTCGGCAAGAGATCGGCGCGCCGTCTCGCTCCGAGCCAGTCGGATGAGTGCTCGGGCCAGCGACTCCGGTGATGCCGGTTCGACGAGAAGCCCGCTCTTCTCGTGGACAATCACCTCGCCCACCCCGTCTATGTTGCTTGCCACCGCCGGTACCCCAAACGCCATTGCTTCCAGCAAGCCGTTTGGCATTCCCTCTTCAAGGGATGGAAGGACGAAGATGTCAAACTCAGAAAGTAAGGATCTCGCATCCCGAACTTCTCCCAAAAACTGGATCTGGTCTTCGAGGTGGAGAGATCTAACTTTCTGCTCCAATGCGGGTCGCTCGCGGCCGTCTCCGACTAGGACCAGGCGCGCTTTCGGAAACTCGTCAATCAACAACCGAAAGGCATCGATAAGATAGGTATGTCCCTTATACGATACGAGACGGCTGGTTGAGCCGACGACGGGAAAGCCCTCAAAGGCGCCCTGTCGCTCAGGGTTTCTCTCGAGGATAGAGACGGCATTGGGCACAGTCACGACCGACTCGGGCGATGCTCCTTCATCCAGGACGTTCTGACGTGCGGTTTCGCAGACCGCGATAGTAACAGTACTGATCCAACGGGTAAGGTGCAGGACCAGTTGACCCGCAAGACCGTGCCAGCTACCAGGCACAACCACGGCGCTGCGGCTCGTCACCACGGTACGAACTCCAACAGCCCGCGCGACTACGGCCCCGATCACGTTGGCGGCCGGTAAGTACGCATGGACGATAGCCGGCCGCTCACGACGAAGATAGCAGAATAGATGCCATGCCACGAGCGGAATGCTGCGCTTGGACCACGCTTGGGATCGACCAGCCACTAGCACGCCGCTCTCCTCCATCGCGTGCAGAAAGCCGCCGGTGCGGGTCAGACAGTATACCGAGACCTTCCAGCCGCCCTGCCGCTGGAGCCCCGAGGCGAGGCGGATCAGTTGACGCTCCGCTCCTCCTACGGAAAGGCTGTTGATCACAAACACCACCGACGGATCCTTCGATTTGTCGTCGTTCGTTCCTTCCCTACCGGTGGCGGGCTTCCTCTGGAGTTGCATGCGTCGACGAGAACCGGCAGAGGTCGCAGCCTGGATTAGCGTTCGCACTCGTACCTGAATGTTTGGATGAATCACTTTTCTCCCTCCGCCAATCGGGCGTCATCGCCGCAGTCGCGCAGCGCGGACCACGCGGACTCATCACGGAGCCCAGCGGCCCGACACGTGCCGAGCCCTCGCCCCTCCCCAGCGTGCACTGAAGAGGCCAAGCCTGACAAGGACGTAGAACTGACTCACCGAGCGTAACACCATCGCAATCAGAGTGGCAACGGCCGCGCCCATGAGCCCATGCGGAATCAAGAAGATGCTGGCCACAATGATGCTTATGGTGGAGATGACTAAAGGCGGCACCTGTTCCCTAAATCTCCGAGCGGCGGTCAGCGAAAACCCCGCGACTGCGCCATAGGCGTACTGCGCCCACGCCGCCATCAATATTGCGAAGACACCGACCTGTGCATACGCTGGGCCGTACACGAGACTGAGAATCAGGCGCCCGGCAAAAATTGCGATGAAGATGAAGACCGTGCTCACGACGGCATTGGCCAGAAGGAATTTTGCCGTGATCGTATGAAACGCCTCCATGTCTCCCATCGCATACAGTCTCGACAAGCGCGGGCCGACGGATTGGCCAATGGAGTCGATCAGTAGGGTCATGGTGGTTGTGAGGTACACGAGCGCTGCATAAACGCCAAGATCGGCGTGACCGAGATAGTGTTCCACGAAGTAGCGCGGAATGTTAATTTCCAGCGAGAGCATGCCAGTGACCACGCCCAGGGGGAGCGCCAACCAGAAAAGACGGCGGCCAGTGGTAAAGTCCCAACGGGGACACAGCACGACGGGCAGAACCCGTCGAGGGGAAGTCCGGCCAGGCGTGTGACCGAGTTCCCGCAGTAGAACCTTCTCTCCGACGGGAACGTCGTTGAGTGCGAAGACCACCGCCCACGTTGCCGCCAGGGCGATAGTGCCCCACAGTACCTCTCGCGTTAGATACACGGCGCCACCGAACAGAGCCAAAGAGCTCACTCCTTTCAACATCAGCGAACGCGCAATAAGATCCATTCGCTCGTGCCGCTGCAGGAGCCCATACGTCACGTCGCTGAGCGACTCGAAGGTCTTGGCGATCCCCACACTCATCACGACCAAAAACGTCTGGCGGTCGGGAGAAAGAGCCGCACCTGCCAGGAGCGCAACAATCAGAGCCAACGAGGACATGACGAGCCGCAAGGCCAGATAGTCAGCCGACGAATAGTCCCTCCTGGCGTCAGTCGCTTGCACCGACTTGAGATTCAGGTTGGCCAGGATAAAGATGGGCGCGCAGACTGCAAAGGCCAGAGCATACTCTCCCACCATGCTGGGTTTCGTCAGCTTGGCAAGCACCGAAATCATGAGGAACTGCGACCCCTGGTATGTTCCCGTGCCGATCAAGGTCCAGAACATGTTCGGCCTCAGGCGACGACCGCTCGTCGGATCAATGTCAAGGCCGTCTTGAGCGCTCGTTTTGTCCTCTCGACTTACCGTCACCTATGCACGTATCTCCGGCTGGGTCAGGATCTGTACAAGTGCCGAGTCACTGGCCAAGGACGCATAATCACCCCACCGGATGGCCACGAAGACTTCTGCAATTCCACGAGGGAGCCGGAAGACCACGATTGGCGCATGCGCCACATCCCAACTCTCGGGCTAGCACCCCATTCCCCCGATCGAGGACCACTGTGCCTACGCTGCTGACTGTACGTCGACACTGCCCCACCGCGCAAGCCAGGCTTGAAACATGAGAACGCTCCACAGAACACCTTCCCAATCGTGGGAACCGGAAAGGTGCTGCTGCCATTTCTGTCGCACGGCTGTCGCTTGAAAGACCCCTTGCTCCTCTAAACTTTTTTCGTCGAGCAAGGTTGCAGCCCAGTCCTGAAGCGGCCCACGGAGCCAAGCAGCGATAGGGACACCAAAGCCCATCTTCGGGCGCTCCACCAGGCTCTGAGGGACGTAGTGGTACAAAACTTGGCGTAGCGGCCATTTACCTTGTTTGTCTCGCACTTTCATGTCGGTCGGCAGGCGCCAGGCAAACTCAACCACGCGGTGATCAAGCAATGGGACGCGTGCCTCCAGGCCCACCGACATGCTCGCCCTGTCGACTTTGGTCAGAATGTCATCTGGAAGGTATGTCACCGTATCCAGGTACTGCATTTCTTCCAGGAAGCCCGAAAGCGCCGGCAGAGAGACGGCGTCGGACAACACGCTGTACGGCTCATATGCGTCCATCACCAGGGAAGACGGGTTCTGCTCTTGAGACACGATGGAGCGATACAGAAGTTGCCGGCTCGGCGCGCTCATCACCTCGGCGAGTCTGCGTAGGTGGTGACCTGATAGGCGGCTTCCTGCCTGAGCCTCGAACGGCACATGACGCAGCACCCGATCGTAGGCAGCAGGGCTAGCCGCCGCAATGCCTCGCGCCAGCACGCCCCGAACCGCGACGGGCAATAATCCGACGCGGTTCCACAGGTCTGCGCCGCTGAAGTATCGTCCATACCCCGCGAACACTTCGTCACCACCATCCCCCGAGAGGGCAACCGTGACCGAACGGCGGGTTAAACGGGATACTAAAACAGTGGGGATCTGGGAGGCATCGGCAAACGGCTCGTCGTAGATGTCGGGAAGGCACGGGATCACATCACGTGCCTCCATCGGTGTCACGTAGAGTTCGGTATGGTCGGTACCCAGATGACGAGCCACTTCAAGCGCGTGATGCGCCTCATTGAACCCGTCCTCATGGAAACCAATACTGAAGGTCTTGATCGGTCGCGAACTCTGCGCCTGCATAAGAGCGACCACAGTAGACGAGTCGATGCCCCCGGACAGAAACGCTCCTAAGGGCACATCGGCGATCATCCGAAGGCCGACGGCTTGCCGCAGCAAGCCATCCAGTTCCCGAACTGCTTCCTCGCCGGATCCTGTGAACCGCTCCCTGACACCACGTTCAGCAACCTCACCCGCGGACCAGTATGGAGTCGCCGGCTGCCGGTCGGTGGGCGACGTAACGGTCACGATGGAGCCTGGCGGTAATTGATAGATGCCGCGATAGATGGTCTGTGGGCCGGGAACGTAGCTGTGACGAATATACAGACCTAGAGCGCCACGGTCGATCTCGGCTCGAAAGCTCGGATGCGGGCGCAGCGCCTTCAGTTCGGAGCCCCAGATGAGTGTCTGCTCCATCCACCCGTAATAGAGAGGCTTTATGCCGAGACGGTCGCGAACCAGTGACAGACTCCGCTCCTGGAAATCCCAGAGCGCGAACGCGAACATGCCGACGAAGCGATGTACCGCAGCTTTCAGGCCCCACTGTTCGACCGCGGCCAGCACGACCTCGGTATCGGAATGTCCGCGGAAGGTATGCCCGCGAGCCTCAAGCTCGTGCCGCAATTCAGCAAAGTTGTAGACCTCTCCATTGAACGTTATGACATACCGCCCGCTTTTTGAGGGCATGGGCTGATGACCGGCGGACGACAGGTCGACAATAGCTAATCGCCGAAACCCCAGTGCCAGACCAGTGGCTTTATTGGTCCAGATACCGTCGTCGTCAGGACCTCGGTGCGACAGCGTATCTATCATGCTATGGATGCCGCGGACCAGCTCTTCCTCTCGTACAACCGCGCCCCAAAACCCTGCGATTCCACACACGCTTAGACGACCTTGCCGAGAGAACAGTACTGATCGCGACGCGTCTGACCGTACACCATCTTCATCACCTAGACCGCGGCCACACCAATCATTCGCACTTCCCCCGAAACCACGATCACCTGCACCATATGGGGTCCATGCGGCAATCCGCCGGCGACAAATGTCGCATGTGGATACATCAACCCTCCCGCTTCCTTGAAGTGCAATCGCTTCACCGGCTTTCCGTCGATGCGAACCTCGGCACTGCCGCCAATGCGCGCATCCTCAAGCCAGATGAGACCGATGTCGCTCCCGACGACATCAAACCGCAACGTCGCTCCCGGCTCGCTCGACGTTATCGCTGCGACATCGCCATCATGGCCCACGCCAAAGAGCAGCCCATGTGGATCCAATCGCGGCGGCGTTCCCGAGAGGAATCGCCGCCATTGCCACGCCCCCTTTTCCGGTTGTCCGCCAACTCGCGCGATGACGCGTATCCCGGTGTGATGCGGGCGAGAAGCACTTGCACTGAACGCGCGGGCAATCGCGTTCACGTAGAGGCCCATGCCTGCCGAGGTCGGCGTGTCTGTCGGGTGGGCATTGTCCCGCATGAGGTCATGAACGGTCGCCTTCCCGCCTTCAACCTGGGTCTTGAAATCGGTGACTGCATCGTAAAACTGTGCTCCCGCGGCGACTGTTGCCCGTGCCACGGCATCCAGATATCCCCCCTTTACGTAGGGGTCAGCCGGAGAGAAGGCGGAAAGATCCGCGAGCGCCAACGGCGGCGGGGTGCAGACGAGAACCCGCTGCGCGAATGCCGCGGCACTGTCGATCATCGCGCTGATCATGTCTGTGTGTTGCGCAGCGGATATGTTGCCGTCCGCGTCGTTGCGACCGAACTGAATCACCACGTCGTGAAAGAGCTGCCGGTGTTCGTCGGGCCGGCGCTTGACCCACTGCGCCGCATGCACAGCTTGCGGGCGCCCTCCTGTGTGGAGATACGGCGCCGGAACCATGCCGGGAATAACGGCTGGGTTTCTCGCGTAGATATAGCCCCGCCGATAACCTTCCGCCTGTCCAACGTAGAGATAGCAGGTGAGCACATCGCCGGCATGATAGCCGCCGCCATCGGTGGGCTGCATGGCTAGCACGTAACGCGTCGGCGCGTATGCATGTTCCAGCACGTCATCCTGGGCAAAGTCCCGCTGTGCAACAGTTGCCCGCTTCGTCAGGTTGTAGACGAGCAGCCGAAACGACTTCAGGCTTCCGGGCTCGATCTCGATGCTGTAGATAAGTGGTGGCGCACCCACCGGTACGGTAATCGAGCCGTTGTCGCGCGTCCCCGTCAGCCGCTCTTCGTCTTTACCCATGGCAACGATCTTTTGCGTGGGCCTACCCGTTGTCGGACTACGAGTGCCTGTCACCTGAACGCCATACTTTAACCCCCACCGGGAGAGATCGCTGGAATGCAACAAGTTTCCTCGCGGTTGCCATACTTGTATGTCGTTGCTCAGGAGCAGCAAGCCCATGGGTGAGAAGCTCCCGCCGTATGTCCAAAGCTCGGCCGGAGTCCCATGAGTCGCCGCACGGAGTCGGGCGACGATATAGCTTGAATTAAGGATGCTTTCTCCGACGATCAGGATGCGTTGCTGTTTCCCGGCTGCCTCGACGATCGAGAGCACGCCACCAAGAGCGAGAGAGCTACCCGCTATTGCTCCAAGTGTGTTAAGAAACGCTCTCCGGGAAACGCCGCCACAATTATCCGCCATACTATTCATCTCATTCAGTGTAAGGTACGAGCGAGGACTACTGAGAGCCCTCGCCATGACGGTCGAGCAGCCGGCGGTAGAAGCTACACCGCGGGCCGTGCCCTAAAGGGCTTGCCATTGCAAAGCGGGTACCCTTAACTCATGAATACTACCCTCGCCGCTTGGCTGCTGGTGGTCTTTCTCGGTGTCGTGGCGCTGTCGTATGCGGCTGTCGGGAAAGCCGGGCCGATCGCACGCCGGTTTAAACATATGGCCATGCCCAATGAGCGAAGGTCGCACCTGGCGCCGATTCCGTACGGGGGAGGGCTGGTGCTGGTGGTCATCAATGTACTTGGGTGGCTCGCGTTTGCCGAATTACACCCTGGCTTGCGATGGGACCACATCCTATCGTTTGTAGCCGGCGGCCTGTTGATCGCGGGCGTGAGTTTTTTCGATGACGTGAGGAGTGTTCCTGTTCCTGTCCGCCTGGCTGTGCATGTTGTAGCAGCCGGGACTTTCGTCGTCGGCTGGGAATCCTGGAACAGCATGGTCCTTCCGGTTTTGGGGGATGTACATTTTGGTTTGTTGGGCGCCCCTTTGACGATTCTCTGGATTGTTGGAGTCACCAATGCGTTTAACTTTATTGATGGGATCGACGGCCTGGCCGCGAGCCAGGCTGTCGTGGCCGGCTTGGGGTGGGCACTGCTGGGTGCACTCACCCAGCAACCAGTGATTGCCGTGGCGGGCATCGTACTGGCTGCGAGCAGCCTGGGATTCCTGGCTCATAACTGGCAGCCAGCCAGCATCTTCCTGGGAGATACCGGAGCAACGTTCCTGGGGTACAGCTTCGGGGCGCTGGCGGTGGTGGGATCCCGATACGATTCTCGCCTCGCTCTGTGTGGAATGCTCCTGATTTGGCCGGCGGTTTTTGACAGTGGATTCACTGTACTTCGGCGGATTCGCAATCATCAATCAATCTTTGCCGGCCATCGAACCTTCCTTTTTCACCGGCTGGTCGATTCCGGTTGGAGCCACGCGACCACCTCGGCACTCTACATAGTGCTGCCGATATCCGGGGCGTGCCTCGCCTTCTTGTGGGAGTATGGCAACCGGTTCACCCACGTCTGCGTGGCTCTCGGGCTCGGTCTACTCTGCTGGAGCCTCTGGCTGGTAGTTCGCCATCGCGAAGGGCCTCTTTCAGTGTCCAAGGGGGCTGCCAACACGTCGACCTTGGAGATGGTCGTAAAGCAGGCGGAGGCCCAGACGACATCCCGTGGGAGTGATGCCCCGAAGGCTTGAGACTGGTCGACGAAGGAGCTTGAACCATAGATACATCACTTGATCTGTCGAGCTTGCTTACTCGGGAGCCCCTTGATCGGTCTGACGGCGTATTGGACTACCTGGGCCACGGAAGCACCTACTCGGCAACCTTTGGCGACCAGTGGAATCGATTCCGCGCCGTGCAAATCGATTCGCTGTCCGGCTCTACGGAATCACACGACCGCTTCTTCGCTGAGACCGGCTGGGACGGGAACGACCTACAAGGCAAACTGTTGCTCGATGTCGGTTGTGGCGCGGGGCGTTTCACCGAAATTGCTTTGAGCTGCGGAGCTCGGGTAGTGGCGGTCGATATGTCTACCGCGGCCTGGGCCTGTCGCCGGACCATTGCGCGCTTTCAGGAGGCAAATTATTTGGTGCTGCGGGCGGATTTGTTCGACCTGCCTCTTCAACTTCACGCCTTCGACGGCGTCTACGCGCTGGGAGTGCTCCAGCACACGCCCGAGCCGCTGCACGCCGTCCAGACTATTGCCCGATACGTGGCGCCAGGAGGACGCCTTGCAACCTGGATCTACGAGCGGCGCACCTCCGTCGTGAGCTGGCTACAGCCACGCAACTGGATACGACCCGCGGTGGCCGCAGGTTTAGAACCGCCAGCCAAATTGCGGCTTGCCCGCGCGCTTACCCTGCTCTTTTTTCTCTTCGGGTGGGCCTTGTCCTGGGGCGGACGTACGGGTCTTCGTCTCTCAGCGTTTCTCCCGTATGCGGCCCGACACGAACGGGGCCGAGGCAACCTGCGCCGTCAGTATGAATACTCGGTGATGGACACGTACGACTGGTACGGCCCCGTCTACGACCAGCCCCAGCGCGAAAGCGACGTTATCCAGGCCATGCAGACGTCCGGCCTGGTGCATGTCCGTCGTCTGGCCGCCCGCGGCATGGCAATCGTGGGCGAAGCAGAGTGAGGATTCAATCCTCGGCAGCCACGATTGGCTGCACTGATCGCCACACTGCAGTCCATCGTCCCCGTTCGGCTTCGCTTACCGGCGCAGCCCGATGGCGTAACAGTCGGTAACCAAGTCCGGTCCCGGTTGCAATAGACGTAACGCCGATACTCATCGCCTGGACCAGGCAGCTCCACAACGCTCGATCGATGCGGCCCTGTCGCATATAGTGGCGAGCCACGCTTTCGATCAACCAGCGCTTGGCCGCCACCAGCTTGCGGAGACTTATGCTGTCCTCCCGGTAGCCCAAGAGCACCTCGGGGAGATTGCCGAAGGTGCTGTCCGCGAACGATCGCAGGAGCAGATCAGTGTCTTGGGCTCGGAGTACGCGCTCATCGTATCGGTGCTGACGGAACCATGCCATCCGACCCATATACGTTGGATGAGCGATGGGGAAGCCGCGGTCCGGCCGCGCGCAAATGTGGGCATGATCCGTTGGAAACCGGCGGGCGCCCATGACGTGCCCTACCCCGGAGAAGATGAGCATGTTAGCGCCTACGAGATCGACGGGTGGGTTCTCCTCTAAGAAACGAACTTGACGCTCGAACCGCTGCGGGTAGGACACGTCGTCGCCGTCCATGCGCGCGAACAAACGCCCGCGCCCCAGGTCCAGGCATTCGTTGAGTCTCGCCGCCAGCCTGCGACGTCGACCGTCTGCGATAACCCGGATGCGAGCATCGCCGCTGCTCGCAGCCACCGCCACCGCCACCGTCGCGTCGGTCGAGCCGTCGTCGATCACCAGGAGTTCCCAGTCACGAAAGGTCTGCATTCGTATGGATTCGAGCGCCGCGGGCAGAGTGGCTGCGCAGTTGTACACGGACATGCCGACTGTAATCGTCGGTGATTGTTCGCCGATGCGATGGTCTGTATGGCCAGTCATTGCAGCGGTGAGCCTCCTGATCCAGCGTCGGCCGGTGGACCCTGTTGGACGGAGAGGGACCATGTGAGCGACCGCGGCGCGCCCAACCTTGCCCCTTGGACATGAGACATTATGATTGATGAGATATGAGGGTATCATTCCTATGAAAGTCGCTCATATTACTGCTGTCGACATGGCGCTGCGCTACCTGCTGCTCGATCAGTTATGCGCTATGCGGGACGCCGGCTATCAGGTCGTGGGCATCTCATCGCCTGGCGCGGAGCGCTCGACTCTAGAAGCAGCCGGTATCCGGCATATTGACGTTCCCATCAGTCGCAGGCTCACGCCACTGCGCGACCTTGTTTCGCTGTGGAAACTCTATTGCGTGCTTCGCGCCGAGCGATTCACGATCGTGCATACTCACACGCCTAAGCCCGGATTGCTCGGCCAGCTGGCTGCGCGCATGGCAGGGGTGCCGGTGATTGTGAACACAGTCCATGGCTTTTACTTTCACGATGGCATGCACCCTGCCTGGCGTCGCTTCTACATCGCCCTGGAAAAGGTTGCGGCGCGCAATTCGGCCGTCATTCTCTCTGTCAACCACGAAGACATCCAGACGGCGATACAGGAGCGCATTTGCGCGCCGGGGAAGATCACGTATATCGGGGAAGGTATCGATGTGGTCCGCTTTGACCCCGATCAGGTGGATCCTGCACGTGTTCAGATGAAACGGGCCGAGCTGCGGCTTCCTGAAGGCGTGCCGGTCGTCGGTTTCGTCGGACGACAGGTGCGCGAGAAGGGCCTCCTGGTTCTGTTCGCAGCCGCCCGACTCGTTCGGGACCAGGTTCCAGATGCGCATTTTTTGTTCATTGGACCGATAGATGATGTCAAGGCAGACGCAGTGTATCCTCACGAGGCAGACGCATTCGGCATCGCCGATGTTTCCCGCTTTACTGGGCTGCGGCTGGATTTGCCTGAGCTCTACGCTTTAATGTACGTGCTTGCCCTGCCGTCGCACCGTGAAGGCTTCCCCCGCACTCCTATGGAAGCCTCCGCGATGCGGGTTCCCTGCGTTGCTAGCGACATACGTGGTTGCCGGGAAGCAGTGGAAGATCGCCGCAACGGGCTCTTGGTGCCACAGGCTGACGTGAATGCGTTGGCGACGGCGATTGTGGAGCTGCTTACCAATCGAGAGTATGCGGCCTCCATGGGGGCAGCGGGGCGCGAAATGGCGCTGGAACGTTTCGACGAGCGCCTGGTATTTCGTCGAGTTCTGGCTGAGTACACTCGCCTGCTAAACGAGAAGGGGATCCAGCCGCCTCGGATCCCTGCTCCCCGGGAGGAGTTCGTGGTATGACCGACACCAGGCCGGAACTGGACCTGACGTGACGCCCCTACGGTACCTTCCCACCGGCAAACGCGTACTTGATCTGGCGATCGCCCTTCCTGGCCTGGTGATTTTCTCGCCACTTATGGTGGTGGTGGCGGCTCTGGTGCGAGCGCGGATGGGTTCACCAGTTCTTTTTCGTCAGGTGCGGCCAGGCTTCCGCGGTTTTCCTATCACCATGCTGAAGTTCCGAACCATGCTGGACGCTCGCGACTCCGCCGGGCATCCGCTCCCGGACGCCGAGCGCCTCACCTCTCTGGGCGAGATACTACGAGCGACCAGCCTGGATGAACTACCGGAACTCGTCAACGTGGTGCGCGGTGATATGAGCTTGGTCGGTCCCAGGCCACTGCTTCTGGCCTACCTGGAACGCTACAGTCCCGAGCAAATGCGCCGGCATGAGGTGAAGCCTGGAATCACGGGCTGGGCCCAGATCAACGGCCGTAACACCGTGAGTTGGGCCGAGAAGTTTCAGTACGACCTGTGGTACGTCGAACATCAATCCTTCCGAGTGGATTGCGAAGTCCTGTGGAAGACGTTGAAATTAGTGCTCACGCGCCACGGCATCAACCAGCCGGGACATGCCACGGCCGATGAATTCCGGGGCGAGGTATCGTGAGCCTGGGAATATCAGTACCTGATCGCAGCATAGATGACGCACAGTAGGCAGGTTGTTATCTACGGCGCTGGAGGCTTTGCCCGCGAGGCGGCGTGGTTGATCGGCGAATGCGGCACCCCGGATGTGGGCTGGACGGTGCCCTGTTTCATCGATGACAATCCGTCGAATTGGGGGCAGTCGCTCAATGGCGTTCCCGTGGTCTCGCTGGAAGAGGCGCGGGCACAGTATCCGGAGGCGGAGCTGCTGTGCGCCGTGGGCGATCCGCGCACCCGTGAGCGTCTGGTGAAACTCGCTGCCGAGGCCGGTTTCAGCTTTGCCACCGCAATCCACCCGAGCGTCCAGCGCTCGCCCTGGGTCGAGATCGGCGTAGGCGCCGCGGTTCTGCCGGGGAGCACCATTACGGTGAATGTGAAGATTGGTACTCACGTACACATCAATCCCGGCTGTACGATCGCTCACGACGTGGTGATCGGAGACTTTGCCTTGATCGCTCCCGGCGCTCACCTGTCCGGGAATGTCCACCTTGGGCGCCGCGTGTACATGGGGACGGGCGCATCCATTATTCATGGCTCATCGGAGATGCCCCTGGTCGTCGGCGACGACGCGATTATCGGCGCCGGCGCCTGCGTCACTCGAGCCGTGCCGCCGGGAGTCACGGTGGTCGGTGTGCCCGCCCGTCCAGTCGAGCGCAGATAGCCTGCCACTACTGCGCAGCGCTCGCGCTCTCACGGAACGCCTCGCTGGTTAGTTTGGCAATATACTCTCCGATTGCTAGCGACGCAGTGGCTGCCGGCGAAGGAGCGTTGAGAACATGGATGGCTCGCGGCGAGCGAGCGATGGCGAAGTCGTCCACCAGCGTTCCATCTCGCGCCACGGCCTGAGCGCGCACGCCGGCGCCCCCTGGGATCAAGTCGTCTGGTGTCACTTCCGGCACGAGCCGCTGCAACGAACGAGTGAAGCGACCTTTGCTGAATGACCTGCTGAACTCATCCAGGCCCGTTCGCCAGAAGCGCCGAGCTAGCCGCGGGAAACCGGGATAGGTGATCGTGTTCCACACTTCCCGGGGTCGAATGGTGGAGTGCGAATATCCTTCACGCGCCAGCGCCAGCACCGCATTGGGACCCACTTCTACCTCACCATGTATGGTGCGGGTGAAGTGTACGCCCAGAAATGGCAATTTTGGATCAGGTACGGGATAGATGAGTTGGTTTAGGACCAGCGACCGCCGATCGGGCCGGAGGAAGTAGTATTCGCCCCGAAACGGCACGATGCGAAGGTCTGTGTCCGCGCCCGCCATGCCGGCCAGGATGTCCGCCTGCAGCCCGGCGCAATTGACCAGGTACGACGCCCGTATCTCCACGTCCCGCGTGGAGAGCAACAGCGCTGATCCCTGTGGATGGATGCCCGTGACCTGATGATTAAAACCAAGCTCCACGCCCAGGGCTGTTAGATCGGCTGCCATCGACCTGGCCACGGCGGCGTAATCGACAATACCGGTAGCGGGTGAATGGAGGGCCGCGATACCGACGGCATGCGGCTCGAGTTCGTGCAGTTCTTGGGGCGATATCAATCGTAAGTCGGGGACGCCGTTAGCATTTCCACGGCGTAGCAGCTCATGCAGGGCGGGGACCTCGTGTTCGGTGGTAGCGACGATCACCTTACCGCATCGCTCGTAGGGTATGGCGCGGTTTCCGCAGTACTCGACCATGCGGCGCGCACCGTCGATGCAGAGGATGGCCTTCAGTGAGCCGGGCTTGTAGTAGATGCCGGCATGGATGACGCCGCTGTTGTGACCGGTTTGATGGCGAGCCACCGCGCTCTCTTTTTCGAGCATGCAGATCCGCAGGGACGGATGGGCGCGCGCGAGTGCCAGCGCGGTAGCAAGCCCGATGATTCCGGCGCCAATCACGGCGATGTCGTAGGTGGGGTAGTCGATAGCCGGCTTCTCCTGGGTCGTGATGGTTTCGCGGCGAGTGGTGTGCTACGTCTCTTGCATTATCCATAGCGGGGACAAGAGGGAAGAGCATGGGAACAGCGTGACGGCCCTCGGGGACATGACGCCAGCCCGGCCTCCTCTCGCCGCCCGTGGCGAACAGGCGGCAAATGCGTCCTTGAGTCTCCCGTGCGGGCCGGCCAGGACGGGTTGTACACGAGCCTGAAAGGAACGCTACACTGGCGGCAAGGCGAAAGCCAGGCCGTCGCCGGGCGACATACGGTGATGTGGTGCTGCGGCCAGGCAGAGTGGCGCCCATCGTGGACGACGGAATGAGCGCGAATGGCGCAAGCAGGGTCGGTGGATGAAGGGCGGCGCGGGTGCGTTAGCTCATGGAGGGTTGCTTATGAACGTTGCGCGGCGTGGCGTTGACGGGCAGATCGCTCGACGGGAGCGGATCCCAATGGTGCGGCCGATGCTGCCTTCCTTCGAGGAGCTAGAGCCGGGTGTTCGCGGTATTCTGTCCAGCGGTATGGTCACGAAGGGGACGTACCTGGCGGCATTCGAGCGTGCCGTGGCGGAACATCTGCAGGTGAGGCAGGCTGTCGCGGTGTCGAGTTGCACCACCGGCTTGATGTTGACCTACCGGGCACTGGGCTTGACGGGGGACGTCGTCGTGCCGAGCTTTACCTTCATGGCCACAGTCAGCTCGGCGGTGTGGGCCGGTCTGCGCCCGCGCTTCGCGGAGATCGATCCGCACACCTGCACCATGACGGTGGAGGCGGCTGAACAGGCGATGACGCCCGAGACGACCGCAATTGTCGCGGTCCATAACTTTGGCAACCCAGCGGACGTCGAGGGACTGCAAGAGTTAGCGCGGCGGCGTGGGGTGCGTCTGGTCTTCGATGCCGCGCACGGCTTCGGCACACTCTATAACGGCAGACCACTGGGACCAGGTGGGGACGCTCATGTCTTTAGCTTGAGTCCCACCAAGTTGTTGATCGCGGGCGAGGGGGGGATTGTGGCTACCAACAACGACGAGTTGGCGGAGAAGATCCGAATCGGACGTGAGTATGGCAATGCCGGCAACTATGACACGCAGTACGCCGGCTTTAATGCTCGCCTCGCCGAATTCAATGCGTTATTGGGACTGCACAGCCTCGATCTTCTGGAGGCAGGGGCGCGGCGGCGTAATGAGGTGGCGTCGCTCTTTCACCGTGAGTTGGGGAATTTGCCCGGCCTGCATTTCCAACGAGTACGGCCGGTTGACCGGTGTTCGTACAAGGATTTCTCGGTCGTCATCGACCAAGCGGTTGCCGGCCTGAGCCGTGACCGGCTGGCCCAGGAGCTCGATATCGAGGGAGTGGACAGCCGCAAATACTATGATCCACCGGTGCACCGGCACACCGCCTACCACCAGTTCGCGGACCGCGCCTTGCCGGCGACCGACCAACTGGCAGCGCAGAGCTTGAGCATCCCTATGTGGTCGCACATGGAGGATGGGACTGCTCTCTCAATCTGCCGTGCGTTTCGCACTGGCTGGGAGCGTGCTGCGACTGGCTGAGCTTCTCCTGGAAGTCAGTGGCATGTCTCACGCTCTGCCGACTTCGCATCTGTGATGGCCAGAATAGGAGATGCGTACTACACTTGGCTAGATCACGCAGAGGTGATCACGCACGCGCCTGTGGCTAGCTAGAGGAGCCCTGTCCTGCCTCATTTCCTTCGCCCAGCCCGCCTGACTTCTGCGATCCTCATTCGCATCGTCGCGGACATGGTCATGATGGGCGCCGCGCTACTGCTAGGAATTAGCGCCCGGTACGTCTGGTATGTAGGCGTGGAAGGGTATGGATCCCATACGCGCACCACGCTGTTCAGTTACATCCATTCGTACGCTCTGAGTTCCTGGATTCTGGTTCTCATTTCCACCGGAGTCTTCTCGTTCAGCGGCCTCTATACTCGGCGGCGCACGTATCGCCGGCTGACCAAGATTCTGATAGTCCTCCGGGCCGTCACTCTCAGTTATCTTATTTTCGGCTTCATTTCGCTGTTGCTTGAAGGCAAGCTTGGTGTGCCCCGGGTCGCAATTTTCGTTGCGTGGGCCATCTCGTGCCTCGCTCTTGGCATGGGGAGAGTCTGGTCCGGCGTCTGGAACAACATGCTGCAGAGCGACCCGGGATTCGAAGCCGTAAAGCGCTCAAACCAGCGCGGCCGGGTCCTGGTCATTGGGGGGGCCGGTTATATCGGCTCTGCACTGGTGATCGAGTTGCTGGCCAAAGGGGTCAAGGTGCGAGTGCTGGACCTGCTGATGTACGGGACGGAGCCGCTCAAAACCGTACTGGATCATCCGAATCTGGAACTCATTCGCGCTGACTTTCGCCAGATTGATAAGGTCGTGGCAGCGGTGCGGGATATGGACGCGGTAATCCATCTTGGCGGTATCGTGGGAGACCCCGCCTGCGCTCTGGACGAAGACTTGACGATCGACGTCAATGTGACAGCCACCCGCATGATTGCTGAAGTGGCTAAAGGACATGGCGTGGCTCGATTCATTTTCGCCAGCACCTGCTCGGTGTATGGGGCGAGCGATGAGATGTTGGACGAGCAGTCGCGCCTCAACCCCGTCTCCCTGTATGCGCAGAGTAAGATCGCGTGCGAACGCATCGTACAGAAAATGGGGGACGACTCATTTGCGACCGTTATCCTGCGCTTCGCCACGATCTACGGTCTGTCCGGCCGCATCCGCTTCGATCTCGTGGTCAACCTGCTCACTGCCAAGGCTGTCGTGGATGGGGTGATCACGGTTCGCGGTGGTGACCAGTGGCGTCCCTTCCTGCATGTGCAGGATGCCGCTCACGCGGTGAGTATGGCCCTGGAGGCGCCTCTTGACGTGGTGCGGAACCGGATCTTCAATGTCGGCTCCGAAGGGCAGAATTACACCATCTCGCAAGTGGGCGAGATGATTCATCGTCTCGTGCCTGAAGCTCGCTTGTGGGACGAGGGCTTTGACCAAGACCGACGCAACTATCGCGTGTCGTTCGATCGAATACGCACGCAGCTTGGCTTCGCTCCGCGCTGGAACGTCGAGCGTGGCATTCATCAGGTGATTAATGCTATTCGGAGCGGTGATGTTGGCAATTACAAGGACGCTCGGTACAGCAACTTCGAGTTTATGAGTACGGAGGCTGTCCCGTCGCTATCCAAGAGCAACAACGACTTGGTGTACGAGTTGCTACAGACAGGGGAGCCGGTGTCAGTGGGCCGTTCAGACAATGCCTATCGAGACTTGAACCAGGGCGATTAGTCTCGTGTGCGGTGACGCTCGCCACCACGAGTGATCACGTCTCCTGTTCCGCATCCACACGGTGTTCGGGTAAGACCGTTCCGCGGGGTATTTTCGCCTCGTCCCTGCTGTCCTGCTGCAATCCTTCCATCTCGGCCTGCGCGTCCTGGTCTGCAAACTTGCGAGCCCGGGGCCCCGCGATCGATGGTATGGCTTTGGGCAGGGATGCATCCACCATGTCGGTCACGCGCCGTTTGGCCCGCGTCATCGTGCTCTGCTGATGGTTTCGGTCATACCGGTCCAGCATCTCGCGCAGTGAGACGGCGAACGCTTCCTCCTCGGTCCATGCTCGCAGGATGTCGGTGTAAATATCGCCGGCCGTTCGCCCTCCCGTGCTGGAGGTCAAGCCGCGCCGCCGGATTTCCAGCAGAGTCGGATCGTACTGGGTACGTCGCCAGATCTGTGCAGCCGAGCACAGCGTGATCTCCCGCTCTCGCGAGCGCTCCAGGTACAGCCGGTATCCTTCCACATGGTGGTGCAATAAGTGGTATCGCCAGGGCGCAGTGAGGCGAACACCTTCCAGACAGGTAGAGCGCTCGAACTCCCGTCTGGCATAGTACGTGAGGTTGACCTCTCCTTCTTTGCGCGGGAGCGCTTCCGTGACATCCGCGTCGATGAACTCAATGCCGAGAGCCTTGGCGGCGGCCACCCGGGTATGTCCATCAATCACAAAGTAGCGATTGCCCAGCTGATAGACGGTGATGGGGGGCAGCTCCTCGCGCCCCCTCATCTTGCGCAGAATGGCCGCGTAGTTTCCCCGTGCGGGACCCCGTCCGAGGGGGAGAAAGGTGGGGCCGATCTTGCCCGCCTTCCCGGCGCTGCCCACAATTCGCTTGACGCGGATCGGCCGCACGCCGAGGGGCATCCGCGACACGACGCCGGCTTTGGCGGCCGCTTCCTCATAGGAGAGAGGATAGGAAGGAGAAGACACGATGGCTAGAGGTTTTCGATCACGACGGGCTCAAGCTCTTCTGCCGGCTCGAACCCGAAGATCCGCGAATAAAAGTACAGTTCGCCGTCGTGCATGGTTCGGATGTTGTCCGCCTTCCGAAAGCCGTGCCCTTCGCCCTCGAAGGCGATATGGGCAAACGGGATCCCTCGGCCACGCAGAGCGTCTGCCATCAGAACTGCCTGATTGGGCGGCACGACCTTGTCGTCCAACCCCTGAAACAGGATGATTGGCCGGGACATCTGTCCTGTGTAGGACAGGGCGGAACGCTCGCGGTAGAGATCGCGCTGTTCCGGCAGTTGGCCAATCAGTCGATCAAGATAGCGAGACTCGAACTTGTGTGTGTCATGGACAAATACCTCGAGGTCGGCAATGCCAAAGTAACTGGCCCCGGCCGCAAAGGTATCGCGGAAGGTCATGGCGCACAGGGTGGTGTAACCGCCGGCGCTGCCGCCGCGAATGATGAGTCGTTCTGGATCCGCAAGACCTTGCTCAACCAGATAGCGCGCCGCGTTGACGCAGTCGTCGACGTCGACCACGCCCCACTGCCCATCGAGACGCTGCCGGTACACCCGGCCATAGCCGGTGCTACCGCCGTAATTCACATTGACCACGGCGAAGCCTCGGCTCGTCCAGTACTGCACGCCACCCAACTGCAATCCGGTCGAGTAGGCGCTGGTCGGGCCACCATGACTGCCAACTAGCAGTGGCGGCAACTCGCCGGGGGGTGCGTCGTACTCGGGATTACTCGGTCCATAGTAGAGTGCGTGAGCGCTCGGCCCTCCCGCGGTGGGAAAAACAATCGGCCGCGGGCGGGAGAACCATGTTTCATCGATGTCGAGTGCGCCAGATTGTTGCAGGACTTCCAGGCGCTGGTCTCCCAGATGCAACTGGGCTAGCTCGGGCAGGCGGACCGCGGAGGCGCCGATGAAGACCGCGCGGTCCCCCGTGGCGCATTCCCCCGCGGCGCATATAGAGGAGATATCGGTATACGGTGTGGCGATCGGCTGTAAATCTTTGCTTTCGGTGGAGAGCAGGTGGAGACCATCAAGTCCATCGCGGTGGACGATGCCGAGAATGTGCCGCGGCGAAAGGATGGCGTAGGTGGATCGGCCGAACACCCACTGAGGAACGCCTAATTCCGCCTCCAGATCGGTCATCTGCGTGCTCTCGCCGTCGCTGAGGTGATAGAGATTCCACCACCCACTGCGGTCCGACACAAAGTACAGCGACCCATCCGGCGACCACTCTGGCTGGAAGATGGATTCAGCGTCGCCGCCGGCGACGCGAGTGGCCGAGGCCAGCCGGCCCTCTGGATCAAAAGCGGCCACCCAGAGTTCGCAGCCGTCCCACGGCATATTGGGGTGGTTCCAGGTGAGCCAGGCCAGCCAGCCACCGTCCCCGCTGATCCGCGGCGACGAATAGAAGTCGTTGCCCGAGGCGAGGACCATCTGTTCGTTCTGCCCGCGTCGATCGACGGCGACCAGGGCGTTGACAGCTTCACGCGAAGAGTCGGTGTGATCTTCGCGCACGGCTATCAACCGGCCGTGCACGTGGTCGGCGACGAAGTCGGCGTATCGCCACTCCTTCTCCGCCGTAATGGGGATCGGAGGCCCGTGGTTGATCTGGTGGTAGAGTCGAGCGTCAGCGAAGTTCGAGAAGAAGATCTCGCCCCGGTCGACGAGGTACGCGCCGCCCCCGTACTCATGTACCCGCGTGCGCACATTAAATGGCGTGGGCGTGACATCCTCGATAGCGCCGTCGGGTGCGGCACGCACAATCATCGTCCGGCCATCCTCTGCTGGGCGACCTTCCGTCCAGTACGTCCACTCCCCGTCCACCTGGGGCGCCGCCAGGCTTACTATGCTGGAGGTCACCACGTCGGACGTGATGGGCGACTTCCAGGCTCCATATGGCGCAAGGTGCTTGGCTGCTACGACCATACTTCTCCGCCAATCTGTGGCCTGCACGGAAACTACCTTCAGTATACTGATGCACCGGAGACTGCCCGTGGCGCTACTCGTACTGGGTCCACGTCCGCGGTGTATCGTGGAGGGAGAAAAGGGGGAGACGCGTGCCAAAAGGAAAGCAGAACCAGCAGCGGAAACGCCGGCCGCAACGACCAAACAGTCCCCAGGATCCCACGCCTGAAACTGGAGCGACGAAGAGCAATATGGCCCGACCGGTGGCGCCTGCGCCCTCCGGTCCCGACTGGCGGATCATTGCCGCCATCGTGGCGCTTGCCGTGGTGCTCGCCGTTGCCGGCTTTCTCGCTTTCAGTCTCCGACCCGCCGCCGCGCCGGCTCCCCGTAGCTTGACCACGGGGAATCTGAAGGGGACGGCTGAGCCGGGAGCCACGCCTGCCGGTACCGTAGCGACACAGGCCCGCATCATTGACGGCATCCCCTGTAACGCCGAGGACGTGACCTACCACGAGCACGCGCATCTCGACATTCTGGACCGGGGCACGCAGGTCGTTGTCCCAGCAAACACAGGCATCGTGGACAGCACGTGCCTGTACTGGCTCCATACGCACGACAACAGTGGCGAGATCCACATGGAGATGCCGCGCTACCGACCGGTCAACCTCGGGAACTTTTTCGACGTGTGGGGCCAACCGCTCTCACGCACGCACGCGGCACAGGCGGTGGTCAAACCGGGCGAAAGCATGCGGGTGTTCGTTAACCTGAGGCGCTATTACGGCGATCCGCGAGCCATCACCCTGCACCGTCACACGCTCATCACGGTCGAAGTTGGGCCGCCTTTCGAGAAGCCGAGCACGTTCGATTTCCAGGGTGACTAACCGTGCAGAGGATCGTGCTCTAGGCAACGTGCGAGGCGGCCGCGGCGAGAAATAAGAACAGCAGGGCGATGACGATGAAGGCCGTGGTTGTCTGTAGCACTGACAGGAAGAGCGCGCGCACCACAACCCAACTGGATTCTCGGTCGCTTGGGTTGCGGGGGATGGCGTCGTTGAGCGCCGCGAAAAACAGTTCCTGGCGGTGAAGCCGCAGCGCGGTCGTCACCGAAAAGGCGGTCAGCAAGGTCAAGAAAATGAGCCAGGCCGTAAGGCCATACTCCAAGCCAAGCTGAATGATGAGCAGCCCGGAGAGTGGCAAAAAGATCGAGATGCCCAGCGTGATCCACTGCAGGGTACTGCGCGCCGGCCAGCGCAGCGACCGGGAAGGTGAGGCAGCGGCCGGCATATTCATGGGCCCATCAACGGGCCTCACGCCTCGCTGGGTGAGGTATTCCTCCATGGCCCGCGCGGGGTTGTGTTGCGCATGTCGGGCGCCGTAGACCAGCGTGACAGTGCCCGTCTCGCTATCTCGCCGCAACTGTTCCAGCCGACTGGCCTTCTCCGGCCGGTCGAGCTCGGCCCAGTACCGCTGCTTGAACTCTTCCCATCGCTCCGGCTTGTGTCCAAACCAGGCAACGCTTTCGGCGGAGGGAGACAACTCACGAATCCAGGTGGTGACGGCTTCGCCTGACTGCTGGGCGCCACGCGGCCAGTAGCGATCAATCAGGATGCGCTGCCCATCGTCCGGTCGTGGAATCTCTGATACCCGCTTGACCTGTATGCCCAGGGCTTCCTCCCAGCACGTATTGTGCGCTCGCTCCCCTTTTCAGAGTACACGTCGCGGACTCGTGGTTTGGTCCGGATGGCACGTACAATCGTGCAGGTCCTGGCGTTAGGCAGGGCTGCATGGGTCGATGGCGTAGGCGGTGGCATGGTGGGCGACATCGAGATCTTCGATCAGGACGGTGCGCTGTCGCGCGAGTATCTCCTGGCACGTGGCTACTGCTGCGGTAACGGCTGCCGCAACTGTCCATATATACCCCGCCATGGCGGATTGGATGCCGTGGCGCCGATCGTTTCATCGGCGGAAAGCGCATCGGGCGAGCATCAGGCGGATCGTTAGACTTGCTATCCTGGTCGCCTGCTCGCTCCTCACCTGGCTGGAATGATTCAATCTCGCCAGGACCAGGATCGCGCATTGCCCAGGTGAATGGGCCGGTAGCATCACCCTGCATTCAGACCCATAATCGGCAAACCGAGGCGTCTATCCAACCTCCTTGACCGGATGGCTGACGGGCGATTCCGTTGCTTCGGGCACAGCGCCCTCGGCGTCACCAGGATTATTCCGGCCACGGCGACGTCGGTGCAGGATAAATGCTGCTACCACCACGACCACCGCGGCAACCACACCGGCCACACCGAGCGTCTGTTCGACCTTGTGCAGCAGGGCTAGATTCTTGCCCAACTCGAATCCCAACAGTCCGTAGAGCGTGGCCCACACTATACCTCCCGCCGCATTGAAGGCGCCGAATTTAATCCAGTGCATCCGGTTTAGCCCGGCCAGGAAGGCGGCCCAGGCGCGCAGGACGGCCACGAAGCGGCCGAAAAACACCGTCTTGTCACCATGTTTTGCAAAGAAACGCTCGGCAGTCGCCAGCTTTGATGTGTCGACGCGAATGTATTTCCCGTAGCGCTCGACCAGCGCTCGGCCGCCCGTGCGACCAACTGCATAGCCCAGGTTGTCACCAAGAATGGCGCCCGCGGCGCCCGCGACAATCACGAATACGATGTTTAAATGGCCGGTGCCGGCGTAGACAGCAGCTGCTACCAGCATGGTCTCGCCCGGGAAAGGGATGCCGCTGGACTCGATGCCGACGAATCCCAGCACCGCGGCGTATCCCCAGCTACTGAGAATGGTCTGGAGCGTGTGAGACGAAAAATTCATCAATCCTCCTGGGCTGCTGTCGCGCCTGAGTGGCGACGGTCTCCGCGGCGCCGGGCGAACGCAGCTAGCGGTCCTTCGCTTCTTCCGATTTGGCCTCGCGGGTCTGCTCTGTCGCCTGGGCCGGCTGGGGATCGCTGGCGGGGAAGGAGGCATCATTCATGTGATCGACGCGGTCCTCGTCATAGTCCACCAGTTGATCGATGGAAGAGACATCGCTGACGGCGGTGGTACCCGCATCGATCTCCTGTTCGTGCTCACGAAGATCATGAACGGTGACCATGCCGATCAGTGTACCGTTCGCGTCGATCACCGGTAGCCGGGTGAGCCCCGCGCAGGCAGGGTTCCGATCGAGCCGATCAACCGCCTGGCCAATTTCTTCATCGCCACGGCAGCAGAGGATCTCGGTGGACATAACCTCTCGCACCGCTTTCATGCCGCCTCCCACACCCTCGATTGCTATCAGGTCCATGACCGCCTGTTCGCTCAACAGCCCGGCGACATGGCCATCTTCCGTCACCGGCATGGGATCGAGGCCGAGTGACTTGATGGTCCCGACGGCGTCCCGAAGGGACTCATCCGGTGACAGGCTGCCGGCGACCGGCGCCATGACTTCTCTGACTAACACGGTTTCCTCCCTGTGCTGCGCGAGAGTGCGTAACCCCTACCTCCCATCATGCCGCAAAGAGTGCGCCGCGCGAAAAGGGTATCGTGGCAGGGTGGACCGGTGGGTGATGAGGATGGCGGACATGCACCTACGTCGGTCGCCGTATACTAGACACCGCCCCGTGCCGGGCTGTTTGCGGCCCATGCCTCCAGTAACTCACGCTCTTTATCGGCCGCCATACCGGCGGCCCGTTCCATGTCAGGTGGCCGAGTGGCATCCCACGTCAGGGTGTCGGCCACGGTATCGGCCAGCGGTCGGAAGGTGAGACCAGTATTAATAGCGCGGCGGCAGTCAAAGGCGGAGAAGCCCGCATACTCTGCAGTGTCTGGGACCCAGAGCGGCAACTCCATCCACGGCTGCACCTGGCGTTCCAGCAGAAAGGACTCGTCTACCCATACAAGTTCCGCCTTACTGCCGCTCTGCGCCTTACACTCCCACAGCACGCGACCCATGGTCAGCGGACGAGTCGGTCCGGTGGCGTTATAGACACCGGCGCCCCGCGCTTCAGACATCCGCAGCATCCATGCCGCCAGGTCGCGCGCGTCGATCAGCTGCACATCCCGGTTAGGGTGGCCGGGAGCCAGCACCTTGCCGCCCTGGGCCAGGCGATGCGACCAGTAGGTGAAGCGGTCGCTCGGATCGAAAGGACCAACGATCAGACCGGGCCGCGGCACGAAAGAGCGGCCGGGAAAGGTGTCGAGTACCACCCGTTCGCAGAGCGCCTTGAGGGGACCGTAGGTTTCGCCCGTGATCTCTTCCACGCTTTGGTCATCGAGCATGCCGACAGGGGCATCTTCCGTTATGCCGCGCCGGCTGATATCGGTGTAGACCGAGATGGTAGACACGAAGGTGTAGTGATCGACTGCATCCGCCAGTAGTTCCGCCGATTCGCGTACGACTCGCGGAAAATAGCCGCAGGTGTCGATGGCCGCGTCCCACCGACGTCCCACCAGGGCAGTCAGATTGCCGTCCCGGTTGCCGCGCAACTTTTCTGCCTCCGGGAAGAGGTCCGGATTGTGCTCGCCGCGAGTAAAGAGCGTAACCTCGTGCCCGGCCTGCAACGCCGCATCCACCAGATGGCGGCCCAGGAATACAGTGCCACCGATGACCAGCAATTTCACGCGGGTGCGCCAACCACGGGGCTCGGATTGATCATCTGCTGCCAGCTCATATCTCGATCCGGTTCCCGTTTTCCCTGCGCGTAGTCGATCGCGAGATCGGCCATATGCTCCACCACCCACTCAAAGTTACCGGGGGTGACGGAGTGCAGATCCATATCCGGCGCCGGGTTCAAGAAGTCGATGGCATACGGGATGCCGTGGCGCACGGCGAACTCCACGGTGTTCATGTCGTATCCCAGCGCGGTACACAGCGTCAGACAGTCCTGCACGATGCGTGTGCGGAGTTCATCGCTAAAGTCGTCCTCGTGCGGACGATAGCGCTCGAAATGCGAGCGCGAGGGATCGTATTTGGATACCAACACGTCCGTGCGACCCAATACCCAGCAGCGCGCATAGTTTTCCCAGCGGATGAACTCCTGCAAGATCATGGGCAGCACACCGCTCTGATCGTATGCCGCCCACAACTCTTCCAATGAATGCACCACGGTGACGTTTCGCCAACCACCGCCCACCGCGGGTTTCAGTACAGCGGGCAGTCCGGTGTACTCGACGATGTTCTCCCACGGCATGGGATACACCAAATTACGCAACGACTCGGGGACAATGTCGGCTTCGTACGTCTTGTTGGGCAGGATAACGGTCTTGGGCACCGCGACGCCCAGCCGGCCAGCCAAAATACATTCAAAAAACTTATCATCCGCGTTGAACCAGAACGGATTATTGATAACGGCCACGCCATCCGCGACCGCTTTCTTCAAGTAGATGCGGTAATACGGAATCTCGTGCGACATCCGATCGACGATCACGCTATACGGAATCTCGTCATCCAACGTGGTGCCGCCTAACTGGATCAACTCGGCGGTGATCTCTCCGCCGCCCTTGCTGTTGACCCGGTCGATGAATGCCTGAGGGAACGTGTTTTCCCGGCCGACCAACAAACCGATCTTCTTCATAGAGATACTCCCTTTGTGGTTGTTACCAGGGGCGCTGCACCGCATTCGCCCGTCTTACAGGTACTTCGTCACCATTTGCTGCCAGTACGGCCAGTCGTGGACCCAGCCGTCCCACACATCCAGCGTATTCGGCACGCCTTTATCCCAGAGAATCTGGGAGAGTTGCCGCGCTTCGACCACGTGCGGATCGGTTGAGCCGGTGACGATGGCAATGTTCATGGTGCGCATGGCGTCCAGATACTGCGAGTCTCCGAGACCTGGTAGAAAAGCCAGAGGATTGGTAAAGAAGGTCTCATTGTCGCTGTAGCCGTCGAGAAAGCCGCTGTTGTCGAACTTACCACTCAGTGCAAGCATGCCATTCGCCAGCACTGGATGCCGGAAGGCCAGCAGCGCGGCATGAAAGGCCCCTAGACTGCATCCCGTGGTGATGAACCGATCCTCTGGACTACCTTGATTGCGCATCAGCGGCAGAACCTCGTCCAACAGATACCGCTCGTACTGCAGATGCCGCTCGATGCGGTGGCGCGGGTGCGAACCGTCGTTGTACCAGCTCGACATGTCCACGCTGTCGACACAGTAAACACGCAGCCGCCCCTCCTCGATGGGGCGAGCCAACACGTCAATCATCCCGCGATCCTCGTACTCGAAAAAGCTGCCTCCCGAGGTCGGGAAGACCATGACCGGCTGGCCCGCATGTCCGAACACCAGTAGGTCCATGTCACGTCCCAGGTTGTGGCTGTACCAGCGATGATAGTCGCGCTTCACCACGGTCCTCCCGCGGTGGGCAGGTGGGGGGAGTGCCGAGTTGGTGAGTTGATGGACGTCACGCCGGCAACGGAGTGGCGGGCGCAGTCACGCCGCGCAGCGTTTCTTCAACCAGATAGTCGACAACCGCTTTGGGGTCACCGGTTCGCGTGAACACATCGAGCTGGCGGTCGGCGCCGGTACCATCCCGTAGGATGTCGTGAATCGCGGTGAGCGCGTGCCGGCTACCCAGATCATCAACCACGTCGTCGACAAACTCCAGCAACTCCATGGCTAGCTCTCGCATCGGTACTTCCACGCCCTTGCCAAAGTCGATCAGGCTCCCGTTTACGCCGAAGCGCATGGCGCGCCAGCGGTTCTCGGAGAGCAACGCGCGCTGGTAGGTCCGGAAACCAAGGTTCTTGGCACGGAGCCGAGTGAGCTTACAGATGATGGCCTGGAAGAGCGCGGCCAGGGCAATGGTCTCGTCCACCCGCGAGGGCATATCGCAGACCCGGAACTCCAGCGTGTTGAACTTGGGGTGGGGGCGGATGTCCCACCAAATTTTCTTCGGCTCGTCGATCGAGTTGGTACAGAGCAGCGTGTCCACGAACTGCTGGTAATTTGCCCAGGAGGCAAAATGATCGGGGATGCCGGTGCGCGGCATGCGCCCCCAGATGACGGAGCGATACGACTGAATACCGGTGTCTCTTCCTTCCCACAATGGCGAATTGACGGAGAGGGCGAGAATGTGGGGTAGAAAATATCGAGCCTCATTCATGAGTTCAATAGATTGATCTCGATCGTCCACGCCCACGTGTACATGCAACCCATAGACCGCGATGGAGCGGGCAATCTCTTGCAGTTGATCGGTGAGCGACAGGTATCGCTCGTCCTGTGTGATCTCCATGTTTTGCCAGTGGGCAAAGGGATGAGTTCCGGAGGCAACCATGCGAGCGCCCTGCTTTTCCGCCAGCCCGCTCACTGTCTTGCGCAGGTGGATCACCTCGGCTCTGGCCTCCTCCACGTCGTGGCAGATCACTGTGCCGACCTCCACCATGGCCTGGAACATCTCCTGCTTGATCTGATCATGGAGGAGATCTTGACCATCCGCCAGAATCTCGGTGACGGAGGAGCGAAGGTTCCGCGTCTCCGGGTCGATGATCTGAAACTCCTCTTCGATCCCAACCGTGAACTCGCTTTGCATCATTCGTTCTCCTCGTCCTTCACCACAAAGGTCGGTGTTGTACTGCCGGTTCCCGCCGATACGTTTAACAGCGCGCTGCCCGATACGCGCGTCAAAATACTGCCCATCTGCCCACGGAAGAGAAGCGGGTTGGTATCCAACAACATGGGCTCAATCACCAGGTCGTCGTCCTGCCACATGGGGAACTTCGCTTCCGGCTGATCGACTCGCTCCTGCACCACGTAGGGGGCGCCCATGCTCGCTTCGATCACGCGCGCCCACTCGTCGAGGCTCGTTTCCCAGCCCAGCACCACGCCGCGCCCCCCATAGTCGTCCACGGGCTTCAGCACGAATCGCTCGCGCTGGTCGAGCAGCAGCCTGGCCAGATTCACGGTCTCACCATGGAAGCTGGTGGTGCTTTCGATGAGCAGCCGAGTCCATGGCACGGTCCGATCAACGATGTCCAGCTCTTCCTCGTTCAGGGCCAACCCGAAGGCGTGATCGCTCAGCAGCGCCATGACGCTCTTCTTGTGGAGCATCTTCGAGCGAGGAGTGTTCACCATGCACACGGCGCCGTCACGGTAGGCTTGCAAGAGCGCCTGCGCCTCGGCTGCGTGATCCAGCAGCTCGTGCAATAGACACCGGCGGTAGACGATGGAGATTTTGTCCTCGCCCAGCCACAGGCTGCCGTTTCTGTATTCCAGCCGGCGCGGATCGCAAATCACGGTAGGCACGCCCTGCGCGCGGAAGAAATCGGCGCACAGTTCAAAGTCGCGCGCTGTCATGACATCTTCCCAGTCAATGATGGCTATGGTCGGATTGCCGCTCCCGCCCCACTGTTGGTACGCCCAGAGCATGGTATCGAGCAGGTGCCGTCGGCCATCGAAGCGGTCCGCACGGTCGATCAAGTGCCACTTCCGCATGGCTGGGAGTTGCAGGAAGACCTCACTGAGGCAATCCGTATACCCGATTCCGGCTGGGCTTTCCGCGTTATACTCCACGAATCGCGGCTCTTCGCCGACCATAAAGGCGTCGAGTCGCGAGGTGTGGGTGAAGCCGGGGAATCCCGGGTCTATCTCCCAGATGCGCCGTTCCTCTTTGGACGCAAACACCAGGTCCAGCATTGAGTCGGACGATAGCAGAAAATCGCCGGCACGCTCGAACACCGCGGCCAGAATCGAGCTCACGCGACTCAGCTCGTTGACGCGGTCGTCGCTGATGAATCTTGGTCGCAGCACGTTACAGATCAAGCGCCCCTGGAAGATAATGTTGCGCTCGTGGTGGGCGCGGAGCATCGCCTCATGTGTTGATCGCGCTAACGCACGGTCGGCCTGCAAGAGGTGATGGTAGCTGCTCGCCAGATCTGCTTCTTTTCGGTTGAATGTGCCGAGAACGCCCTGTCCGAGGCGGTCGTCGTTCATCTCGCCCCCTCTTTCAGCATTATGGCAGCGTTGTGTGTCCTATGTCTGCTTGATGGTCAATGGCCCTGCATGCTCTGCAAATCGAGCGACGATTTCACAGAAACATTCCGGCCAGACACAATAGCTGCACAGGGAAACCACCCCGGCCATGAAAGTGTGGACGCGGCGAGGGACGGGACGACCGTCGGGTTCGGTTCCGCGCCGAGGCGACTCCACCGGAATCTCATAGGGATAGCATCGTTTCAGAGGAGCACGGATATGAGCATCCAAAATCTTGGCATCGAACGCCGCACTCTGCACGGTCCGTTCGACCGTGACGCCGAGCCGGCGTTGACCATCAACCGGGGCGACACGGTCATCTTCCAGACCCTCGATGCCGGCTGGGGCAAGGTCGGCCGCGACCTTGGCGAGATCGTCCCCGAGATCCACACGGACAATGAGCGGGACCAGGGACATGCGCTGACCGGACCCGTCGCCGTGCACGGCGCCGAGCCGGGTGATGTGCTGGAAATTGGCATTAGGTCATTGCGTACGGGAGCCTGGGGCTGGACCTGGGCTGGTCCACGGCCCTGGCTGACACGCTACGACATGGGCCTTGAGCAGGAGGCCAGAATTGCCTGGCGGCTGGACCCGGACGCCGGAATAGCGACATCGCTGCTGGATGATCGCGGCCTCAGCGTGCCCCTGCGTCCTTTTATGGGCGTTATGGGCAACGCTCTGGCCGAGCCGGGGCGCCATTCCACCACACCGCCCCGTCGCGTCGGCGGCAACATGGACTGCCGCGAGTTGATCGCCGGCAGTACGCTCTGGCTCCCGATCGAAGTCGAGGGCGCCCTCTTCTCGGTGGGTGATGGACACGGTGCGCAGGGGGATGGCGAGGTCTCCAGCACGGCGATTGAGTGTCCGATGGATCGGGTTGAGCTGAGCTTTGACGTCCGCCGGGATATGGCGGTCGATCGGCCGTGCGCGCAAACACCTGCCGGTTTCCTCACTATGGGCTTCGCTACAGACCTGGACGACGCCGCCAAACAGGCGCTGGACGCGATGCTGAAGCACATGGTCGAGACCTACGGCTTCACCCGCTCGGAAGCGATGGTGATGGCCAGTCTGACGGTGCAGATGCGGATCACGCAGGTGGTGAATCAGATAGCGGGAGTACACGCGCTGCTCCCGCCGGACGCGTTTACCCGGCGCTGATCACCGTTCCCTCCTGGTGCGCCCCGACACTACAGCCCGTACAGCTTGCCAAACTTGGCCTGAAGGTACTTCATGTATGCTCTCGACTGCAGTGGCTCGCCGGTGGCACGCTCCACCAGTTCAGCGGGCTGGAACTTGCGGCCGTGCCGGTAGATCTTTTCAGTCATCCACTCCCGTAGACCGGTTGTTTCGCCCCTGGCCAGTTGATCGCGTATTTCGGGTCGTTCCTGCAACGCCTTGTCGTAGAGTTGCAGCGAGAGGATGTTGCCCAGGGCGTACGTTGGGAAATAGCCGAAGAGGCCATTGGACCAATGGACGTCCTGTAAGATGCCCAGGGTGTCGCTTGGCGGACGCACGCCGAGGTACGACTCCATCTTGTCGTTCCACACGGCCGGTGCTTCTGAGACCGGATAGCGGTTTGCCAGCAGGTCCATCTCCATCTCGAAGCGCAGCATGATGTGCAGGTTGTATGTGACCTCATCGGCATACACGCGGATCAAGGACGGCTGCACCGTATTGATCGCTCCATAGAACGTGTCTAAGTCGACTGCCGCCAGCTGCTGGGGAAACACCCGTTGGAGATCGGGATAGTACCGTTGCCAGAAGGGACGGCTACGGCCCACTACGTTCTCCCACATGCGCGACTGGCTCTCGTGCACGGCACTGGAGGCGCCGCGACCCAGCGGGGTGTGGTCCAGTGCCGGCGACACGCCCTGTTCGTACATAGCATGTCCGGTCTCGTGCATGGTTCCGAAGAGCGAGGGGCTGAGGAAGTTGCTTTCGTAGCGGGTGGTGATGCGGACATCGTTGCACGAAAAGGAGGTTTCAAAGGGATGGACCGTTGGATCGAGCCGCCCCCGCGAGAAGTCGTATCCCAGTATCGCGGCGATCTTCTTGCCGAACGCCTCTTGCGGTATCTCATCGAAGGGCTGGTGGACGGCCGCGTCGTCAACGCGGTCGCTTCGCTCCGCGATGGCGGCTACCAACGGCACCAGCCCCTGCTTGAGGTCGTCGAAGATACGGGTCACCTGCGAGGACTTGATGCCGGGCTCGAAGAGGTCGAGCAAAGCGTCGTACATGTGTTCCTGATAGCCGAGATGCTCGGCGCGCTGCCGGCTCAGCTCAATGGTACGTTCCAGCCAGGGGGAGAAGGCGGCGAAATCGTCGTTGGCCCGAGCGCGCACCCACACCTCATGCGCGAGGGCGGAGTGGCGCGTGAACTCCGTCACCAGCGAGGTCGGAAGTTTTTTGGTCCGATCGTAATCTCGCTGAGAGACCCGCACCAGACTGCTGTCATCGTCATCGAACGGTAGATCAGCCGTCTCTTTGGCGGCGCCGGCGAGCAATTCACCCGTCCTATCGGCGACAAACAGCTCGTGGCCCAGCCGCGAGAGCGTTGCCAGCTGCTCGGCTCGTGCGCGTGCTCCGCCAGGTGGCATTTTTGTTTCCTGATCCCAGATCAGCAGGGCACTGGCCTTGTTGAGGTGTCGAATCTCCTCCAGTCGCTGCTTTAGCAGGTTGAGCTGCTCTCCCATTGCGCTTCTCTCCTCGTGCCACGTTTCAAATCACTATAGTGGCTGTCCACGCGGCGGGTAGGCCCAGCCTCACCGGTCTGGAGGTAGCATTCCCCAGGCGCCTGACTCAACCTCATCCACATCACAGGGCCACCCAGCCGGAGTGAGCCGGTTACAGAACCGATCGTTCGCACGTCTTCAAGATGTGTGGCAGGCGCTTGCTGTAGCCTGTTGTACGCGCAAATCGATATCTGTCAGAAGATGAGGCTTCCATGCGATTCCGTTTGTTCTTGATCGTCGCTCTCGTGGTGGCGGTTCTTCCCTTCTTCCATGTTTCCGCACAGAGTACTGCTTCTCCGGCGGCGCTCGCGGTTCTGCCGCCGGTTGGCGATCTATCGGCCGTGCATCAGGTGACTCTTCAGGGCGTGCCGGTGAAGTCGCCGGTAACGGTGGTGCTGTTCGACCCGGCGGGAAATCAAGAGGTGCAGCAGCGCCTGGCCGATGCGAATGGCACGCTTTCCCTCGACTTGAAACCGGCTAGCGGCTTGTGGCAGGCGGGGATCTATCGGGTGGTGGCCGCGGTCGCCGGCCAGGACAGCGTCAGCGCGACCTTTGTGGCAGGTGATGGCCAGCCGCATCTCCTGGTAGGTCCCGATCTACCATCGCCCACGTCGGTTTTCATGCTGCAGGGGAGTGGCTTTCCAGCTAACAGGACGGTCGATGTGGTGGTCGCGCTGGCGGGCGGACTGGGAGAGCGGACGATGCATACCACCCCTGATGCCGCAGGCACCTTTGCCCTGTACCTCTGGCCAGAGCAGCTCGGCTTCTCTTTCTGGTCTGCCGGACGATACGAGGTGCGAGCGCAGCTGGGATCCGGCTCCACCTTGTCGAACGTCTTCTATGTTCGTGAGCATCCTGATGGACCGGCAGTCGACGTGCCAGGAACGGTGGTGGCGGGGAATCCCAGCCGGGTGGAGTTCCGGCACTATCCGGCGGTGCGGTACCTGTGGGCCGTATACGCCGACATGAGCGGTGCCGTGGTGGGCGAGTTCCTGGTAGGACCCACCGATGGGATTGGCCAGGTGATTGGATCGGCGAACTTTGGCGGAGCAGCGAGTGGCATGTATCTACTGGCAACCCCCTATGACTGGGGCGAGACCAGTTTTGAATCGGTAGCTCCGACTGCCACGCCCACCCCGACGCCCTCGCCCAGTCCTACCCCTACCGTCACCCCAACACCCACCATCACGCCGATTCCAACTCCGACCGCGACGCCAACCGCAATGCCGACGCCGACCCGTACGGCGGTCAGGGTTCCGACGCGTAAAAAGTGTACACGCAAACAGCGGCAGCACCATCTCAAGCGCTGCAAACACAGGGGATAGCCCGTATTAGAGCGCTCGCTCCTTGAGTAATTGCAGATCGGGGCCGGGGGTGCGCTCTGCTCTTGGAGCCGGCTCACCGCGACCACCGTCCATTATGCGAAGCCGGAGCAAGCGATCCAGGTCGGACTCGAAGCCGGAACTGATAAGCGCATAGCCCATTTGTCGAAAGGCCTGAATCGAGGCTTGATAGGCAGACGTGGTGGAGTCGGCATCAAGCAACTCACGCTGCAAGTGAACGTACTGTCGAAGTAATTCTCGCCGACTTTTCTGTCGGTTAGCCTCAAATTCTCTGTGGAGAGTCACAATGTACCTTTGCGTGACCAACACCTCGTACTGCTATCGACGACGGCATTGGCGGGGAATGGGTGGTCTTGCTTGACGATAGGAAGCAAGAAGCGTGCCGCCCGCCGAAGGGCGCACGGGCTGGCACAGAAGATGCTTTATGTCTAGATCGCCGGCCTTTCCCGTACTCTCTTTGTTCAATGTCTCGTGGGAGACCCTATGAAACGATGCGCTGTTGCTCTCGGAATAGCTCTCGCTGTTGTTTTGACCGTATTTCCAGGGCGAGGTGTTGCCGCATCGCGCCCAATTGTCCACGCTACCGAAACTCAAATACTGTTTCGGCTTCAGGTGTCTGGACCCCGAGATCCTGCAGCTACCTACTGGGTGGCATTCGGTCCTGTGCAAGGTCGCTTCGGGATCAAGCGGCTCAAGCCAGCCAGCAACGGACTGTTTGAGGCGAGTCAATGGTTGCCGCTGCACGTGCGCACCACCTTCGCGTACGTGGCGGGGCAGGGCGCTATTCACAGCCGGGCCGGTCTGGCTCCTGGCAATCCGGTGATCACCATCCGTGTCTTCGGTCCAGCCGTGATTGCGCCGGCCGGAATTCCCGTGGTGCGATGGAGCACGCCGATCGGGTAGTTGGAGAGGATATGCGCTCTGTTGAGGACCTTCACCCCTACTTGTCCGCCGCGGGATTGGCGATTCAGGAGCTGCCGGATAACACCAGTACCGCTCCGCTAGCCGCCAAGGCATTGCACACAGCGGTGGGTACTATCGTTAAGTCGTTGCTCTTCTATGCGGGCGAAGAACCGTTGCTGATTCTGGTAGCGGGCGATCGCAAGGTGAACCGCGCGCGGCTCGCCATTGAGCGCAACGTAGCGCGAGTTCGCCTGGCCAGTCCTGAAGAGGTGATCGAGACCACGGGATACGCAGTGGGGGGCGTGCCTCCCGTGGCACACCCGCATCCGATAACAACGCTGATTGATCGGTGCCTGCTCGACCATGAAACAGTGTACGCTGCCGCCGGAAGCGCACACGCTATTTTCGCCCTTCCTTCAAGCCGGCTCGTGGAACTGACGCATGGGGAATTTACTGATGCCACGGAATGACGACTGAATCGCTGCGCAGAGAAACTGAACGTCGATCTACGCGGCGACTACGGCGTAGCGCCGAGCTTGACCTTCCGGGTCAAGGTCTTTCCGCTTCTCCACATGGTCACAGCTACTGTCTGGCCCGGCGTATGTTCTGCCACGACCTGCTCCAGCGAGTAGGTGTCGTTGATCGGCTGTCCGTTGATCTTGGTGACGATATCCCGCTGATGAAGCCCGGCGCGAGACGCGGGCGAGTTGGGACGAATCGTGTTAATGTACGCGCCGATGGGAAGGTTGTAGTAGGTAGCTTCTTGCTGGTTGATTTGATGGTATTGCACGCCCAGAAAGGCCGTGGGCTTGTTCTGGACCAGCCGAGCAGCGACGTTACTGACTGTGCTGCTGGGAATGGCGAACCCGAGGCCTTCGGCCACGACGGACGAGCCGGCGCCAAAGATATCGGTCTGCTGCGCGCCACGAGAGATCAAGGTATTGACGCCCACGACCTCGCCGCGATCGTTCAACAGGGGACCGCCGCTGTTGCCCTGGTTGATCGCTGTGTCAGTCTGCAGCATATTGTGCAGGGATACCCCGGCGGAGAGGTTTGAGCTGGGCGGTTCTTGAATCGTGCGACCCAGGGCGCTAACCACGCCGGCGGTGACGGTATTGCGGTACTGGCCGAGTGCACTGCCGATAGCCATGACCGGTTGACCGGGCTGCAACATATTGCTGTCGCCGAAACGCAGAATGGTGGTCACCGGGACAGAGACATGCACGACCGCCAGGTCGGACTGTGGATCGGCTCGAACCAGCTGTGCGTTTGCCTTCTTGCCGTTGGCGAACACCACCTGCAGGCTCTGCGCCTGGTCCACCACATGGTTGTTGGTGACAATGTCGCCCTTGCGGTCGATGACGAAGCCGGAGCCCTCGCCGGTGCCACCCGGCGCGTAACCAAAGAGGCCTTGCTGCGGTTTCAGCTGGTTAACCACCGTGACCACCGCAGGTCCTGCCTCGTGCGCCACCTGTACCCATGACATAGGGGCAGTGCTGTCGATGCTGGCGGCCGAACTTACTGGGTTATTGCTAGTGCCGGTGGATGCAGCAGTTTGGCGAATGATGGTCGTGCTGGGAGTCGCGTTTTTTCCGGCTACATAGCCGCCCAGAGCACCGAAAATAAGGGCGAGCACGGCGACGGTCACGAGGCCGAGCACTCCAAGGCTAGAACGATTGGTCATGCACTCTTCTCCGCGGAATACGTACTTTACTCCCAAAGTATGACAGTGGAAGATTAAAAGCGGATGGGAAAGTGAGAGGTGGCGGAGAGGGTGGGATTCGAACCCACGAGGAGGTTACCCCCCTACGGTCTTTCCAGGACCGCGCACTAGGCCAAACTATGCGACCTCTCCGAGCGTCTCCTGTTCGGCGCTGCAAACCCCCGCCCGATACCGAGGCGGCCTGGAACTGCTTCGTGCAGGCCCAGCCGAAGGAGAGAGCTGGCCGGCGCCAACCTACGACAAGTCTAGCAATGCATCTTTCCGACCGTCAAAGGTGGGTACTATGAAAGATACGACCCACCCGGCAGGAGGATATGTAATGGAGTTCCACCTTGGCGCCCAGGTGCGCAACCCGGATGGCGAGGTTCTCGGCACGTTGCAGCGCGTGGTTTACCAGCCAGAGTCCAGCCAGGTGGTTTCACTGGTGGTCCTCCATGCCGGCTGGAGCGAGCGACAGGTCTTTGTACTCATCGGTCAGGTGAATAGAGCTGACGATGAGGCGGTAGAGATCGGGATCTCGGCCGAGCAGTATGACGAGCTGGATATCTATAGCGAAACCCGGAATGTGGCGCCCCCGCCTGACGCTCCCGAAGTATCGTCCGATCTCGTCCATGAGCCAATGGATGTTCCCGATGTCCTGCCGATCGGAGCGGCCACCGGCGTGGAGTCTATAGCCTTTACGCCAATCATCGAGGAACTGTCGTACCTGTTACCAGGCGAGGAGGTTATCGACCACGCAACAGTGGTATGGGCGATCGATGGTGAGGTCGGCCGAGTATCGTCAGTGCTGGTTGATGATGAGACCATGCAACTCAGCGGCTTTCAGGTCCAGCGGGGCGTCGTATTCACCCATTTCGCCCGTGTGCCCATGGACTGGGTCGAGAACATACTTCCGGAAACGATTGTGCTGACGGTGGACCGTACGACGGTTGAGAGGGAATAGGAAGGTCCGTACTGGCCGCCCCCCACACCCTTTTCCCGCCATACCGGCGATACATCCAGGCGCCGACACGGTAATCCGCTAGGCGCGAGCTAAACGGCCGGCGGTATACACGGTGCGGCGAAGCAGCGAAGCATCCTCCCCCGTCATACGATTGACTTCAACGATGTCCTCACCAAACACCGTATAGTCCTCAAGGAGATGAACGAGCTGTTCCCAATCGACGACATAGGTGGTGCGAACGACCCCTCCTGGCACGTCGAGGCCGTCCGGTCGCTCTCCGACGCAGACAACGCGATACAGGTCCTGAAAGTACTCCTGTATACGATCCTCGGCGATTTCCTCTTCAGACAACATATGAAGTAGCGCCAATTTTTCCCTGCCTTCCCAGTCACGCGGGCGATCACGAGTTTCATACCGGCCGGCGTCTATGGTCTTTTAGTGTTTGCAGGAACCGTGCCCGAGTAACACCACTCAGAGTTGTGACACGAAGTAAGCGCGGTCGTTATGGGGGTCAGGCAGGGCTACTATGACGCACCCCAGGGACCACCGGGGCCCTGGGGTGCGTGTCGCATAAAAAAGGCCTGCCAGAGGCAGGCCCAAAACTGGTAGCGGGGGTTGGATTCGAACCAACGACCTCCGGGTTATGAGCCCGACGAGCTGCCACTGCTCTACCCCGCGATGCAATCGAGTATAGCCCGTGTCGAGCGCCTCCGCCAACTGTCAGAGTCGGCTTCACGGCGGGCTTGGTCAGGCCCGCCTGTTCCCCAGTGGCTTCGGAGCCATATGCACCAACATGGAGGGAATAGTGACCATGAGAGTGTAGAAACGCGCTTACCGTGCGGTGGGACCTGGCCGGCTGATCGCTATTAGACTGTGGGCACATGCGTACGAGTCTGCCGGGGGGATGACGAACCGGCGCTATCGTCAGCGGAAAGGACCAATTGTATGGAACATGCTGTGCCACCTCGCAGTGAGGTACCGGTAGACCGCACCTGGAATGTGGAAAGCGTCTTTTCGTCGGATCAGGGTTGGGAGGACGCGGTGGCCGCGCTGGAAGCGCGATATCCCGGCCTGGATCGTTTTCGTGGCCGTCTGGGCGAATCGTCGGGCATGCTGGCCGACTGGTTCGAGGCGGTGGCAGAGGTGCGGCGCCAACTGGGGAAAGTGTACGTCTACTCGCATATGCGGCACGATGTGGATACCGCGGATCCCATCGGAACTGCCATGAACGATCGGGCGCGAACTCTGGTGGCGCAGGTAAGTGCCGCTACCGCCTTTGCCGAGCCCGAGATTATCGCTCGCGGCTTCGACACGTTGCGGGCCTGGGTCTCGGATGAGCCGGGACTTGCAATCTATGCCCACTACTTCGACGCACTGGAGCGCCGTCAAGCACATGTTCGTTCGACCGAAGTCGAGCAACTGCTTGGCATGGTAGGCGATCCCTTCGGTACAGCGTCTGACACGCACTCGGTGCTGACGGACACCGACCTCCAGTTCCATCCGTCACGCGGCACGAACGGAGAGCAGGTGGCGGTGGCCCAGGGAAATATGGGAGCGCTGTTGACCGACCCAGATCGCGAGTTGCGCCGCACTGCCTGGGAGAGCTATGCCGATGCGCATGTAGCCATGAAAAACACCATGGCAAACTGCTTATCAGCCGGCGTAAAACAGCACGTCTTTGCCGCACGCGCTCGGGGCTACCCAAGTGCGCTGGATGCGGCCCTGGAGCCGAATCACATCCCGACGGAAGTGTTTCACACCCTGATCGAGACCTTTCGCCGAAACCTGCCAACCTGGCACCGCTACTGGAACATCCGCCGGCGCGCACTTGGGTACGACACCCTGCACGTCTATGACATCAAGGCTCCCCTGACCGCAGCCGCCCCGCGTGTGTCGTACGAGCAGGCGGTGGAGTGGATCGCGGAGGGCATGCAGCCGCTGGGCGGCGAGTATGTAGACGTCCTGCGCCATGGCTCTACAACGGGCCGGTGGGTCGATGTGATGCCGAACCAGCACAAGAGCAGTGGCGCCTACTCAACCGGCGCGCCGTCGACGCAGCCCTTTATTCTCATGAGCTTCGAGGACGGTCTCTATGGCATGAGCACGCTGGCGCATGAGCTGGGTCACTCCATGCACTCCTACCTGGCATGGAAGACCCAACCGATCGTGTACACCCGGTATGGCCTGTTTCTGGCCGAGGTGGCGTCCAACTTCAATCAGGCTATGGTTCGCGCGCATCTCCTGCAGAGCAACGACGACCCGGACTTCCAGATCGCCGTAATCGAGGAAGCCATGTCGAATTTTCACCGCTACTTTTTCATCATGCCCACCCTGGCTCGTTTGGAACTGGAGATTCATCAGCGGGTGGAGCGCGGCGAGGGGCTCACTGCTGACGGTCTCATCACACTGATGGCCGATCTCTTTGCTGAAGGATATGGCGACGAGGTGGAGATGGACCGGGAGCGCATCGGCATCACCTGGGCAGAGTTCTCGGGGCACATGTACGCGGATTTCTATGTCTACCAATACGCCACCGGTATCTCGGCCGCAACCGCACTGGCACACGGCGTGCTGGCAGAAGGACCCGAAGCCGCCGATCGCTACCTGGTGATGCTGAAAGCGGGAGGCTCTCTGTACCCGCTGGACGCGCTCAGCATGGCGGGAGTGGATATGGCGACGCCGGAGCCCGTGGAGAGGGCGTTCGAGGTGTTAGCACAGATGGTGGGCCGGCTGGATGAGCTAGTCGAAAGGCGATCCGGGGGACACCCGTAGTCCTTACTCGGCCTTCCCATAGGCGGGAAACCGAAATGCCATCTCGGATCCCAGCATTCCTCCATGTCCAAAGGAGGCTAGCTCCGCGGCCCCAACCGGTTGTCCGGAGAGGATGCGAGGCAGTAACAAATCCAGAACGGTGGTTCGGGAGAACATGCCGCAGAGGGCCAGGCCAAAGACCGGCATCGCGCCCACATACGCCAGCCAGCAGGTGCTGCCGGGATGTGCCGGCACCCCACGTTGTTCTGTTCGGGCGCCTACCCGCTCCAGCGCCTGGAGGGTGAGATCAAGGGGATCGGTCGAATTGACGCCCGCCGCCAGGATGAGATGCACGCCTTCGCTTGCGAACTGTTCGATCGCTCCGGCTATTGCTTCGACGCTCTCGGGAAGATAGCGGATGCCGGCCACCGGTGAGCCGAACCAGCCAATCTTCATCTGGATGGCCTCCTCGAACTTCGTCCGAGCAGGTCCGGTCAGGCTCTCACGAACCACTACGCCGACGCTACCCCCCAGAAAGGGAGCCACGCAGGCCAGCGGCGCGGTGCGCTCGGCAATCTCTACTGCCTCATCGAGAACGTGCCCAGGAATCGCGAGCGGTGTGATCTTAGCGGCGCCTACCGCTTTGCCCATGTCCACCGGCTGGCCATCGAATAACGTGAAGATTGAGACATCCGGCAGAAGGTTGATCTCCTCCAGCACCCCAGGCTGCACACAGAACAGTCCCCGGTAGCGTGCACGCAACACGGTCTGGCTCTCGACCGGGCCGGACAGTTCGATGCCTTCTCCGGCCACACAGCGGGCTAAGCGCAGAGAAGCTTCGTCCTCGTGTACGTCCCCGGACTCGAGCTGGAGCAGGTGCAGTTCACCGCCGTAGGTGCGCAGCGCCGGCACGTCGCGGGCCGAGAGAACCCGTCCCTTGCCGAGTTTGACCCGTCCCAGCTCCCCCACGGCGACGATGTCGTGGCAGAGAACCCGGCCGTCGATGGTCTCGGCGGTTACCTGGCCTGCTTGCAGGGCAAAGGCTTTCATTTAGGCGTCTCAGCGGGACGCATGAACCCGCCGCTCTTGCCATGACGTACCGCGGTAACTTCAGCCAGAATCGCCAGCGCGGTTTCCTCGGCACTGCGCGCTCCGATGTCAAGGCCAACCGGGCCGTGGATGCGTGCTAATTGCTGCTCGCTGTACCCCTGCTCGCGCAGCCGCTCGAAGCGTTCCCTCTGCGTTTTTCGGCTGCCGATGGCGCCGATGTAGCGCACGTCGGTGGGCAATACGATCTCCAGGGTTGGCTGGTCGAATTTGGGATCGTGGCTGAGCAGCACCAGATAGGTCGCGCTGTTCCAGCGTAGGCCTGGCAGTACATCCTGCGGCCAGCCTTTGATCACTTCATTCGCGTCCGGAAAACGCTCTGCCTGGGCGAAGGCGGCACGCGCATCAGTGACTATCACGCGGTAGCCCAGGGTCCGGGCAAAGGAACTGAGGGGGATGGCGGTGTGGGTGGCTCCGACAATGACCAGGATGGGTGGCGCGGGAAAGGGGTCGATAAAGACCTCGAACCGGCCATCGGGGAGGTCATACAGCACTGTATCCGGTTGCTCATGCTGAAGGAGGCGCATCGCGTCACCGGCGACCCGGCAGGCCAACTCAAACGATTGAAACTGCTCCTCCACGCGCCCGTCGGCATGCACCAACATCTTGGCGCCGACACCGACCGGGCCGGCTACGATAGTGGCCAGAACCACGGGAGTCTCGTCTGTCAGGTATCGCCGAAACGCGCTGTAGAGAGCCATGCTGTACCCACATTGTAAGGCAACTCTTTCCCGCGGACCACGGCTACGGTCCTTGCCTGCCCACAGTCGAAGCCATGTACGGCCAGGCACGGACGCGGGCCGCCGCGTCGTCGATGATCAGAGTCCCCTGTAAAGATGGGGCCAGCACCCGTCCGGTGCTGGCCCCACTAAGTGCGAGCCTGATGTCACGTTGGCGAACGAATCAGCCAACAGGAGGTGGTAGTGCGGTCACAAGTTCAAGTCCGATTCGCGCGACTTGACTAGTGTCTGACAGTCTAGTGCTTCCCATGCTAGTGGTGTTTTTTCTGTCCGGGAGGGCCACTGTGACAGTGATTCTTGTCGCCGAAGCCGTTTCCTGGCTTGCACTGGGTCGACGTGCTTGATGTCGTACTCTCGGTAGTTGTCGTTTCGGTCGTCGTAGTACCGGTCGTCGTACTCATGGTTGTCGTCGTGCCAGTGGTTGTACTGCCGGTGGTCGTGGTACCGGTGCCGGTGGTCGTGGTACCGGTGCCGGTGGTCATGGTACCGGTGCCGGTGGTCATGGTACCGGTGCCGGTAGTCGTGGTACTGGTGCCGGTGGTCGTGGTACCGGTGCCGGTGGTCGTGGTACCGGTGCCGGTGGTCGTCATGGTCTGGCCGGGAGGGCCAAAGTGACAATGGTTTTTGTCACCGAATCCATTTCCCGGTTTGCATGTCGTGGTGCTTTGGGCTAACGCGAGCTGGCCGCCCACGCTGCTCCCAATGCCACCTACGGCCATAAACGCGCCGAGCATGGAGCCGGAGATCACGGTGGCCATCGCCACCTGCGTCAAAGAGCGTCTACGTTGTCGATCGGGCATACTTTCCCTCTTTTCTGCGGATTCAACTGTCAATGCGCTACCACCATTCTTCACGTTACACGATTTGTGCCCGAAACATTTCATCAGATCCTGCACTGACAATCTACGCCCGAAGGGGACCGAGCCTTTCAAAGACGGGCGGATTTTTCCATGGCTGTCACGATTCGCGGCGCTAGTTGGATCGAAAGACAGCGGAACAGCAACGTATGCCAATGGAGCCACCGCTTGTCCGCCTGTGGCGTTGATGATCGATCTCTCCCCGCTCGGCGCCCGGCTCATCGGGTTAGTTGCCGGCGCCTGCTGCGTGGCACAGTGACAGCAGGCATCGACCTGTTCGCTGCTGCGAGCCTATGGTGGCGTCATCGGCGCTTGGACGGCTCGCTCGGGATCGTCAGGCGAACAGAGCGCGTTATACGCGATGCGGTGCCTTACGGCACCGCGTCCAGTACGCTCAATACTTCCCCGGCGTGCCCCTGAGCCTTGACCTTGCGCCAGATTCTCTTGATCTTTCCGTCAGTGCCGATCCAGAAGGTGCTGCGATCGATGCCCATGTACTTGCGACCGTACATGCTCTTCTCGGTCCATGCCCCGTAGGTCGCCGCGACCTGATGATCGGTATCGGCCAACAAGGGGAAGGGCAGGCTGTACTTCGCGGTAAAACGGTCGTGAGAGTCCATCGTATCCGGACTGACGCCCAACACCACCGCGTTGGCGCCGGCAAATTGCGGATGCGCGTCGCGAAAGGCACAGGCCTCGGTAGTGCACCCTGGCGTATCGTCCTTCGGGTAAAAGTACAGCACAACCTCCTGGCCGCGGAGCGTCTGGAGAGAAACCGTCCCTCCGTCGGAGCTGGGTAGAGTGAAGTCCGGCGCGTCGTCGCCCTCGGCGAGTTGAGCCATCTGTGTGTTCCTTTCTACCGCCGCGGGGTGGCGGAATCCGTATCATCATGCTATGCTACGGCGTCTTATGCGTTTCCGTTACTCTCTTCGCCGCACTTTCATCATGGTCGCGCTGGTCACGGTCCTTAATGCCGTGCCGGGCGCTACCTCCGCGCAGTCTGGGCCGTTGCTGCTCTCTGGCTTCCCGCTCTTGCGCCAGCAACACTCACTCACCTGTGAGTCCGCAGCGGCCAGCATGGGCACGCGCGGGCAGGTGACGGAGGGTCAGATCATGGCGGCACTGCCACGCGATCCGAATCCGAATATCGGTTTCCGGGGCAATCCAAATGGACAGCAGGGAACCTCGCTGGTCGATTATGGCGTGTATGCAGCCCCGGTGAGCCAGGCCCTGCTGCGCTATGGCTATCGCAGCGATGTACTCCTGTACAGCAGCGACAAAGTTTTACGGTCCTATCTGGACAAGGGGTGGCCGGTTGTAACGTGGGTCCCATACTCGATGCAGCCCGCCAAACCACGGTTGGTGCAGCACAACGGGGTGCAGTTTTTCCTGGTGCCGCACGAGCATGCCGTCTTACTCGTGGGCTACGACAGATTAACCGTGCTGGGCAACGATCCCTGGAATGGCAAGGTGGTCCGCTACTTCTGGCGAGACTTCAATCGCGGTTGGGGCGACTTTGGAAACATGGCGCTGGCCATTGAACCATGTGCCATGACCGTGCCCGTAGACCGCGTTCACGTCGCTAGCGTTACCCGAACCGGTGTCACCTGGTCCTGGAACAAGGCACTCAATGCCACGACCTACGACGTGACTATTACGCACCACGGCAAGAAAGATATCGTGCTCTATCATCAGTTACAGACGGCGCTCAGCGTGACGCTCAATAATCCGAAGCCTGGCGCGACCTACCAGATCGCGATCCGCTCCATGACATCCTGTGGCGACATGGCGTCCCCTACTGCGTTGTGGCTATCGATCCCCCATCTGCCGACCGTGACGCCAACACCACCGGTAACGCTCACCCCCATCGCCACGCCTCCCGGAACACCGCAACCTGTCCCCTCGCCGGAGACCACGGCAACGGTGACCGCGGCGCCGGCAGTGACGGCGACACCAGTGTTGACGACGACGCCCAAGCCATAGAGTCGGCGATGACCCGGGGCAGAGGCGGCAATTGACCGCGTGTCCGGGAAGCGATGGTTGCTTTGTGCAGCTTCGTCGTATGCCAGACCTTCCAGGGCTCGGCGGGATCCTTTGATACAATGAGCGGCAGATTCGGCTCCAGCTATGGCCTGCGCAGTGTTACATGGAATCTGTGGAGGACGAGGGGTTGGAGAAGAAAACACCGCTTTATGACGAGCACGTCAAGGCCAGTGCCCGCCTGGTTCCCTTTGCGGGCTTCGATATGCCGGTCCAGTACTCGGGCATCATCGACGAGCACCGTGCGGTACGAACCAGCATGGGCGTCTTCGATCTGTCCCATATGGGCGAGTTTCGGGTCACCGGCGCCGATGCGCTGAGCGCGATCGACTACCTGGTGACGAATGATATTCGTGGACTGGCTGAGGGCCAGGTTCGCTATACACCGATGTGCTATCTAGATGGCGGCATCGTAGACGATCTGCTGGTCTATCGCTTTCCGGATCATCTGATGCTGGTGGTGAACGCGTCCGGCATCGAGAAGGACCTGGCCTGGATTCGGAGCAATGCCGGCGGCGATATTCAGGTTGAGGACATCAGCGACCAGACGGCGCTGATTGCAGTGCAGGGGCCGAAGGCCCAGGACTTTCTGCAGCAGTTCACCGCCGCGCATCTCAGCGACGTTGGGTACTACCACTTCACGACCGCCGTCTTTGCCGGCAAGAACGCGATCATCTCGCGAACCGGCTACACCGGCGAGGATGGCTTCGAGCTGTATGTGCGGGATGTCGACGCGCCGGTGGTATGGCAGACGATCGTGGAGCGAGGGACGCCGGAGGGACTCAAGCTGATCGGCCTGGGGGCGCGCGATACGCTGCGGCTGGAAGCCGGCTACATGCTGTACGGCAATGACATCGACCAAACGACCAATCCGCTCGAGGCCGGGTTGGGGTGGACGGTAAAGTTCGGTGAGCATGACTTCGTGGCGCGTGAGGTGCTGGAGCGGGTCAAGGCCGATGGGGTGAAGCGGCGCATGGTCGCGATTGATATGCGCGACCGAGGGATTCCGCGCCAGCACTCCCCGATTTACACCGAGGGACAGCCGGTGGGTGAGCTGACCAGCGGTACCTTTTCGCCGTCCTTCGAGCACGGGATCGGTCTCGGCTATGTCGAGACGGCTCGTGCCAAAATTGGCGCCGACATTCAGGTAGCTATTCGCGCCCAGGAGCACCCTGCACAGATTGTGCGCAAGCCAATGTACAAACGAGAGGGAGCGTAACCGTGGCAGGAGACTTTCCAGCAGATCTGCGCTACACCGAGTCCGACGAGTGGATTCGCCGCGAGGGGGATGAGGTCGTCACCGGCGTCACCTCGTATGCCGCCGAGCAACTGGGCGATGTGGTCTATCTCCAACTCCCGGCGGCCGGCAGCCATTATGCCGCCAGCGTGCCCTTCGGTGAGATCGAGTCGGTGAAGGCGGTGTCGGATCTCAACTGTCCGATCGCGGGCGAGATCGTCGATGCCAATGATGCGCTCGAGCAGAATCCGGGGCTGGTCAATGAGGATCCCTATGGCGAGGGCTGGATCGTCCGATTGCGACCGGACAACCCCGCTGATTATGATTCGCTGCTCGACGCCGCGGGATATGAGCAACGTACCACGGAGCACCATTAATGTCCTACCTTCCGCACACGCCGGCTGAGCGGGAACAGATGCTGCGGGCCATCGGCGTGCAGAGCGTTGACGATCTATTCGCAAACATCCCTGAAGACCTGAGGAGTGGGCCGCCTGAGATCGATCCGGGAATCAGCGAGATGGAGGTGGCACGGCTCGTTACGTCCCTGGCCGCTGAGAATCTGGATCTCGAGCATCGTCCCTCCTTCCTGGGTGGCGGCTCCTATCACCACTACATCCCGAGCGCCGTGCCTGCTATCACCGGACGCTCCGAGTTTTATACGGCATATACGCCCTACCAGCCCGAGATTAGCCAGGGAACGCTGCAGGTGATCTACGAGTTCCAGACCATGATCGCCGAACTGACCGGTCTGGACGTGTCGAACGCGTCGCTCTATGAGGCGGCCACGGCGGTGGTTGAGGCGAGTACCATCGCCATCAATCAGACGCGCCGCGACAAAATCGTCATTGCCGGAGGTGTTCATCCTGAGTACCGCCAGGTGCTGCATACCTACCTGAACGCGCAGGGCTTCGAGCTGGTCGAAGTGGCCGAGGAGTGGGTGGCCGATTCCGCCAGTTTTCGCCCCTTCATTGACGACTCAGTGGCCGGCGTCGTGGTGCAGTCTCCCAACTTCTGGGGCGCTATCGAGCCGATGGCCGAACTGACCGCGCTGACGCATGAGTCTGGCGCGCTGTTTATCGCGGTCAACAATCCGCTCTCGCTGGCCCTGTTGGCGCCCCCTGGACAGTACGGGGCCGACATCGCGGTGGGCTGCGGCCAGCCGTTCGGCATCCCCATGATGTACGGCGGCCCCTATCTCGGCTTGATCGCGGTGCGAGCCGGCCTGGAACGTCGCTTACCCGGTCGTATCGCCGGCGGAACGGTCGACAACCAGGGACGCAGGGGGTATGTGTTGACGCTGCAAGCCCGGGAGCAGCACATCCGACGCGAGAAAGCGACCTCCAATATCTGCACCAATCAGGCCCTGATGGCACTGGCGGCGACCGTGTATCTCTCGCTGCTGGGCAAGGAAGGTGTGCGGGAGACGGCCAATCTCTGTCTACAGAAGGCGCACTACGCGGCCCGAGCTATCGACGCGATTCCCGGCTTCTCGCTGGCCTATGAGGCGCCGTTCTTCAATGAGTTTGTGGTGCGGACGCCCGTGCCGGCGGCGGAGGTGAATCGACACCTGATGAGCGGCAGCGGGATTGTGGGCGGCCTGGATCTGGGCCGGTTCGACCCGGCTCAACAGGATTGTCTGCTGCTGACCTGCACCGAGCTGACGACCCGGCAGGAGATCGACGATCTGGTGAGTGCGCTCCAAGAGTTGCAGCCCGCCACGCACTCCAGTTCTCAGGCCAAAGAGCACGCTGGCGTGGTGGGAGGCACATCGTGAGTGAGTCGCTGGTCTTCGAGCTCAGCTCGCCGGGCCGCAAAGGTTACTCCCTGCCGGCCTGCGATGTGCCGGAGCAGCCGCTCGGCGACCTGATTCCAGCGGGGTACCTGCGCGAGAAGCCGGCCGCACTGCCGGAGCTTTCCGAGCCAGATGTGGTACGGCACTTCACCCATCTCTCCACGCTGAACTACAGCATCGACCGCGGTTTCTATCCACTCGGCTCCTGCACCATGAAGTACAACCCCAAGATCAACGAAGCGTTGGTCAGTCAACCCGGCTGGGCCTCGATCCATCCCTACCAACCGGAGGCGACGGTGCAGGGGGCGCTGCACCTGATGGACGGGTTGCAGAACAAGCTCTGCGCCATCGCCGGCATGGATGCCTTTACGCTGCAGCCCGCGGCGGGGGCGCACGGCGAGCTGACCGGCCTGCTCATGATCCAGGCCCACCACCGGGCACGCGGCGAAGGTCACCGTAACGAGGTCATTGCCCCCGACTCCTCGCACGGCACCAACCCCGCGACCGCCGCGACCGTTGGCTACAAGCTGATCACGGTTCACTCCGACCCGCGCGGACGGGTTGATCTCGCCGAGCTGAAGTCGCTGGTCAATGAGAACACCGCGGCCTTCATGCTGACCAACCCCAGCACGCTGGGCCTGTTCGACGAGCAGGTACAGGAAATGTCGCGGGTGGTGCATGAGGCGGGCGGCATGATGTACTACGATGGCGCGAATCTGAACGCCATCATGGGCGTTGCGCGGCCCGGCGACATGGGCTTCGACGTGGTCCACATCAATCTGCACAAGACTTTCACCACGCCGCACGGCGGCGGCGGCCCCGGCGCCGGCCCGGTTGGCGTAAAAGAGGTGTTGGCGCCCTACCTGCCAGTTCCCACCGTTGCTCGGCGCGACGAGCACTACGTTCTGGACTACGACCGTCCAGACTCAATCGGCAAGATTCGTAGCTTCTATGGCAACTTCGGAATGCTGGTACGGGCCTTTACCTATATGAGTCGCATGGGCAGCGATGGGCTGACCCAGGTGAGCCGCGACGCGGTGTTGAGCGCGAACTACCTCCGCGCCAGCCTGAACGACCTCTATGAGGAGGCCTATCCCGGTCCGAATATGCATGAATGCGTGCTCTCCGGCACACGGCAAAAGAAGCACGGCGTACGCACGCTGGATATCGCCAAGCGTCTGATGGATTACGGCTTCCACCCGCCCACCGTCTATTTCCCGCTGATCGTCGACGAGGCGATGATGATTGAGCCGACGGAGACGGAGAACAAGGACACCCTGGATACCTTTATCGACGCCATGCGGTCTATCGCTCGCGAGGCCGAAGAAACGCCCGAGCTGGTAAAGAGCGCGCCAAGCACCACGGCAATCGGCCGCCTGGACGAGGCTCGCGCGGCACGCCTTCCCGACCTGCGCTGGCATCCGTCGGCGGGGCATGAGCTGGCTTCGGAGCCTCAAGACCCGGGGAAAAAGCCACTGGGAGTGTAGGAGCGATCCTCGATGAATACCTCGACAAGCACCTCGAACGTCGCCAGCTTCGCCGCCCGCGTCGCCGACAATATCGAAACCGTCATCATCGGCAAGCGACAACAGATCGAGCATCTGCTGGCGGCGCTGCTCTGCCGCGGCCATGTGCTGCTGGAGGATGTGCCGGGTACCGGCAAGACCATGCTGGCTCGGTCCGCCGCCGCCACCATGGGCCTCTCCTTCAATCGCGTGCAGTGTACCCCCGACCTCCTGCCCAATGACATCACCGGCCTCTCTATCTATAACCAGCAGACCGGCGGCTTCGAGTTCCGGGCCGGCCCGGTGCTGGTCAACATTCTGCTGGCCGATGAGATTAACCGCGCCACGCCCCGTACCCAGGCGGCGCTGCTGGAGGCCATGCAGGAGCAGCAGGTGACGGTGGACGGCGTGACGCATCAGTTGCCCGACCCCTTTCTGGTGCTGGCCACCCAGAATCCGGTGGAGTACGAGGGCACCTTCCCCCTGCCCGAAGCCCAGCTCGACCGCTTTCTAATCCGCATGTCGCTGGGCTATCCGGCCGAAGCGGAGGAGATGCGGTTGCTGCGCAACCTGCGTCGCAGCCATCCCATCGACGCCATCCGCGCCGCGGTGGACGCTTCTCAACTACCCGCCCTCTATGAGGCGGTAAGCGAGGTACACGTCGAGGAGTCGCTGGAGCGCTACATCCTGGATATCGTGCGAGTGACGCGGAGCCATCCCGACATCTCGGTGGGAGCCAGTCCGCGTGGCTCGCTGGGGCTCTACAAGAGCGCGCAGGCGCTGGCGGCCATCCGCGGACGGGACTACGTCACCCCGGACGACGTGAAGGAGATGGCGCCCTTGACGCTGCCCCACCGGCTGATGGTGCGGCCCGAGAGCCAGTTGAGGGGACGAGATGCGACGGTGATCGTGCGCGAGATCCTGGAGAGCATGGCGCTGGACATCGGCGAGGCGAGATAGACCAAAGGGTGTCAAGTTGGGTTCGGCAAAGCTGTGGCTGGATTCGAGCGGCGTTCGGGCGCTCGAGCGAGGACTGAACGGAAACGAAGGGACGGTTTCCTGCGCCGGCACGTCGCCTATGCATGTCTGCCGGTGGCCGCGGATAGATCAGGTCCAGGAAGTTCCTCGGAGTGTCACAAACGAACGGCGTACGCGTTAAGTACTTCAGTAGGATACTTTCATTCGGGGGGGGTGACGAAGGCGGTGGGAAAAGGCAAGGGGCCATGGACCCGCAGGCAAGCACCCAACGGCGCGCTCGACGCGTCACTTCTCAAAGAGAAACAGATCTTCCGATAAGATATCGGGTCCTGATGATCAGTTCGCGACATATCGGATCGGCGGGATTGCACGCGATACTGCGTAACGAGCAGCAGGTCACAGTGGTCGCACACGTCAGCGATGCGCCTGCCGCTGTTGAGGCGGTGGAGAGGCTCCAGCCGGATGTCGTGTTTGTGCCCAGCGATGTGGCTGGGATGAGTGTGGTCGAGCTGGCGAAGGCGCTGCGCCAGTTGCACTTGGGCTGTAAGGTCGGCGTTTTCAGTCAGGCGGTCGATCATGACCTGGAACTGGCGCTGGGTCGGGAAGAGATCGACAGCTACATCCTGTGGAATCAAGTGGACGCGGAGCTCCTAGTACAGTTTGGCTGAAATGGTCCGCCGGTATAATAGCGGAGTAAATCGTGACGTGTACGAGCCAGCAGAACAATGAGGAGATCAAGATGCGTGGTCCACAGCCTCCCGCGGTGACGCTGAGT